>Ga0181588_10000718_pt1 | contig 29927 bp, 26 predicted proteins | sample 071ome_26_FD_148607 | JGI IMG/M metagenome (GOLD analysis project Ga0181588, IMG submission 148607) | Coastal salt marsh microbial communities from the Groves Creek Marsh, Skidaway Island, Georgia - 071409BT metaG (spades assembly) | ecosystem: Environmental > Aquatic > Marine > Intertidal zone...
GACCTGGATCCGCGCCGCCGCATCCCGGGAGGAGCCCGAAGGGGATCAGGCAGAGGAGAAGCAGACAGGGATGAAGCGGGGAGAGGGAAGGCTGGGTCGCTGGGGGCACAGTCTCTGGGGGCACAGTCTCTGGGGGCACAGCCTCTGAAGACACAGCCTCCGAATGCGAGGTCCGCGGGGTCGTGAGGGAGGTCCCGAGCGGACCGACGATCGATCGCATGCCACCACGCTCCTCCCGCCCGGCATTCTGCTGGATTCCCCCGGGGCTTCAAGAGAAGGGGGCCGCGTGGGGCGGATCGATTGGGTGGGAGGGATCGAGCGATTATCCTGCGGCGGGAGAGGAGGGAGCCGATGCCGCCGTCGCGATCCGAGCCGATCTTCATTCACGCGCCGACGCCGCCGATCGACATCGGCGCGCATGTCTTCCCCACCGAGAAGTACGGGCGCCTGGCCGCGGCGATTCGGGAGATGGGGGTCCCCGACAGCTGCTTCGGGGAGCCGGAGGCGGTGGCGACGGAGGACCTCGCCCGGGTCCACACTCCGGAGTATCTCGCCGACTGTGCCGAGGCGCGGACCACGGGGCGGACCCTCCCCTCCGAGCTGCCGGTGCGTCGCGATGTCATCGCCGGGTTTCGGGCGATGGTCGGGGGGACGACCCGCGCGGCGGACCTCGCCTGGGCGGGGAAGCGCTGGACGATGCATCTGGGGGGCGGCTTCCATCACGCATTCGCCGACCACGCCGAGGGTTTCTGCTACTTCCACGATGTCGCCGTGGCGATCCGCCGACTGCGGATGGAGGGAGACCTGCGTCGGTGTGCGGTGATCGACACCGACCTCCATCAGGGGAACGGGACCGCCGCGATCTTCGCCGAGGACCCGGAGGTGTTCACCTTCTCGATCCATCAGGAGAAGCTGTACCCTCTGAAGCAGAGCTCCGACCTCGACATCGGCCTCGATCAGTTCGTGGGGGACGACGAGTACCTCGACCGGCTCGAGGAGGGACTCGACCGGGTCTTCGCGCACGCGCCCGAACTGATCGCCTACGTGGCCGGGGCGGACCCCTTCCACGACGACCAGCTCGGTGACCTGAAGCTGACCTTCGATGGGCTCCACCGCCGGGACCGGCTCGTCATCGAGCGGGCGGCGGCGGCGGGGATCCCCGGCTTCGTCACGCTCGCGGGCGGCTACGCCCGGCGGGTCGAGGATACGGTTCGGATCCACGCCCAGACCGCGGAGACGGTGTGGGAGACCTGCGACGAGAGAGAGAGGGAGAGACCGTGAGCGATGTCTGGTTCGATCGACTGGCGGCGGCGACCGATGCCGCTCGGGATGCCGGGGCGCTCCGCCTCCGCTACTTCCACGCACCCGGCTGACTCGGCTGTGCCCGGATGGAGGTCAGGACCTGGCCCGATCCGGCGGTGGGGAGTCTCCTCGCCGCGCACTACCGTGGAGTGAAGTTCGACCTCGCCCGGCCCCACGATGACTTCGCCGAGGGGACCGCCACCGTGAAGGTGGTGTGGGCCCCGACCTTCGTCGTCGATGATGTCCGGGGTCGCGAGCTCCGCCGCTGGACCGGATGGCTCCCGCCCGAGGAGTTCGTCGCCGAGCTGAAGCTGCCCCTCGCGATGGACCATCTTCACCACAAGCGCATCGATGCGGGGATCCCCATCCTCGCCGGCATCCTCGCCGACACGCCGGATGCCCCGGCCGCGGCGGAGGCGCTCCACTTCCTGGGGATCTTCGAGTTCCTCGCCGGCAAGCGGGACATGGATGCGCTGCGCTCCCGCTGGAACGAGCTGCGCGAGCGCTTCCCGGAGAGCCGCTTCGCCCGGCACAGCGAGGTCATCGACGACGTCCCCGTCTGACCCGACCCCTGCTCCCCGCCGGCGCGTGCCGATCAGGGGCAGAGCGGCGGGAGCGAGCAGTCGAGGCCATCCGGTGTCGGGTCGACGCCGCACGCGGGGAAGGGGGGCGGCAGGCTCCCCGTCCCGAGGAAGAGGTGTCCGAGGAGCGCGACGGGATCCGCGATGTCCCAGACCCCATCGTCGTTGCAGTCCTCCGCCGACAGGCAGACCGGGAGGCACGAGAAGAGGCAGGTCAGGCTCGCGATGGCATCCGCGATGTCGATGGAGCCATCCTGGTTCGTGTCTCCGCGGACGAAGAGGGGGGCCTCCGGGAGGACCGGCTCCGGCACCGGCAGGAGGAGCGAGAGGTCGATCGACCCGACCGGCTCGTGCACCCCGAGGATCGCGAGGGCATCCATCGGCGGACGGTCTGCGGTGAACCCGAAGCTGTACATCGCCCCCCACCGGAGCGGATTCTGCGGCGTCGCGGAGGCGGCGGGGTCGGTGCTCCAGCGCGGGAAGCCGGGGATCGGGTCGAAGCTCCACGGCTCGTCGTCGTAGCCGGGCTCCCGCTGCTCCGGTGCGTGGAAGGTGATGTCGGTCAGGATGATCCCCTCCTCGACCGGCAAGGTGAAGCTGCCGATCCCCCCGGTGAGGTCGAGGTTCTGGATCGCGTAGTCGTAGCGCCAGGCCCCACCGCCGAGCTCGGTCACCCGGCTCGCCGCGTAGACGCGACCGTCCAGGCCGGTCGGGTCGCGCGCCTCCACCACGGTGGCCCCCGGCCAGGCGTGGATCGCCGCACCGACCGTCGCCCCGCCCGAGTCATCGAAGCTCCAGGTGCCGCCCGGGCTGCCGGTGATCCCGATCGGCTCCCACGCGAGGCTGTCGGCGTGCTCGAGGTCGTCGTGACCGAGGACGTAGACCTCCGCGAAGTAGCTCGCCCCCGGGCGCAGGGAGGGGTCGATGTCCGGATCCTTGAGGATAAGCCGCCGCTCCGTCGGATCGAAGGCGGGGCTGGGCTGGGAGAGGATCGAGAGGGAGTAGTCGTAGTCCCCGGTGAACGGATCGATCTCCGAGCGGGGGCCGAGGTTCCCCTGAGCGGCGTTCGTGCCCGCTCCGTAGATGTCGGAGCAGCCGCTCCCGAGCCGCGTCCCGTTGACATGGGGCGTGCATCCGAAGTTGCAGGCGTCGGTCTGCGCGGCCGCGAAGCCGTGCTTCACCCACGAGAGCCCGATCTGCTCGAAGCGCCCCTCGTGGAGCCGGTAGGCCGCCGTCGTGATGAAGGGGTGACGCGGGTCCGGGTTCCCGTACCAGTCGAGGGGCTCCGCTCCCTGGTTGCAGGTGGTGGATGCGATCGAGCACCCCACCTCGTCCCCGAGTCGCCCGAACTGGCTCATCCCGAACAGGTTGCCGACCACGATGTTCGCGCCGGCGGGGAGGGGGGGGACCTCCTCGATGAAGATCTCCCCGTCCCCGCTCGCGCCGTTCCATCCCCCGACCTGGAGGCGGACCGTCTCCCCCGCGAGGAGCGCGATCTGAAGGATCGGGGGGCCGCCGCCTCCGCACCCATCATCATTGCAGCCGATGGCATCGCCGGAGGCGGGAGGACAGGGAGCGCTGGCGGGGTAGATCGCCATCGCCGCGTCGTAGCCGGTGTTGACGCAGAGGCTGATCCGCCAGGTCCCCTCCGTCGGCGCCGTGAAGTCGAACCACCGATCGGTCCCGATCTGGGCGCAGGCGGGAGGCCCATCGGTGCCGAGCCCGAGGGTGGTGTAGGGGGTCGCCCCCGTCGAGATCGGCTGAGCGTCGCTGCACAGATCGCCGACCCCGAGGCTCCCGATGTCGGTGATCGAGATCTCGCCGACCCCGAGCGCGCCGTTGTAGCCCCCGACCTGCAGTCTCACCACCTGGGCGGACGCGAGGGCGAGCTCGACGATCGGGGGCCCTGCGCCCGCGCAGGCATCATCGTCGCACCCGAGGAGGTCGGTCGGAGCGGGGGGGCAGGGGGCCGCGCCGTCGTGGATGGCGAGCGCGGCGTCGTAGGTGGTGTTCGCGCAGAGGGCGAAGCGGTAGATCGAGCCGGCGGGGGCCTCGAAGGTGAACCACACATCCCCGCCGAGGAGCGCGCAGGGTGAGGGACCGTCGGTGGTGGCGGAGAGGGTGCTGAACGGGGTCACCCCCAGGGGGATCGACACCGCGGAGGCACAGTCGTCGGGGGACTGGGCTGCGAGGCGCGTGACCGCGAGGAGCGCGAGGACGAGGGCACGGGGAAGGGCGGGGAGAGATCGCGGCATGGTGCCTCCGATCCCGGGCTCGGCCGCGGCCGACACCCGGCGGGGGGGTGGTTGATCGACCCCTCCACCATACCTTCCGCCGCGCCGAGCGGCGAGGACCTTGATCCCCGGGGGCCGAGCGGTTCGCATCCGCCGGACCGGACCGCAGGGCCCGGAGAAGGGAGCACGATGATGGAGTGGACGGGATTCCTCACTGACCGGGTGAAGGAGGTCTACGGGGCGACCCGTGGGCTCCTCGCGCAGGTCGAGGAGACGAGCCTCGACTGGAGACCCGGGACCGGTGAGAACTGGATGTCGATGGGTCAGCTGCTCGCGCACCTCGAGACCGCCTGCGGCTTCTGCATGCGCGGGTTCGTGACCGGTGACTGGTCCACCCCGGACGGCGGTGACATCGCGGAGATGACCGAGGAGGAGATGTTGCCCTCGGCGGACCGCATGCCCGCCGCGAGCGGGGTCGAGGCGGTGCTCGAGGCCCTCGCGGCGGACGAGGCGCTCGCCCTCGCGATGATCGCCGAGGCGGGGGAGGGCGACCTCGCGGCGCGTCAGGTGACGGCGCCGTGGGATCCTCGGCCCGCGCCCCTCGGGGTGCAGCTGCACTTCTGCGTGGTCCATCTCGAGCAGCACAAGGCGCAGCTCTTCTTCTACCTGAAGTCCCTCGGGGTCCCGGTTCACACCGGCTCCCTCTACGGGATGGCCTGAGAGGGCGGGAGCGTCTCCGGCATGGAGACGGGGGAGGCGCGGGCCCATGGGCCCGCGCCTCCCCCGTTCTCTCAGCTGGACGAGGAGTGATCGGGGACGAGGCTCACTCCTCCTTCAGGACCCCGATCAGCTCGATGAGCGCCTTCTTGCCGTCTCCGAACATCATGTAGGTGTTGTCCATGGCGAAGAGGGGGTTCGGGATGCCGGCGAAGCCCGGACTCAGGGAGCGCTTCACGACGACCACGGTCCGCGCCTTGTCGACATCGAGGACGGGCATCCCGGCGATGGGGCTCTGGGGGTCGGTGCGGGCGACCGGGTTCACGACATCGTTCGCGCCGATGACGAGGGCGACATCGACCGTCTCGAAGGTCGGGTTGATCTCGTCCATCTCCTTCAGCTTGTCGTAGTCGATGTCCGCCTCCGCGAGGAGCACGTTCATGTGCCCCGGCATCCGCCCCGCCACGGGGTGGATCGCGAACTCCACCTCGATGTCCCGGGCCTCGAGGAGGTTCGCGAGGTCGCGGACGGTGTGCTGGGCCTGGGCGACCGCCATCCCGTAGCCGGGGACGACGACCACCCGCTGGGCGCCATCGAAGAGCATGGCGACCTCGTCGGGGGAGGCGCCCTTCACCTTGCCGCCGTAGACATCGTCCGCGCTGGGACCGTCCGCGGAGGGGCCGAGGGACCCGAAGATGACATTCGTCAGGGAGCGGTTCATCGCCTTGCACATGATCGCGGTGAGGATCACGCCCGATGCACCGACGAGGGAGCCGGAGACGATGAGGACGTTGTTGTCGATGACGAAGCCGGTCGCGGCCGCCGCGAGCCCCGAGTAGCTGTTGAGGAGCGCGATGACCACCGGCATGTCGGCGCCGCCGATCGGGGTGGTCAGGGTGATGCCGAGGACGGCGGCGATCGCGCAGATCGCGTAGTAGGTGGAGACCTGGCTCGAGTCCTGCACGAGCTGAACCCCGAACCAGAGCGCGCCGAGGAGGAGGAGGCCGTTCAGGACCTTCTGGCCGGGGATCGCGCCGGGGATCTTCCGCAGGGAGCGGAGGTCGAGGAGCTTGAAGAACGCGACGATCGAGCCGGTGAAGGTGAGCGCCCCGATGAGGCCGGAGGCGGCGGTCGCGATGTCCCCCTGCAGGGAGGTCTCGGTCCCGATGGCGAGGAGGAAGGCGCCGCCCGCGACCAGCGCGGACGCGATGCCGCCGAAGCCGTTGAAGACCGCGACGAGCTGGGGCATGCCGGTCATCTCGACCTTGAGCGCGGTGAGGGCGCCGAGGACGGCGCCGATGGCGATCCCCGCCGCGATCATCGTGAAGTCGAAGGCGTGGCCGCTCAGGGCGGGGCCCGCGACGGTCGCGGCGACGGCGATGAGCATGCCGATCGCGCCGAAGGCGTTGCCGCGGACCGCGGTGCGCGGATGCGTGAGCCCCTTGATCCCGAGGATGAAGAAGATCGAGGCGATGAGATAGAGCAGGTCCGCCCCCTGGGCGCTGAGGAGCGATCCGCTCGTCGTCTCTCCGCTCGCCGCCTGCGCGAGGGGGAGGATCAGGAGGGCGTTCATTTCTTGCTCCGGAACATCGCGAGCATGCGGTGGGTGACGAGGAAGCCGCCGACCACGTTGATCGTCGCGAACACGAGGGCGAAGAATCCGAGCCACCGGGCCATCCCGGCGTGCTCGCCCTCACCGCCGAGCGCGACGACCGACAGGAGGGCCCCGACGATCGCGATCCCGGAGATCGCGTTCGAGCCCGACATCAGCGGGGTGTGCAAGGTCGGGGGGACCTTGGTGATCAGCTCGAAGCCGACGAAGACCGCCAGCATGAAGATCGTCAGCAGCGCGAGGAGGGATGTCCCCCCGTCCGCGGCGGCGACGAAGAAGCAGCCGAAGAGCTCCAAGGGTCCTCCGATCAGTTGACGTCCGTGGCGAGGCCGAGGATCGAGCGGACGCGCTCGTTCACGACCTCGCCGCCGCGGGTGACCATCGTCTCGCGGACGACCGCATCGTCGACGTCGAGCTGCAGCGCCCCCTCCTTGTCGAAGAGGAGGGCGAGGAAGGTGACGAGGTTCTTGCCGTACATCTGGCTCGCGTGCGCGGCCATGGAGGAGGGGAGGTTCGTCGGACCGAGGATGACGACCCCCCCCTCGACGACGCGGTCGTCCGGTCGGGAGAGCTCGCAGTTCCCGCCGCGCTCCGCCGCGAGGTCGACGACGCAGCTCCCCGGGGACATTCCTCGGACGCCATCGGCCGTCAGGAGGAGCGGGCTCTGGCGACCGGGGATCGCGGCCGTGGTGATCACCGCGGCGCAGTCGGCGGCGACCTCGGCCATGCGGGCGCGCTGACGCTGGTAGAACTCCTCGGTCATCTCCTTCGCGTAGCCCCCCTTGTCCTCGGCCTCGCCCGCCTCCGCCTCGACGGTGACGAACTTGCCTCCGAGGGACTCGATCTGCTCCTTCACGGCGGCGCGGACATCGTAGGCGTAGACCACCGCCCCGAGTCGCTTGGCGGTGGCGATCGCCTTGAGGCCGGCGACCCCGGCCCCGATGACGAAGACCTTGGCGGGGCTCAGGGTGCCCGCCGCCGTCATCTCCATCGAGAAGAGGCGCGGGCACTCGTTCGCGGCCATCAGGACCGCCTTGTACCCCGCGACCATCGCCTGGGAGCTCAGGATGTCCATGCTCTGGGCGCGCGTGATCCGCGGCACCAGCTCCATCCCGAAGAGGGTGACTCCCTTCTCGGCGTAGCCGCGGGCCGCCTCCGCGCCGCCGAGAGGATCGGTCGCCGCGATGACGATCTGGCCCGCGCGCAGGGTCGCGAGGTCGGCCGCGCCTCCCTCGGTCGCGGCGCCCGCGGCGCGGACCTGGAGGAGGATCTCCGCTCCCGCGAAGACCGCGCCACGGTCGGCGATCCTCGCGCCCTTCGCCTCGTACTCGGCGTCGACATGTCCGGCCTCGAAGCCCGCTCCGGCCTCGACGAGCACCTCGTGCCCGGCCTTCAGGAGGGGGGGGATCAGCGAGGGGACCAGGGCGACCCGTCGCTCGCCGGGGAAGGTCTCCTTCGGGACACCGATCTTCATCGCGCGCGTCCTCTCCGCAGGGCCGCGCCGGGGAGAAGGCGCGGCGGCCGCCCCGCCGCGGACGAAACTCCGTTGCGGGCAACGGGATGCGATCAGAGGCCACCCGGCGGCGCAAGCGGAAAGCCCGCGTGGGGTCGCTCCCCGGGAGGGGTCGGAGCCGCTACGATCGGCGCGCGTGCGGGGCGCGGGGCGCCGCAGGAGGGAGCGGGGACGGATGGAGCGGCGCGAGAGCGGGGGAGAGGGACGGGTCCGGTCCGTCGCCGTCATCGGAGGCGGCATCATCGGGTTGAGCATCGCGATCGCCGCGCGCCGCGGGGGAGCGGATGTCCTGCTCCTCGAGGAGGAGAGGATCGGGGGGGGCGCGAGCGCGGCCGCGAGCGGGATCGTCACCCTGAGCCAGCAGGGCCGGACCGCCCTCCGCCAGCTCCGGCGGGAGGGGGCGCTCGCGTGGGAGCGCTGGCTCCCCGATCTCCCCTCCATCGATGGAGCCCCGGTCGGGGTCCTCCGCCCGGCGGTGCGTCTCTTCCGGGAGCCGCCTCCCCATGCGGAGAAGCTCCTCGCGACCTGGCGTCGGGCCGGCCACGACGCCCGCTACGTGGAGCGGGATGAGATCGCGGCCCGGGTCCCCGGCCTCGATCCCGTCACCGTCCACTGCGGCCTCCTCCTCGACCGCGAGTGGATCTTCGATCCCCCGCGCCTCCTCCGCTCTCTCGCACGGCAGGCGCGGGAGCTCGGCGTGGAGGTGAGGGAGGAGATCGGGGGGGTCCGGCTCCGGGGTGGAGAAGGGGAGCGGACGACGGCGCGCTCCGCCGAGCGGGGAGGGGCGGACCTCGCCGAGGGCGCCGAGGTCATCGTGGTGGCGGGGGGCTGGCGCTCCGGCCGGTTGCTCGAGCCCCTCGGGCTCCCGCCGCTCCCCCTCGTGCCGGTCGGCGGGGTGGGGCTGGTCCTCGACCTGCCTCGGTCCGCGGAGGGTTGGACCGCGCACTTCGGAGAGAAGGGGCGGTTCCATCGCGTCGGTCGGGCGGGAGCCCGGGTGTACCTCGGCAGCACCCTCCGCGAGGAGGGGAGTCTCGAGCCGGGAGCCCCCGCGGAGCACCGACAGCTCCTCGACGAGGCCCGTCGCCACTTCCCGGAGATCGATCGCGCGCGCCTCGTGACGGTCGAGGACGGGCTTCGTCCGAAGACCACCGTGCGCGGCGGGCCCCTCGTCGGCCCCGTCACCGGGCGACCGGGGCTCTGGGTCGCCACCGGGCACTACCGCGTCGGCCTCGCGGCGGCGCCGGCGACCGCGGAGTCCCTCTGCTCCGCCTGGGGGCTGCGGGAGCCGGGGGAGGCGCCGCCGGCCGCGTTCGCCGTCGATCGGTCCGGACCTCTGGACTGAGGGCAAGGGGGACGGTGTGGACCTCCTCTCCGGGTCTTCCTAGAATCGACGGCCCGGGGCGGAGCGAGCCCCGAGAGCGAGTCCCCTGACCGAACGATCACGGCCCGCTGATGGAGAGGTCCCGCCGATGCACCCCTACGCCCCGAGCCCCGAGCACGAGTTTCTCCAGCGGAAGGTCGGAGTCTGGGACATCGAGTGCGAATACTTCTTCGACCCGACGAGCGATCCGATGAAGGCGGCCGGCGTCGACACGGTCGAGGCGGTCGGCCACTACTGGGTGCAGGCGAGGTCCGAGTTCGAGCTGCCCGGGGAGGTGATCCTGCGCGGGGTCGCTCTTACCGGGTTCGACCCGGTGGTGCGGATGTATCAGGGGACCTGGGTCGACTCCGCCACCCCCTTCCTCTACACGTTCGAGGGGAACTATGACGCGGAGCGGGACCTCCTCGAGCTGACCGGTGAGAACATCGATCCGGCCACCGGCGAGCTCGTCACCTATCGCAGCAAGGAGTACTACGGCGGAGCGGACGCGCGGATCTTCGAGCTGATGGTCGAGGCGGAGCCGGGACTCGAGACCCAGATTCTCCGCTACGAGTACACCCGCCGGCGCTGAGCCGCTCAGGGGGCGCTGTCTCCGCCGTGGTCCGGAGGTGGGGGGATCTCCTCGGTGATCCACGCGCGGATCCGCTTCCCCTCGCGGGTGAGGTGGAGCGCCACCGCCGTCCCGTCCGCTCCACCCCCGCCGAGCTTCCGCTTCCAGAGCGCGGGCTCCTCCCCGCCTCTCGCCCGCACGGCGGTCACCCGCATTCCTCGCTCCTTCGTCCAACGACGCACATCCTGCACTCTCCCGGCGAGGACGCCGAGGAGCCGGAGCGGGCGCAGCCAGGGACCGACGATCGGGCGATCTCCCGCGAGGAGTCCGCAGTGGTCGTGCGGCAGGGTCAGCCCGTGGATCCGGGCGAGCACCCCGAGGAGATCCGCGCGCTCGACTGCCGGCTCCACGAGATGGAGGTAGACCCCGCCCGCCTCGATCCTCGGGTCCCCGTCGGTGATCTCGGCGAGGGGCGGGGCTCCCGCGGGACCCTCCAGTGAGGTGACGCGGGCGCCATCGACCCGGGTGGCGCGACGGGGCGCCGAGGCGGGGGGCCCACACCAGAGGACGGTCTGCACGAGCCCGCGGCCGCGCTGGATCACCTCGATCTCCAGGGGGATCCGCGCCCCGTCGACTTCGAAGAGCTCCGGCAGGTGCTCCAGCTCCGCGCCCGGTCCGAGCTTCACCGCGCCTGCTCGCCCGGACCGGATCCACGCGCCGATGACGGGCGGGCCGGGGAGGAGGTCTCGGGAGGACCAGCTCCGTCTCCCGTCGGGTCTCCGATCCGGGTCGAGGTGGAAGGGGAGAGGGCCGACCGCTCGCGAGCTGGGGCCCCCCGGGGTGGGGGGGATCGCCCCGGCGGCGAGGTCTGCGATCACGGCGGGAGGGAGAGGGGCACCGACCGCCCGGACATTCCAGCGGGCCGCCGTGGCCCGCGCGATGTCGCGATCGACGAGGATCGGCGTGCCTCCCTCGAGCGCGAGGCCCAGGGCGTCACCGCCGATGCCGCAGCAGAGGTCGAGGACCTGCCCCGTGTGCCCGGCGAGCAGCCTCCGCGCCTTGTAGCGGGCGACATCGGTCGAGGTCGACTGCTCCACTCCCACCCGGTCGAGGAGCAGCGCCTCCGCCCGCGCGAGCTTCCCCCGGGCCCGTTCCCGGGCATCGAGGAGGGAGAGCGCGGCTCGAACCGTCTCCGGATCCGCGAGGCGGCGGGCCCGCTCGATGGTGCGCGGGGCGGTCCGATCGGCCCCGACGAGGAGGGCGAGGAGTCGCTCCCCCGCCTCCTCCCGGATCCAGCGCCACCCACCATCGCTCCGCTCGTCCATCCGGTCTCTCCTCCGCCGGGAGGGTAACGAAGTGCTCGGGACTCCGCTCCCGTTCCCCGAGAGGCGGATGCGGTTGACGAGGTACCCGATTGTTTGGCATACCAAACAATCGGATTTGGAGGATGCACTCCGCCCATCCCCCGCATCGATCCCCGGTCGCAGCCCCCCGTGCCAGAGAGGCGCCTCGATGGTCCCCCGCGCGCTCCTTCTTCGAGGGCTCCTGCCCGCCCTGCTCGTCTGCCTCACCTTTCCCGTCCTGCTCCGAGCGCAGGGGACTCCCCCTCCGGAGGATTGGATCGAGAGGCTGCGGGAGGCGGAGGCCCGCCTCGCCGCCCTCGAGGGAGACGCGCCTCCGTCCGAGGAGGGAGCGGGGCGGGTGGCCCTGGGGGGCTACTTCGACCTCGAGTACCGCGATGGGCAGGGGGCGGACCCGAGCTTCGTGCAGCATCGGTTCGTGCCGCAGATCGACGCGGCGATCGGGGCGGGCCTGCACTTCTCGGCGGAGATCGAGTTCGAGTACGGCGCCACCGACAGCGCCCGCGGCGACGGAGAGACGAAGGTCGAGTTCGCCGCGCTCGACTGGGAGCTCGCGGAGGGATTCACCCTCCGTGCCGGCGCGCTGCTCGTCCCGCTCGGCCGCTTCAACGAGAAGCACGACTCCCCCTTGAACGACTTCACCGACCGTCCTCTCCTCGCCCGGTCGGTGATCCCCACCACCCTCACCGACGCCGGAGTGGGCGGGCTCGGTGCCTTCGAGGTCGGAGAGGAGGGGGTGGTGAGCTGGGAGCTCTATCTCCTGAACGGCTTCGTCGGACTCGAGGCGGACGCCGATGCCGCGACCGGTCTCGCATCCAACTTCGACACCACCTCCGGACTCCGGGGAGGGCGTCCCTCCCTCAAGCGGGATGGGAGTCGCGGGATCGCCGGGGCCGGCCGTGTGGAGTGGTCCCCCCGGCTCGGGATCGAGCTGGGAGTCTCGGCGCATCACGGGGCCTACGATGCGGACGGGGAGCGCGACCTCCTGATCGCCGCGCTCGACTTCGATCTGGTGGGAGCGGCGCTGGCCGCGCCCCTCGCGGGGTTCGAGCTGAACGGAGAGGTCGCGCGCGCGGAGATCTCCCGCGATCGAGTCGCCCGGGAGAGCGGCGTGCCCGACGACCTCTGGGGATTCTCCCTCGAGGTGAACCGTCACTTCCTCCTCGGCGGCTCCGCCGCGCTCGGTCCTCTCCCGCTGCCACCGGGGTCCGCGGTCACGGCCGCGGTCCGGCTCGAGCACGTCGAGCTCGGGGCGGAGAGGGAGGAGCGAATCACGATCGGCCTGAACCTCCGACCGATCGAGGAGACGGTTCTCAAGCTCGACTACCAGTTCCACTTCGAGGACGGCGATCACCGACGGGAGGAGAATGATGCGATCCTTCTTTCCATCGCGAGCTACTTCTAGGCGCGACCTCCGCATGGGTCTCCCGCTGCTCTTGATCGGGCTCGGGATCGGACCCCCGGCGCGAGCGGGGGAGGAGGTGCACCTCACCCGCGAAGCCGCGATCGTGGCGGCGCTCCCCGGCGCCGCGCGGCTCGAGCGCGCCCTGCATCGACCCACGGCGGAGGAGCGTCGCCACCTCGCGGAGGAGCGCGGGGTCCGGGTCCCGGATGAGCCCCACGAGCTCGTGCGCGGCTTCGATGCCGAGGGACGCTCGGTCGGGGTCGCGATGTTCGTCGACGAGGTCGGGAAGTACCGGCCGATCACCTTCATCGTGGCGCTCGACCCGGAGCAGAGGATCCGGGACGTGCGGGTGTGCGTCTACCGGGAGAGTCACGGCGGAGAGATCACCCGACGGCGATTCCTCCGGCAGTTCCACGGACGGCGGGTCGCTGAGCCCCTGCGCCTCGGGCGCGAGGTGGTGCACATCGGGGGGGCCACGCTCTCCTGCCGGGCCACGATCCGTGCGGCGAAGCGGGTGCTGGCCGTCGTGGATCATCTCGCTCGGAAGGAGGGGGGGCTGGAGCAGCTGAGGTTCGAGCCCTGGACCGTGGCGGCGACCGAGCGGTCGGAGGAGATCCCCTCCGCGCGACGCCCCGCCATGGGCACGCTCCTCGACGTCAGCATCGATGCCGAGCCGCGTGCGGCGCGCGCCGGCTTCGACGCGGTCTTTCACGCCGTCGCCGAGGTGACGGCGTGTCTGGACGGGCGGCTCCCCGACTCCGATGTCGCCCGTCTGCTCGCGGCGGCGCCCGGCGACCCAGTCCCGGTCTCCACGCTGATGCTCGAGGCGCTCGCCCGGGCCCGGGAGGTGGCCGAGGCGAGCGGCGGGGCCTTCGATCCGACCCTCCGGGAGGGAGGATGGCGGCAGCTCGGGATCGACCGGGCGCGGGGCGTGGCCACCCGGGGACCGGAGGTGGAGCGTCTCGACTTCGGCGGCATTGGGAAGGGGATCGCCCTCGATCGGGCGGCGGCGGTTCTCCGCGACCGGGGGCTGGAGCGCGCCCTCCTGAACTTCGGGGGGCAGCTCCTCGCCCTCGAGGCGCCGCGCGGCCGGGCCGGTTGGGCGATCGAGCTGCGCGGGGAGGAGCCGGCGGCCGGGGGTGAGGCGCGCCTGCTCGTGCGGGGCTCGATCGCGACCAGCGGGGAGCGGTTCCGCGGGGCCCACCTCATCGACCCCTCGACCGGTCGGGCCGCCCGCGTGCCTCTCGTGACCCGGGTCTGGGCGGATGATGCGACGACGGCGGACGCCTGGTCGACCGCCTGCGCCCTTGTCCCCGGGCTCGAGGAGAGGATCGCGGGGGGGCCTCCCGGAGTGCGGAGGGTGGTCCGGATCGAATCGGCGGAGGAGTCGCCGTGACGCGACCCTTCAAGGAGCGCGGGTTCACCCTCGCGCGGGCGGACCACTCCACCCGGGTCCTCGTCACCGCGTTCCTTCTCTGCGTGATCATCGGGATCGGGGTGGCGATCGCGCAGTATGCGGGTCGCGCCGGGGGGCTCGGCCCGCGGCACGCGGTGGAGTGGATCCACGGCAACGAGACCGACTTCGACGCGACCGTGCTGCGCGTCGCGAAGTCGCGCGCGGAGCTCCTCGCCTTCACGCACGATCATGTCTTCTCTCTCGCGATGCTCCTCTTCGTTGTGCTGCACCTCGTGCAGCTGACCCCCCATCGATCGCGCACCAAGATCGGGTTGACGGTCCTCGGATTCGGAGGGCTGCTCGGCACGCTCGGCGCGCCCTGGCTGATCGGACCGGGCGACGATTCGTTGCGCCCCCCGCTCCTCATCGCGAGCGGCAGCGCCGTGCTGCTCTCCCTGCTCCTCGGTTCCCTCGCCACTCTCCATGAGATGTGGAGCGCGCCCCTCTGGCGGCGTCGGCGGCGGATCCCGGAGCCGCCCCCGCCCGACCCGATGTTCCCCGGATCTGAGCGTCCCTAGAGCGCACCATTCTCGGTGAGCTCGGGGAGCGGCTGCCATCTCCGCGTCACCCGGGCCCCCTCCCGCAGGTCGACCGGCGCCCCGTCGTCGCGGAGGGGCCGCTCCTCCCACCACGGGGTGAGCGCGGGCTCGCCCCCGAGGGGGGAGGCGTCGCCCAGCCTCCGCGGAGGGCGGGCAGGGGGGCGATGATCTTCAGACCTCCGGCCCCGAGTTCGATCCGCCGCACGATCGGGAGAGGGGCGCCGACGCGAGGCCGCCCCGAAGACGGGCACGGAGCTGGGTCCACAAACCGGGGTGGGACGGTACCCGGAGACTGCGGGAGGTGCTCCTCTCCCGTCGAACCGGCCCGGTGGATTCCCGGGGACCGCTCCCGGTCCGGCACGCCGAACAACGGCAGAGAGTCCGCCCCTGGTGCTCCCGCGCGCGGCGGCCCTCTAGAGGAGGGTCTCCTCCCGCGGGTCGGTCTCCCCCTGCCACGCGATGGTGGGGCGGGCTCCCTCGTCGAGGGAGAGGCGAGGGGGCGTGGTGCCTTCCAGGGCGCGGGCCTCCGGTGTGGCGCCCGGCATGCCGTCGGCGCTGCCGCCCTGCAGGGGAGGGAGCCGGTCCGAGATCACCACTCCGCAGGAGTCGAGCTCGATCCGACGCTCGACCTCGGGGGGGCTCTCCCGAGGGAGGCAGCGCGCGATCCGGGCGACAAGTCTCCCCACCCGAGTCCGCGGTTGCGACCGCGGCGTCGCGCACCCCCGGACGGTGAGTCGCCCCTCCTCCTTCTTCAGCTCCCAGCCCCCGGCGCGGTGCGTGGTCTCCCACGATCGTCCACCCTGACGGAGTCGCCAGCCGAGCGCGGTCCGCGGCTCTCCTCCCGGGCGGCGCAGCTCCACGACCCCGCCGTCGTTCCCGTGGACGATCGCCTCCCAGACGCGCCCCTGGGGCCGCACGACCCAGAGCCCGGCTTCCGGCCACCAGGTCTCCGCGGGGAGCCGGGGCGGGATGGGAGGGACGAGTCCCGTGAGGTGAGGGAGCGCGCTCAGGAGGCTCGCCGTCGTCTCCGGCGCGGGAGCGAGGTCGAGGTCGGGGAGGTTCCCTTCGAGGAGCCAGGTGGCGACGGGATGGGTCTGGGCCAGACGGACCAGGCCCACGATCCCGTGCAGCGGTCGAGCCTGTCGATGCGCGGAGGCCGGGAGGCGTGCGTCCCGCGTGGGGATCGAGGTGAGGAAGCGGAGGAGCGAGTCGATCGCTCCCTCGAGCTCGGGGTCTTCGGACAGCGCGGCCAGCTCGGTGAGGGGGTCGAGCAGGCGGAGTCCCGCCTCGGCATCGCAGGCCCCGCTCTCGGGGAACCACCCCTCCGGACTCTGACGCCGCAGCAGCGCGGCTGTCGCACTCGAGGCCCGCGATGCGACCCACTCGTCGAGGAGGAGCGGCGGCAGCCGCAGGGCGCGGACGAGGGTCACGATTCGGTGAGCCTCGTCGATGGGAGAGGGGAGAGGCGATCGGGTCGCGAGCGCGGTCACGCGGCGGGCGAGGGCGCGCCACGGAAGCGCCCGAGGGGCCGAGGCGTCCGCTGGCGTGAGGACGGTCAGGGCCGCGTGGAGGGGGCGCGGATCGATGGCGCCGTCGCGCAGGGAGGTCGCGGCGACCGCGCCGATCGCTCGATCGAGCCACTGCGCCGACCGCCGAACGACGGTGAGGGGGAGCGTCCCGCGCTCGATCGCCGCGAGGGCGAGGATCCCCGCGGCGGTGACGGACGCCGGGGACTCGCCCCGGGGATCGAAGCTCCCGGCGGTGGGCGAGTCGGGGTCCCGGTCCAGGCGAGAGAGAAGGGCGCGGGCGGCGGGGAGCGCGAGGGCGCGGAGCGCCTCGGCCGGATCGGGGCGCCTCGACCCGGGGAGCGGCCAGAGAGGGGAGTGGGGAGGGGCGTGTGCGGTCCTCATCAGGGTGTCTCCCTCCTCCCGGTCCGGCGGGGAGCGGTGTGCTCCGCTCCATCTTCCTTATCGTCCCGCCGGAGGCGGGGCTGGAGTCGGACCGGCGAGAGAAGCGGGGAGAGGCGGAAGCCTGGATCAGGGACCCGCGGGAGTCCGCGGGCGGGGCAGGAGGGACTCGATCCGCTCCTCCAGCGCGCACAAGTCGAGATCGCGTCCCCGGATCCTCCCCTCCGCATCGAGGAGGAAGGTGCTCGGCCAGCGCCGGATGTTCCAGCGGCGCGCCCACGCGCCCGGGGGCTGATCATCCCGCCACCCCTCTCGCGCATCCTCGAGCCGGACCGCGGTGCGGACCCGCTCCCGCGCGGGCAGGACTTCGAGGACCTGGAAGGGCTCGTCCCGGAACCGGCCCGCGAGGAGCGGGGCCGCATCTTCCGCGGGGAGCGGCTCGTCGTCGCCGCGGAAGACGAGGAGGACGACGCGGCCTCGATGCTCGGAGAGTCGCATCGGTCGACCGGCGAGGTCGATCCCGTCGAGCTCCGGAGCGAGGTCTCCCGGTCCGAGGTGATCGAGCTCGAAGAGGTCCCCGGAGGCGCGCTCGCCGTAGGTCACCTCGCGATGGAAGGGGAGGTCGGCGTGGAACTCGATGAGCGCGACGAGGAGCGGGCGCGCGGCGGAGACCTGCTCCGTCCGATCGAGGGTCTCGTCCTGGAGGCGGGAGCGCGCGAGCCCGTATCCGGCGGCGGCGCGGTTCGCATCGATCTCGGAGTGCAGCCAGACCGTCTCGAGGAAGGTCCGGACCGCCGGCCCCGGTCGGCAGTCGTGCAGGAAGCGGATGCGCGGGGCGAGGCCTCGATGGTCCCGGTAGCCCTCCGCGAGGACCTCCAGCGCGTGGATCGCGGCGGCGCGGAAGCGCGGCGCGCGCCCCGCGTTCTCGACGATCCAGACCCACGCGCGGATCGCCTCGGGGGTGCCGGCGTGCTCCTCCGCGAAGGAGCGGTAGCGCGGTACGAATCGGGCGATCGGATTCTCCGCCGGGTCGAGCTCCTCACCATCGAGAATCGCTGCTTCCCCCTCCGCGGCGGTGGCGAAGAAGGTCTCGACGCTTCGCCGGAACTCCTCATCGAGGGAGCGGAGGCGGGCACCGCGGAGCGCGGCGGACGGGGTCTCGCTCGCCGGCGGCGGCGGCGATGCCGAGGGCGGTGGGCTGGAGGGGATCGGATCGGACTGCGCCGGGAGGCTCGCGAGGCCGGACAAGGGGAGGAGCAGAGGGAGGAGGAGGCGGCCGGCGCGGCATCGCCGCTGCGAGTTCGCTGCGTGCCCGACCATCGCATCTCCTTCCCTACCGGGTCCCGGTCCGCTTCGGGACCCTCGGGACTCTTCTGGAAGGATCGCGTGGTGCGCGGTTTCGCGCAAACGGCCGAGGGCCGCCTCAGGTCCCGTTCGGTCCGGATCGGGCGGAATCGCGATTTCCGGGGGTCGGATCCGCTCCGGAGATCGGGAGGAGCCTCGAGTCTCCGGGGAGGAGGTCCCTCATGGTGCGGGCGGGGGGGGCTCCTTCGTCGTGCCGCAGCCGCCGCATCCACCGCCTCGCGGGCCGGGGCGACCGCGGCGGACGAGGAGGATGAGGGCGACGACCGCCACGATGGTGACGATCCCACGCTGCAGCTCCGGGGAGAGCGCCGCGGTCACGCCCCGCCTCCCACGATCCCGTGGGTCAGCCACGCGAGGAACCACGCGACGACCGACATGTACCCGAACTGGAGCGCGGCCCAGCGCCAGCCGCCGGCCTCCCGGCTCGTCACGGCGAGGGTGGGGAGGCACTGCATCGCGAGCACGAAGAAGACGAGGAGGGAGGCGGCCGCCGCGGGGTCGAGGAGCGGGGAGCCGTCGTCCCGGCGCGCCGAAGCGACGATCTCCCGGACGCGTCCGGAGTCATCGATGTCGTCTCCCGCGCCGAGGGTGACGGTCAGCGCGCTGACGAAGACCTCTCGCGCCGCGAAGCTGGAGAGCACGGCGATGCTCAGCTGCCAGTCCGCACCGATGGGGGAGAGGATCGGCTCGACGGTGCGCCCGATCCGCCCGCTGTAGCTGCCGGCGAGGGACTCGCGTCCCTCGAGGCGATCCGCCTGCGCGGCGAGCTGCTCCGCCGCGGTCGCATCGGCGGCGGCCTCCGCCCGGGTCCGAAGCTCGAGGACCTCGGGGGAGGTCGGCGTGCCGGGGTAGGTCGACATCCACCAGAGGACGATCGAGATCAGGAGGATCACCGTCCCCGCCTTCACGAGGAAGGTCCGTCCGCGGTCCCACGCGGTGAGCGCGGCGTTCCTCAGGGAGGGGCGGCGATAGGGGGGGAGCTCGAGGAGCATCGGCCGACTCCGGCCGCGCAGCAGCGTCCTCCGGAAGAGGAGCGCGGTGAGCAGCGCCGCGACCCCCCCCAGGAGGTAGCAGCCGGCGAAGGCGAGCCCCCCCTGCCACGCCGGACGCCCCGCGAAGAGGACCCCGATGAGGAGGGTGTACACCGGGATCCGGGCGCTGCAGCTGACGAAGGGGGCCACGAGGATCGTCGCGAGGCGGTCGCGTCGATCGGGGATCAGCCGCGTGCAGATGATCCCCGGGATCGCGCAGGCGTGGCTCGAGAGGAGGGGGACGAAGGCCGTCCCCGGGAGCCCGAAGGGACGCAGCAGCCGATTCGCGACGAACGAGGCGCGCGCCAGGTAGCCCGTGTCCTCGATCAGCGTCAGGAGGAAGAAGAGGAGGCAGATCTGCGGCAGGAACACGACGGTCCCCGCGATGCCACCGACGACGCCGTCGACGAGCAGGTCCCGGAGGACCCCTTCGGGGAGGAGGTCCGTCACTCCACCCCCGAGCAGCGCGAAGACCTCCTCGATCCAGGTCATCGGGTAGCCGGCGAGCCAGAAGATCGTCGAGAAGAGCCCGGCCATCACCGCGAGGAACACGACGACTCCGCCGATCGGGTGGGTCAGGATGCGGTCGAGGCGATCGGTCCCGTGGTCCTCCTCCTCGCGCTCCCGCCGGGTGACCGCGGTCGCGGTCCGCGTCGCCCACTCCTCTCGGGACTCCCCGCTCTCCGGCGCGCGGCCGAGCGTCGCGTGATCGAGCGCCGACACGATCGCCTCGACACCCTCTCCCCGGCGGGGATTGGCCGGGACGACCGGGACGCCGAGGTGCTCGGCGAGCGCGTCGGCATCGACCTGAACGCCCCGTCGCTCCGCGACATCCCCCATGGAGAGCACGACCACGAGGGGGAGTCCCCGTTCGATCGTCTCCGCCGCGAGGGTCAGGTTCCGGGCGAGGTTCGAGGCGTCGACGACCACCACGACGGCGGACGGCCGGGGGAGGCTCTCGGGGGAGGAGGGATCGACGGGAGGCTCGAGCACCTTCCGTCCGAGGCGGCTCTCCGGGAGGTCGAGCTCGAGGGAGTAGAGGCCGGGGAGGTCGATGTAGCTCCGCTCCCGCCCTCCCATCCGGGAGCTCCCCACCCGGGCATCCGCCGTGATCCCGGGATGGTTCGCGACATGGGCGCGGAGACCGCAAAGGCGGTTGAAGAGGCTGGTCTTTCCCGTGTTCGGGTTCCCGATGAGCGCGATGGGCCCGGGAGGGGCGCCGACGGACTTGGACACGGGGGACTCCCTCCGGGGGGGATGGGCGGGGGGCACGGATGGGACGGGGAGTCAGGAGGTCGATCCGGCGCGGATCAACCGGGGGGGAGCTGGGTGAGGCGGGCGGGGCGCTGGATCGGCTCCGCCGGGACGGTGTCGAGCAGGGCCGCGATCGCCCGGGAGAGTCCGACCCGCGTGCTCCGGACCTCGACGATGCAGGGCTCCCCCTGGCGACACACGCGGACCGGGGCATCGCTCCCGACCCCCATCGCACGGAGAAGCTCCCGATCCGTGGCCTCAAGGCGATCCCCGGAGAGGGTGGCTCGCGCCCCGGCGGGGAGATCGGAGAGGGGGGTCGGCGAGGGGCGGCTTCCCTCCGAGTCGCGCTTGTCGATCATTCGGCTCCTCCATGGGGGTCCGCTCGGTTTGCGGTGCGGCCCGCCTCTGGGTACCCTCCGGGCTTGGGTTGGGGTGAGGCCCCGGTGGGGGTCCTCTCCTCAAGCTCCGATCCTACCGCCGTGGTTGGCAAGTGGTCAAGTTGTTTGGGTTGCCAAACAAAGCCCGATCCGGCGCGCCTGCATCGAGGCGCGCCCCTGGGACGAAGGAAGCGATGCACGACTGGCGTGAGTTCGACCAGAACCCCGTGAGCCACTCTGCGGCGCACCATCTGGTGGCGATCGCGGAGCTGCTCGATGCCTACGGCTACGCCCGGGTCTCGGATGTGGCCCGCGAGCTGGGGATCACTCGGGGGAGCGTCTCGGTGACCCTGAAGGGTCTGAAGGGTCGCGGGCTCGTGACAGAGGATGAGCGTCGCTTCCTCGGCCTCTCCGAGGATGGGGAGCGGATCGCCCGCGGGGTGATGGCGAAGAAGCAGGTTCTCAAGGCGCTCTTCGTCGATCTCCTGGGGGTTCCCGACGAGCAGGCGGACCTCGACACCTGCAAGATCGAGCACCTCGTCTCGGACGAGACCGCTTCACGAGCGAGCCGGGCGCTGCTGTTCCTGCGCTCGGGAGCGCGGGAGGCGGAGGCGTTCACCGAAGCGCTCCGCGAGTTCGGCCGGGCGGGGGATCCGGCCGGGTTCCCATCGGAGGAGGTCGAGGAGCTCGCGCGCGAGATCGCGCGCGAGGGGGAGGAAGCGGAGGAGGAGCGATGAGCGGGTCCGATCCGATCTCGCGCGAAGAGGCGCTGCAGCGACTGAACGAGCTCTATGCCGAGGAGATCGAGGCGGGTCTCCGCTACCTGCATCTCTCGGTGAGCCTCAAGGGGCTCGACCGGCTCATGATCCGGAAGGTCCTCCTCGAGAACATGGAGGAGACCTTCGAGCATGCCCAGCAGGTGGGGGAGAAGATGATGCAGCTCGGGGCGAGCCCTTCCCTCTCGCTCCAGCTCGAGCTCCCCGCGGAGCGGGCGGACGGCCGCAGCGCTCTCCGGACGGCGGTCCTCTTCGAGAGGGCGGCGCTCGACGCCTATCGGGAGCTCCTCGAGCGGGTCGACGGCGGGGATGATGTCGTGCTCGAGGAGTTCGCGCGGGCGCAGGTCGCCCTGGAGTCCCAGCACGTCGCGGAGATCGAGCTGCTCCTCGAGGATTGATCGCCCTCGTCCCGGGAGGGGCGGGCTTCGCGGCGGGCGGCGGCCTCCGGCCGGACGCCTTGCAATCCCGGCCCCTCCGATCGATCCTCCCCCGCGCGTCGGGAGAGGCGGTGCACCCGGGGCTCTGTGGGCGCTCGGGGTCTTCGGGGAACTCGAGATCTGCGGGGCGCGAGAGGGGCGGAGGGGACCGATCATGGCGAGCTCCGATCGGCCGAGCGGCCTGACCGCCCTCGCGGTGATCCAGTTCCTCTTCGGGGTCGGGCAGTTCTTCGAAGTCCTCTCGCTCACCCTCCTGCGCTTCGTCTTCGGCCCGGCCGAGCTGGAGCGCGCGGAGGGGCGAAGGCGAGGCCCGAGCGCGGAGGAGCTGGAGTACCTCCGGGAACTCATCGAGGTTCCCCTCCCTTCCTTCAGCCTCCTGCTGGGGTTGCTGCTCCTCTCCTGTCTCCTCTTCCTGCTCACCGGGCTGGGGCTCCTACGCCGGAAGCGCTGGCTCGGTCGCCACGCCTCGACCCTCTTCGTCCTCGTCGAGTTCGGGGCCCTCGCCACCGCGCTCCTCCTCTTCCCGGAGAGCTACCTGCGGGAGCTGGGGATCGGGCTGATCCGGATGATCTTCTATCCGCTCTTCCTCCTCGCCTGCGTCCACCTCGTCTTCCGACGGGATCTGGTGAACTGAATGGAAGCGCGTCGGCTGCTCCTCGTGACCCGCTACTCCCTGCCCGCGTTCCTGCGCAACGGGAGCGGGATCTCGTATGTGGTCCTGACCTTCACTCTGGGGCTCCTCCTCGCGGAGCTGCCCCTGAGCATCGTGGAGTCGGGGCTCGCCGATCTGGAGGAGCTGCTCGAGCAGATTCGGGTCATGGTCGCCATGATGCTGGCGGTCGTCTCCCTCGAGCAGACCTTCTCCCAGCTCGGAACGCTCTCGTCCGCCCCCACCCCCGAGCAGGCCCCCTTCCTCGAGTGGGCGCAGTACCTGCTCAACGAGCGCCCCGCGCTCCTCTCCGCCGTGCTCGCGATCGAGCTCATCGCCGTGCCGCTCTTCATCGCCACCGGGACCTTCAACCAGCTGAGCGGGGATCTGCAGCACGGGGCCATCCGATACCAGCTCCTGCGGACGAGTCGGGCGGAGCTCTACTTCGGTCGCTTCATCGGGATGGCGCTCTTCACCTGGGTCCTCATCGTCGCGCTCCTCCTCGCGATCCTCATCTATGTCGGGGTGCGTCTCGACCTCTACCCCTGGGCGGACATCATCGCGTGGGGGGGGAGAGCGCTCATCGGCTTCGGGGTCCTCTCCCTCCCCTATGTCGCGGCGTGCTGCGCGATCTCCGCGAATGTGGCGAGCCCCTTCGCCAGCCTCGTCCTCTGCAGCCTCGCGGTGGGGGGGGTCCCCGTCCTCGCGATCGGCGGGATGCAGGCGTGGGAGCCGCTCGGAAACCTGATCTACCTCATGCCCTGGGGCTACACCCACCACCTCTTCCACCCGGAGGCTTCGCACGGCGTCCTCGCGGGGCTCGGCTGTCTCCTCCACGGGGCCCTCTACCTCGCCGCGGGATACCTCCTCTTCCGGAGAAAGGACCTGTGATGAGCTCTGATGCGGCCGAGAGGGGGGGAGGCGAGCCCGGAGGGATCCCCGATGGTCTCCCGGCGCTCCGGCTCGATGGGGTCACGCGCAGCTACGGGAGCCGGAAGGCCCTCGACGGTGTCTCCTTCACCGTCCCGAGGCTCAGCGTCTTCGGGCTGGTCGGCCCGAACGGAGCCGGGAAGACCACGCTCTTCTCGACGATCGCGGCGTTCCTGCGCCCGGACTCGGGGACGATCCGGATCCTCGGGGATCACTCCCCGGGAGATCCGGCGCTGCTCGGTCGAGTCTCGATCCTCCCGCAGGATGCGCTCTTCGATCGCAACCTGATGATCATCGACCAGCTCATCCTCTACCGGCGGCTGCAGGGGGCCACCGCGGCGCAGGCGACGGTGGAGGTGAGGGAGGCGCTCGTCCGCGTCGGGCTCGGGGAGTACCTGGATCGCTCGGTCACGGTCCTCTCCCACGGGATGACGAAGCGGCTCGGGATCGCGCAGGCGTTCCTCGGCTCCCCCGAGCTGATCTTCCTCGACGAGCCGACCGCCGGGCTCGACCCTCGGAACGCCGGGCGGATCCGACGGGTGATCCGGGAACTCTCCGAGCACTCCACCGTGGTGGTGAGCTCGCACAACCTCGCCGAGCTGGAGGACCTCTGCGACCAGGTCGCGATCCTTGACCGGGGGGTGATCAAGGCGACGGGGACCGTGGCGGAGCTGATGGAGCGGCAGGGGCGCAGGACCCTCGAGCTCGAGCTCCCGGCCCCCCCTTCGGAGGAGCTGCGCCGCCAGCTCGCCGCGCACCCCGGGGTGCGCTCCCTCGCCGGGACCGAGGGGCGGCTCGCGGTGATGCTCGACGCCACCGGCCCGGAGCCCGTCGCGGCGGTCCTGCGGACCCTCCTCGACGCCGGGCTCGTGCCCCGGAGCTTCCATGACGGAGGCTCCCTCGAGGAGGTCTTCCTCTCCCTCACCGACGAGAGCCCCGAGTGACGGCGCTGCCCGGGTGATCGCGTCGTCCGCTCTCAGGCGAGGTCGAAGAGGAGCAGCTCCCCGCCTCCATCGCTGCGGATCGTGATCTCCGGCTCTCCCTCGATCGCGAGCCCATCTCCCGCCACGAGGGGGTGGGGGCCGGCGATCACCTCTCCGGCGATGACCTGCAGCCACCCGCCTCGCCCCTCGGAGAATCGGTGGGTCACCTCCGCCCCCGCGGTGAGCCGCCCTCGGTGGAGTGTCGCGTCCTGATGGATCGTCACCGATCCCTCCCGGCCGTCCGGGCTCGCGACGAGCTGGAGCCGATCGGTCCTCCCCTCCTCCTCGAAGTGCGTCTGCTCGTAGGAGGGGGGGAGCTCCGCTCGGTCGGGCTCGATCCAGATCTGGAGGAGGTGGAGGGGATCGGTCTCCGAGGCGTTGAACTCGCTGTGTCGGACCCCGCTCCCGGCGGTCATCCGCTGGACCTCCCCGGGGAGGATCGCGGCCCCGTTCCCCATCGAGTCCTCATGACGGAGGGAGCCGGAGAGGACGATCGTCACGATCTCCATGTTCCGATGCCCGTGCATCCCGAAGCCCCGTCCGGGGGCGATGGTGTCCTCGTTGATGACGCGGAGGGAGCGGAACCCCATGTGGTCCGGGTCGAAGTAGTCCGCGAAGCTGAAGCTGTGGTGGGTCTCGAGCCAGCCGTGGTCGAAGTGACCACGGGCCGCGGTCGGTCGGGGGACGAGCATGGGCCTCTCCTTCAGGGGCTTCGGGCGGGATCGTCGGAGGGAGCGACGGTGGGTGCGGGCGCGGACGCCCGCCGGAGCGCCTCCGCCTGCAGCGCATCCGCCCGCGCCTTCCAGCGCTCCGCCTCGGCGGCGTCCCCGACCTCGGCGTACAGGAGTCCGAGGCGGTGGGCGAGGAAGGGGCTGTCCGGGAGGTGCACGAGACCCTCCTCGATGATGGGAATCGTCGCCTTCGCTCCGCCGCTCTCGTAGGCGGCGTAGCCGAGGCGGTCGATCAGCTGGGCGTAGCGCGCCTCGAGCTCGACCTCGTCGATCGAGCGGAGCGCCCGCTCCCACGCCTCCTTCGCTCCGGCGAGGTCTCCGGCCACGGCCCGGAAGTAGCCGAGCCGTGGCTCGGTCGGGAGCGCCGTCGGCTGAGGGAGGAGGGAGAGTCCCCCGGCGGGGAAGGTCCGGAGGCGCGCCTGCTGCCCGGCGCCCCGCTCGGCGATCCGCCGGACCTCCTCCGGGAAGGGGGGCGCCCCGATCGCGAGGGCCTGGTCGAGGTTCGCCTGGCGCGCCTCGAGGCGGCGGTAGTTCCACTCCGCCTGCTCCTGATTCCACTTGGTGACGCAGAGCCCCGCGGTCAGGAGGAGGGAGAGGAGCGAGAGGGCGGCGACCGCCCGGCCCGCGCTCGTCGTCTCTCCGCCCCGACGCAGGGCGAAGCGATGGAGGCTCACATCACGGCTGCGGCGAAGGCGGAGACTCTTCCAGACGAGGAAGATGAGGCAGCCCGCGATTCCGGTCGCCATCAGCATGGGGATCGCGTGGAAGACCCCGCGCCAGGAGTAGCGGATCCAGAAGAAGAGGAGGAAGAGCAGCAGCTCCTCCCTCCCATCGAGATCGTAGCGCCGGGCCCGGGGGGTGCGGCCCTCGAGAGGGCGGGAGAGGAGGCGCGGCTTGCTGAAGCCGAACCGCAACGCACCGGTGGGGCAGACGCTCACGCAGTCGAAGCACTTCATGCAGCCGGCGCTCACCACCTTGCCCCAGTCCTGGATCTCCTCGTGGATCCGGACATTCGAGGTGCAGTGCGCCGTGCACTCCCCGCACTTCTGGCAGAGGTCGAGATCGGCGACGATGCGACCCGGGGCGAGGCGGTCCATGCCGGCGAAGAACGCCCCGTAGGGACAACCGTAGGTGCAGAACCCCTTCGCTCCCAGGAAGTAGACCACGGCGAAGCCGCAGATGAGGAGGAAGGGGATCGCCATCCAGGGGCCGACGAAGGTGTCCCAGAAGCCCTCGGTCATCAGCTCGTTGGAGAACTCCCACGCGGGCACGAAGCCGGGCACGGGGTGCATGCCATCGAACCAGAGCCTCGCGTCGACATTGTCCACGAGGCGACCGAGGACCTGACGCTTGAAGACGGGGAGGATGAACATCTCCACCCCGATGATGAGGGGGACGTACATCAGGAGGCGGGAGCGGAAGAGCCGGGGGCGCACCCCGCATCGCTTCATGATCCCGGCGCAGAGGTCCTGCAGCGCGACGACATGGCAGGCCCACCCACAGAAGAAGCGCCCGAAGATCGCGGTGAGGAGGAGGGTGGTCGCGAAGAAGATCACCCCGGCGTTCAGCTCGCCCCGCTCGAGGAAGTACATCGACTCCGAGGGCTCGATCGGGGAGAGCGTCTCTCCGCGGCCGGTGCCGAGCCAGTGGGCGATGTGGAGGGCGATGAGGACATGGACCGCGAGCAGGGTCGCGACGCGCCAGCGCGCCGCGCTCGACCTCCGCCGAGGACGGGCGACCCCGTCTCCCGGGCACGGGGTGGTGGGAGCTTCCGCGGACCTCACCTCGCTCAAGCGTCCTCCTCTCGCGCCCGAGGATACCCCGGATCGACCGCGGCTGCGCACCAACCGGGTCCGGTGGGAGCGGATCGGCGCCGGCCCTCCGGGGGCGGTGGAGTCTCCGGAAAGAAGAGCCGGGGAGGCCCGCCGCTGGCGCGCCCCCCCGGCTCCGATTCACCGCACGCCCGACCGATCAGCGGTGGTCGTGATCGTGATCGTGATCGTGATCATCGTGGTCATGGTCGTGGTCCCCCTCGCCCGGCGTCTTGCCGTCGCGGAGCGCCTCGATCTCGGTGATCTTTCCCTTGAAGAACTCCATCGCCCGCTCGTTCTCCTGGGCGCCGGGGTCGGCGATCGCCCGCTGGAGCAGGCCGAGCGCGTCATCGTACTTCTTCTCCGGGACGAGGTGCCGCTCGACGGTGGCGAACACCGCCTGCAGGAAGTCCATCCCGCTGAGGTGCTTGGAGTCGATGAGGAACTGGGTGAACTCCGCCCAGTCCGGCTCCTCGGGGGTCTGCATCCGCTTGGTCAGCTGAGCGTTCTGCTCGATGCCGGCGACCGAGTCCTTCAGCGCGGGGATGTCCTTCGCCGCGGTGAGGTACTTCTGATAGCCCGCGTAGCCGAAGAGCTCCTGAGCGCGCAGCGGCGGGAACGCCTTCTCGATCAGCTCCGCTTCCTTGCTCGCGTCGGTGTTCGCGATGAGGTTGCGGATCGGCTCGGCCATCGTGCGGATCCCCCGGAGGTGCTCGACGTAGGACTCCGGGCCTCCCGGCTGGTACCCGGTGCGACCGTAGGGGTTCCCCTCATGGGTGGCGAGGATGATGGAGGGGTAGCCCGCCACGCCGTACTCCATCGCGAGGCGCTGGTTGAGCTCCGGATCGACCACCTTGGCCCGCGCCTCTTCGGCGTTCGGGAAGTCGAGGTAGAGGAGGACGAAGTTCTTCCCGGCGTAGTCGAGGAACGGAGTGTGCTTGAAGACCTCCCCCTCGAGGCGCTTGCACCAGATGCACCAGTCGCTCCCGGTGAAGTTGATGAGGAGGTCCTTCTTCTCGGCCTTCGCCTGGGCCTTCGCCTTGGCGACATCCACCATCCACGGGATCGAGACCTCCTCGGTGGCCTCCGTCTCCTGGGCGAGGAGGCCGGTGGAGACGGGCGCGAGGGCGAACACGGCGAGCAGGAGCAGCGCGAGGCGCCACCGGCTGGAAACGGTCTGCATGGGATCTCCTTCGGGTTTGCGGTCCGGGGACCGGGGTCGGACGAGCATCGTCCGATCCGGGATCGTAGCGGCAGCGGTCGGGAACCGGAAGGGAACGGGCGCAACAACAGCCCCGGGGTTCCCTTGCCCGGGTCCCGGCGGGGGCGAGAATGGCCGAGAGGGTCACCAGACCCTCTCCCCCCCGCCCCGAACGCCTCGAGAAGGAGGACGCCCTTGGTCGACCGGAATTCAACGCGGGCTTCGGATCCCCCCCGCCCCGGTGGGGTGGGGCGGGTGGAGGCCTGGTTCCTCCCCCTGCTCCTCGCCACGACCGTCCTCTTCGCGGGGGCGGGGCGTGCGCCGGAAGCGGGCTCGCCCGCCGGTGAGGCGGCCCCGCCCCGAAGCGTGATCCTGCTGATCGCGGACGGCATGGGACCACAGCAGCTCGGTCTCCACCTCGATGTCGCCGACGCCCTCGGGCGTGAGACCGCGGTGGAGCGGGCCTACCGCGTCGGACGCACCAGCACCGTCCGCACCGGGAGCGCCAACTCTCCGGTGACCGATTCCGCCGCCTCCGCCACCGCGATGGCCACCGGTCGGGACACCGACAACGGCCGGGTGGCGGTCGATCCCACCGGGGCTCCCCTGACGACCTGCCTCGAGGACGCGGTTCGCACCGGCCGCCGGGCCGGCATCGTCACGACCACCCGCCTCACCCACGCGACGCCGGCGAGCTTCTGCGCCCATGTCCCCGACCGCGACCTCGAGAACGAGATCGCCGGCCAGATGCTCGAGCAGGGGATCGACATCCTCCTCGGCGGCGGCGCGGTCCACTTCCTCGGCGGGCTCGGCGGACAGGACCTCGGGGGACGGATCCGCGCCGCGGGGTACACCCTCGTCCGCTCTCGCGCCGAGCTCGACGCCGCTCCCCGAAAGGGACCGCTCCTCGGGCTCTTCCACGGCGACAACCTCCCCTACCTCGTCGATCGCGATGGGGGAGAGGGGGAGCCTCTCCATGTCCCCGGCCTGCCGGAGATGACCCGCGCGGCCCTCGAGCGCCTCGAGGGGGCGGATGGCTCCCTCCTCATCATCGAGGCGGGGCGCATCGACCACGCGGGCCACGCGAACGATGCGGGAGCGCTGCTCGGGGAGATGCGCGAGTTCGACGCGACCCTCGACCTGCTCCTCGACCACATCGAGCTTCACCCCGAGGTCGCGCTCATCGTGACCGCGGACCATGAGACGGGGGGGCTCTGCCTCACCTATCGCCCCGGCCGGCTCCCGACCGCGGAGGATCTCCGCGCCCTCGACGGCGTGATGCGCTCGGTGCCGGCCCGGCCGACCGGCGCGGTGGACCTCGCCGAGGCGACCGCGATCTACGGGCAGGCGCGACTGCCGTTCGTGGCGGAGTCCGCGTGGGGCTGGAACGCCCCCGGCCTCCTCCGCAGCAGCGAGCGCTTCGTGAGCTTCGGTTCCCAGGGGCACTCCGCCACCCCGATCACCCTCTTTCACATCGGGGCCGGGGCGCCTCTCCCGTCGTTGATGACCCACGCCGATCTCGGAGCGCGGCTGCGGGAGTGGATGTCGATACCCCTCCCGAGCGGGGGGGCGCGGTGAGCCGGACCGTCTACTCCACCGGGGTCGGACGCATGTGCCCCGAGTGCGAGAGGCCGGAGGCGGCCTGCGGCTGCCGCGGCGGGGCACGCCGGTCGCGCGCCGGCGCGGCGGGGGCCCCGCCCGCCGCCGCGGGGGGACGCCCGCGCGTGGCGCTCGAGAAGAAGGGGCGACGCGGGAAGTCGGTCACGGTGCTCCGCGGGCTCCCTCTCGATGCGGCCGGGCTCGCGGCGGCGGCGAAGGAGCTGA
>Ga0181588_10000721_pt1 | contig 29802 bp, 22 predicted proteins | sample 071ome_26_FD_148607 | JGI IMG/M metagenome (GOLD analysis project Ga0181588, IMG submission 148607) | Coastal salt marsh microbial communities from the Groves Creek Marsh, Skidaway Island, Georgia - 071409BT metaG (spades assembly) | ecosystem: Environmental > Aquatic > Marine > Intertidal zone...
CGTCCGCATACAGCCGTGGTCCGCCCCGCCAGGCACCCGGCAACGCTCCACGAACGAGCACATCGCCGGCGGGGTGGTCATGCAAGGCCGGGGCTTGCCCAGGCTCGACCTCCTCGATTGGAACCACGGCTCGCCCGCTCGTCAGCGCTGCACCGATGACCGATTCGCCGAAATGGTTGGGCATCGGCCCCCAGTGGCCGTCGAGCCGTCCTCGAACGTTCACGCGACTCGGAATGGCGGACAGCGGTTCGTAGGGAGGCGCAGGAGGCGGGACCTCCGTCCGTGTTCCAAGACGTTCCTCCAACAACCGGACCAGGCCAGCCTCGGTCGCCAAGGCACAGGACCTGCACGTGCTCTTTCGGCATCCCCCTTCGACGGGCAGCGGCAGGGCCACTGGACCTTCGGAAACCCTCTGGCTCATCGCCTCCGCGATGGCGCGAAGGTCCGCCGTTGCTGCGTCATGGTCCGGAAAAGGCTCCACCGCTTTTCTCCACCCACCGTCGAGGTACCATCCTTCCAAGCCGTCGGGCGTTGTTCCAAAGCACGACGTCCACAGCCAGCCGTAGAAGCGCATCTGGTCGTCGAGGCTTGGACCGTACGGCCCACCCCCGTCTCCGGATTTGATGTCCACGAGACGAAGACGGCCGTCCCAGCGCAACACCAGGTCCAATTCGCCCGCCGCCCAACCTTCTGGGTGGAACATTCGTTGCGGTTGAAGCACCCGCGGGTCCTTCACCCAAGGCCGGACGATTTCCCATGCTTCAGCAGCATCAACGGGTTCGCTTTGCGATTTCCAACCGTCAAAGCCGGGAAGCACCGGGGGTTCGAGGTGAGCAGGCCAGCGATCGGGCAACGGATGGGAGGCAGCAGCCCCGTTGCAAGGCGCTGGAACCTCATGGACCTGCTCGCCGCGTCGAAACGCCTGAAGGTGCGGACCACCGCCTTCTGCGATGCAGGCTTCCACCTCCTCCAGCAGCAGGTTCACCGCACATCCAAGCCTGTGTCGGAGGTCTTCTTCATGGAACGGCCATGGCTCGCCCACCTCACCCCTCCGCCAAGGCTCCTCGGCCCATCGTCGTGCGCCCTCTTCGTGCACAACGGTTGCTTCGTGCTCAACTTCCCTTTCCAACCATGACGTCAGACCGAGAAGGTCGAGGCCTGCAGGAGCATGACGCATCACGAGGCGCACGACGCCCTCCTCGAGCACGTGGCCAAGCACCTGTGAGGCTGAGGTTGGAGACCCCAACCCCACTTCGCGTGTGAGGCGCCATTCCGTCGTGCACCGTTGCCACGTGCTGTACCCCGAGCCTGAAAGGCGACGACGCGACCGCCCGAGCGGCCCGCCGACCGGTGGCGTCGTCACGGGCATGACGGGCGGTACGGTCCCTCGCGCATGAAGGGCGCGCCTCAAGACTGGTAGGAATAGAAGTCCCCGGCCGTTCGCTGTTCGCGGTCCTTGCGGCTGTCGGCCTTGTTGATGCGCGGACGTTTGGACTCGTGATCACGACGGAAGGTGATGTCCACGCTCGACAAGAAGCGGTTCATGCCTACCCTAAGGTCAAACGGTCCGGCCGCTTCACCGTGTCGACCACCTTCGCCTTCGAAGACAAGCAACGAATCGCTCACGATGTCGATGAAGTACACATCGTGATCGATGACGAAGGCGGCTTTTTCGTTGGATTCCATCGTTCGTCGAATGGCCTTCGCTGCTTCCATGCGAGCGTTGGCGTCCAAATGGGCGCTCGGTTCATCGAGCAGGTACAGGTCGGCCTCACGCCCGAGGCAGACGGCGATAGCAACGCATTGCCGCTCACCACCAGAAAGCCGCTTCACGCGTTTCGGAAGCAGTTGATCGATGCCGAGGGCTCGGATGACGTTCACGTTGAATTCACCGCTCCTCCATCGAGGGCCAAGTTCGCTGTCAAGCCAGAGCTGCACCGTACCATCGATGTCCAAGTCAAGGTGTTGTGGCTTATAGGAAATCTTGGCGTCGCCCGAGACCCATCCCGCATCGTATTCATGCTCGCCGGCGAGGATTTTGATCATCGTGGATTTCCCGGTCCCGTTCGGCCCAACCACGCCGACCACTTCGGCACGGTGAACTGCACCTTTGCCCGCCTTTAGGCTGAAATCACCCAATTTCTTCTCCAGCTCGCCCCATTCGACCACTTGCGCACCGGTTTCGACCTTCCGGTCGCGGTGCCCAAGGAACGTGATTGGCTTCTGACGAATGCGCACGTTTTGTTCGGGGAGAAAGCCGTCAAGGTAGGCGTTGATCGCGGTGCGGGTGGCGCGTGCGGGAGTGAAGATTCCAAACGCACCCTTTGTGCCGTAGACGATGTGGACCAAGTCAGCAAGGACGTCCAACACGGCGAGGTCGTGCTCGATGACGATCACCCTGCGGTCCTCAGCGAGGCGTTGCACAATGCGGACAATGCGCAAGCGTTCGTGAATGTCGAGGTACGAGGAGGGTTCGTCGAGGAAGTACACGTCAGCGTCCCTCAGCAAGGTGGCCGCCAGGGCCATGCGCTGCAGTTCACCGCCAGACAGTTGCCCAATCTCTCGCTCCATCAGGTGATCGATGCCGAGGTCCCGCGTCAGTTGGTCGCAGAGGTCTCGTTCGTCGACTTTGCGGAGCAGGGCTCCGACCTTTCCCTGAACCCGCTGAGGAAGGCGGTCAACGTTCTGTGGTTTCACGGCCACGGTGATGCGGCCTTCCTTGACTTCCGTCAGGAAATCACGGAGTTCACCACGGGGCAGGCTGTGCAGCACTGCGTCCCAATCGGCCTCACCTCGGAAATCACCAAGGTTCGGAACAAGCCGTCCGGACAGCGCGTTGAAGGCGGTGGATTTACCCATGCCGTTGGGACCAAGGATCCCGACCACCTGGTCCTTTGACGGCGTAGGGAGGCGAAACAACCTGAATCCGTTTTGCGAGTATCGATGGATCATGTCGGTTTCGAGCTCTTCGGGCAACTGCTCGATGATGAGGGCATCATGCGGGCATTTGTTGATGCATATGCCGCAACCGATGCAGAGGCTTTCAGAGATGTGGGGTTTGCCCGTGCGGGCATCCATAATGATACATTCTTGCCCGTTTCGAACAGGGGGGCAATAGGTGTGGCACTCATCGTTGCACTTCTTTGGTTGGCAACTGTCCTCACGAAGAACAGCGACGCGCATGGTTCCACCCGTTCAACTGGCCACGGCGTGACGCTATGAACGTGCCCGCCGGGGGCGGCCTCAGACGAGGCCCTTCAGGAGTTCCTGACCGCTGACCAACCTGGTCGTGCACGGCGAGGGGAACTTCATGCTCGCCTTGCGCAGGGCAGACTTTGCGGTGAGGTAGTGCTCTGCCGTGGTTTGGAGCGTCAGGACGCGCTGACCGCGCTGCACACGGGCTGCCGTACCGACGTTCTTGCCGAACGCGCAGCGCATGCCCTGCGACACACGGTCCGCACCTGCTCCAGTGGCCTGCTTGTTCTCACGCAGGACGTGGTGAGGGTAGGTGTGGACACGAAGGGCGTAGCCCTGTGCGCCAGAGGCGTTCCTGATGGTTGAATTGCAGATCACACGGGCGGCCTCAAGCGCCGTGTGGCGGATCTGACAGGCGTTGTCCACGCGGAGTTCGATCACCACGGGGAAACCCCCTGTTTCAGCAGCACGCCGGTTGCCGGTGTGGAACTGCATGATACGGTTGTTCGGAACACCACCGATGTACTTGCGGCGCGTGTATGCGGGACCCTTGACTTGGCGGTACATTTTTGCAGGCTTGCGTGCCATCGTTACACCTCCGAGCAGCCCGTCGACCTGACCCCCACTTATGAGGCCTCCGATGGGGCACCCGGACCGCGTGGAGCGAGGGAAGGCTTGAGAATCTCGGGCTCGACCTCCCCCCATGGCGAGCCGCTTCTCCTCCCTCTTGGAGCAGGAGTCGGAGCACCAATGGCTGGCCATCGGCCTCTTCGCGCTATTCGCCCTCGCCGGTGGCTGGGCCATCAACGCCAGCAGCGACCTTTCTGGCGTCGGACTCGCCTCCATGGACGCCGCATGGACGCAGGAAGATCTGCTCGACGTGGCGCTTGTGGAGGGAAGTTGGTCGAACGCTCACGTCGGCCTTGTGGACACCGATACGGGCCAGCGAATTTACCGGCAAACAGGAGCCGAAGCCTCCGAATTCAAACTCCTCGACGCGAGCGAGCGACCCTCACGCCTCTTGCCGCAGGACGATGGCAGCGTCTGGTGGGACGCGGCCGCTGGAGAAGTGCGGGGCGTGGCCAGCGACGGCCAGCGCATGACAGCCATCACAGGCTTGGACGACGAGCGGGTGCTTGACCTCCTCGTGATCGATGAACAGGGCGTCTATGGAATCCTCCTGTACCGTTCAGGTACGTCCACTGGTGTTGTGGCCTTCGATGGACTTGATGGCAACTTCAGCAGCCTGAGCGCGCCTGAAGGCGTCACCTGGACCGACCTCGAGATGACCGACTCCGGCCAGGTGCTGGCCGCGGGATGGCGCATGTTGGAGGGAAGCAACCCCGCCACACCAGACGTGGTCAGCGTGGTTTCCTTCCTCTCGAACGATGCTGGAACGCTGACGCTTGACGTCGCGAGCGTCGATGGGCCCAAGGGGTACCTCCACACGCTGCTCCCCAGAAACGCAGAGGAGGTGGTCCTCGCCACCCGCCAAGGAACGATGCTTCTCGACAGCAGCGGTTCCCGCACCTTCCTGAACGTGCCCTCCCTTGCGGCGGCCATTGACGCCGAGGGGAAGGTATGGTTGATCGGGGCTGCGGACGGCACCACGGTGGTGGTGTGGGATGGAACAGGGACGGACGTGCGAAGCATGCCCACGCCGCTGGGAATTCAGGTTGAGGTAAGCACGAGCACCACCTCCACATGGCTGTTGTTCGGTCCAGACAAGGACGGTACGCTTCAGGGAATAGAGATCGACATGAGCATTGAGGCGTCGGTGTTGAGCGGACGAGGTTTCCTGAACATGCTTTTCCTGCTGGTGGGCGTTATCTCGCTCGCCGGTGTTGGCGCATCATGGTGGGCCGAGGCCCGAAGGTCGCTCGATTGACAGTATTGCTTTCGCCACCTTCATGTGCCCTCGTCGAGGTGTACGAAGCCTGTGCGTGGTGGAGTTCGATGGCGAAGCGGACGATGATGGAGCAGCACGCCGAGATCAAGGCGGCGCATCCACAGTCGATCCTCTTCTTTCGCATGGGGGATTTCTACGAGCTCTTCCACGAGGACGCCCACGTAGGCGCAGAGGTGCTTGGACTGACCTTGACCGCGCGGGACAAGTCTTCCGGCACCCCCATCCCCATGGCCGGCTTTCCATGGCACCAGCTCGAAGAACAGGTGCGGACGATGCTGTCCTCCGGAAGGACCGTGGCCGTGGCTGAGCAAGAAGACGAACTTCGAGAGGGTGCGACCTTGCTCGAACGTGTCGTCACCCGGGTGTACACTCCGGGCTCGTTGTACGAGGAGGGGTTGCTGCAGGACGAGCGCGCGAGCCTGTTGGCCGGCGTGGTTGAACGCGAAGGTTTCGTCGGCCTTTGCCTGCTGGACGCTGCGGCCTCCACTGCAACGTGCATGCAATACGACGGTGAGGAACGGTGGTCGATGTTGACCGATGAACTGCTTCGATGGTCGCCATCGGAGGTTGTCCTTCGCCCCAGCCTCGCCGGGACGGATCCCTTCCTCCGCCTCATCGCCGAACTCCGCGGCGTGGTGGTGTCGCAGCACGATGGACGCCGAAAACGGGGGCGTGAACGGCTCATGCGTGCCCTCGGCGTTGCCGATCTTGGCCACCTGGACCTCGATGGAGCTGAGATCGCCCTCGACGCGGCAGGCCTGGCCACCGACTACCTCTCCACGGTGCTGCATGCTGAGGTTGAATTGGCGGACCTCGAAGTCGCTCATCAGCACGGCTCGATGGTGCTCGACAGAACCACATTGAGGAACCTTGAGATCACGCAAACCTTAGCGGGCGAGCACGAAGGCTCCCTTGTCGCCGCAGTGGGACGTTGCCGCACCGCCATGGGACGCCGACGCCTTCGCGCGTGGCTTCTCCGTCCGTTGACCGACCTCAACGCGATTCATGCTCGACAGGACGCTGTCGCGTCCCTCAGCCGTTCCTCCCGCCGCTTGGATGGCGTCCGAACCGCCCTCACCGGCATGCGGGACCTTGAGCGCTTGGCCACGCTGGCCGGGCACGGGCGAGCCAACGCAAGGGACCTCATGGCGACAGGGCTTGCTTTGGACCGATTGCCCGCACTTCAGCGGGCCTGTGAGGAGACCGATGACGCATTGCTCAACGCATTGGGGGAAGGCCTTGACGGCCTTTCGGCGTTGGCCGACAGGATTGCACGAACGCTGGTCGATGCACCCCCTCTCTCCGTCCGAGAAGGCGGGCTGCTTCGCGAAGGAGTGCACGATGAGGTGGACCGCCTCCGAAGCATCGCTGACGAAGGAACGGCATGGTTCGAAGCCTACGAAGAACGACTCCGACGCGACCTTGAGATTCCAAGCCTCAAGGTGAGGCAAAACCGTCAGATTGGCTGGTTCATCGAGGTGACCAACACGCACCTCGACAAAGTTCCAGAGGACTTCCATCGCAAGCAACAGATGACCAATGGCCATCGATTCATCACCTCGGACCTCGTCGAGCGTGATCAAGCCCTCTTGAACGCCGTCACGCGTTCAAGGGCGTTGGAATACGACGTGTTCGTCGACCTACGCAGAACCGTGGCTGAGCACGCTCGAACACTGGCGAACCTTGCAGGCCGGGTGGCATGCATTGACGTGCTCCATGGTTTTGCCGTGGTGGCGCGGGAACGAAGGTGGTGCAGACCTGTTGTTCACGAAGGAGACGACCTGGTGCTTGAGGCCGCACGGCACCCCGTGCTCGAGCGTGAACCGGGCTTCGTGCCAAACAACCTGCGGTTCGACCGCAAACGACGCTTCCTGCTCATCACTGGACCGAACATGGGTGGGAAATCGACGTACCTTCGCACGGCGGCCTTGGTGACCCTTTTGGCGCAATGCGGCAGTTTTGTCCCGTGCGATCGAGCGAAGGTGGGACTCGTCGACCGCGTCTTCACGCGCGTTGGTGCGAGCGATGACCTGCTACGAGGTCGTTCGACCTTCATGATGGAGATGATCGAAGTCGCGCACATCCTTCGGCATGCTTCGCCATCCTCACTGGTCCTGCTGGACGAGATTGGACGGGGCACGTCGACGTTTGATGGGCTCTCGATTGCATGGGCGGTGACCGAGGACATCGCAAAGCGAATCGGGGCGAGGACCTTGTTCGCGACACACTACCACCAACTCATCGGACTTGAGGACGACGTGCACGGCGTCGTGAACGTCTCTGTTGGGGTGTCGGAAGCCGATGAAGGGCTCCGGTTCTTGCACACCGTCAGCGACGGACCGTGCGACGAATCCTACGGGGTCCGCGTCGCGGCCTTGGCCGGCCTTCCACGTGACGTGGTCGAGCGGGCCAGCGACCTGCTGCGCTTCCTCGAGGGTCAGGCCACCGGCGCTCGGGCTGGTGTTCAAGGTCAACCAAGCAGGCGTGCACAAGGACAGGCCAGTCTGTTGACCTACCTCGGAGCGAGCCGCCCAGCAAGCGTGCCGACTCCGCGCCCACCCCACGAGGAAGAAGTGCTGGCGAGGTTGCAGGAGGTGGATCCTGACGACCTGAGCCCTCGGGAGGCCGCAGCTGTCTTACGAGCGCTTGTCGAACGCAGCCGAGGTGAACGTGATGGTTGAGCGGTCACGCATCGTTCAACTCGACGAGTTGACGATTGGGCACATCGCTGCCGGCGAGGTTGTTGAACGGCCGGCTCAGGTCGTGAAGGAACTGGTCGAGAACAGCATCGATGCCGGCGCCTCCAGCATTGAGGTACGCATCGAACGCGGTGGGTTCGACATGATTCGCGTGGAGGACGATGGTCACGGCATCCTCCCGGAGGACCTCAGCCTCGCCCTCGACCGCCACGCCACGTCCAAACTTGCACGAAAGGAGGACTTGGCCGCCATCCATACGATGGGCTTCCGCGGCGAGGCCCTGGCATCCATTGGGGTGGTGAGCCACCTCACCCTCACCAGCCGCTGTGAAGGCATGGAGGGGGCTGAGGTCCGCATGCAGGAAGGCAAGCGAAGCCACGTCGAGTCCCGAGGTCGTGGACGAGGTACCACCGTGACCGTCGAGCGCCTCTTCGCGAACGTCCCCGCCAGGCTCGCGTTTCAGCGCCGGCCCCAGACCGAACACGCGCGTATCGTTGACGTGGTGGTGGACCACGCGATGGCACACCACGCTGTTGGATTCCGACTCGAGTTGGACGGTCGAGTCGCCCTTGATGTTCCTCCCGTTGACATGGTGGAAGACCGGTTGCACGACCTCTTGGGGCAGCGCGCTGGTGAATTGCTTCCGCTCCGCTCCCCTCCCGACGACGAAGCGGCACCAGGGGAGGAGCGATGGACTGGATGGATCAGCGCACCAGACATCACGCGTGGTAAGGCCGATGACGTTCACGTGCTTGTGAACGGTCGCCCGGTGGCGGCAGGACCCTTCCTCCAAGCCGTTCGACGGGGCTACCGAACCCGGCTTATGGTCGGCCGGCATCCTGTCGCGGTGCTTCACCTCAACCTGCCCGCCGAGGAAGTGGACGTCAACGTCCATCCAACCAAGCGTGAGGTCCGCTTGCGTCACGCATGGCGCGTGCTCGAACGCCTCGAGCGTTCCGTGGCCCACACGCTTCAATCCGTGGCCACCAAACCGGAAAGCGCTGGAGCCATCCCGGAGTTGTCCGGGCTTGACTCGGTTCGTCAAGAGGTCCTCTCGGTCGATGTCGAACCGTCTGCTCCTCCTCCAGCCTGGGCGCAAGCCGCGGGCGTGGGTCGGATCGTCGAACCCCCAATCACATCGCCCCGAGAGAACATACCGTCCACGCCTCCACAGGCCACCCTCCCTGGATTGGACGCTGACCCTGTTGCACCGGCCCTTTCGGAAGCCGAAAGGGACCTCCATCGGCACGCAGGCGATGGAGCGTGTGGACCAACAGAGGAAGCGGCCTTGGAAGGTCAATTGAACGACCTTCCACCGATGGAGCCCCTCGGTCAATTCGCTGGAACGTACATGCTCGTGGAAGCAGGAGAAGAATTGCTTCTCATCGACCAGCACGCGCTTCATGAACGGATTCGATACGAACGGCTGCGCTACGACGATACGTTGTGGGAGGGCCAGCGGCGCCTCATCCCCATACCGCTCGACCTTGATGCACGCACCGTCGAACGTGTCCATGCGGGGGCCGAACGGCTGCGAGGCATCGGATTTGAATTGGACCTCATCGATGACACGTGGAGCATCACGGCAGCACCGCGCTTGCTTGGTGACGACGCCGGCGCTTTCCTTCTTGACCTCCTTCAGGACGTCGACGAAGACGGGGCACCGCTCGAAACCGTCGAGCGCCGGCGTGACCATCTCGCGTTCATGACCGCATGCAGGGGAGCGGTGAAGGCGAATCAACCGCTGACGCGTGCGGAAATGCGACGTTTGTTGGAGGACATGCGGCGCATTCCGAACCCATGGGCCTGCGTTCATGGGCGACCAACGGCGCTCCGCCTCGACCGGCACGCCCTCGACCTGCATTTTGGTCGTGAGGGCTGATCATTCCGTCGCTGCCGTGCAGCGAAGGCCCAACGCTGCGACGCGGTCAAGGTACGTTGGGTCGGCGACGTTGTGCAATCGAGGACCTTCAATGGTCGCGCCGGTCGCCGCGGCTAGCGCAACGGCCGTCATCATCACCCGGTGGTCGCCATGGGTCCTCACGACGGATTCGGGTCGACGCAGGCGTTGCCCGCCCTCGACGTGCATGCCATCGTCGGTGGCCGTCGCTTCGATGCCGAAGGTGGTCAGCAGGTCGACGGTGGAGGAAATTCGATCCGATTCCTTGTGGCGGGCATGAGGCGCTCCACGGATCACGCCACCACCTCCGAGGGCCAACAACGCTGCAAGAGGACAAATGAGGTCGTTGGCGGCAGCGAGGTCCACGTCAACCTCCCGCGTTGTTTCATTGGGAGCAAGACCGTCCTTGTCCCATGCAACCCCAAGCGCAGGCGCAAGGTCGTGCAAGATGTCCGCCCCGAGGGCCTCCTTTGCATCCGGCCACCCAACCAAGGACAGGCGAGCGCCGACCGTTCGCACGTAGAGCATGGCGAACGAAGCCATCGATGCATCACCTGGTAACGTCACCTCCTTTGGAGGCCTCGGTGTCCACGGCGACAGCGAAAGCCTGTCCTTGCTGAGGCATCCTGGCCAGCCGCACATCGACGCCACGCTCTCGCTCAGCGCTGCGTGCTGGGAACTGCGCACCACCCCGTCGAGCCGCACCTCGTGTTCGCTGTGCAGCAAGGGACTGCTCAAGAGAAGTGCCGAGTATGGCTGGCTGGAACGGTCCCGACGAAGCACCGCCTCCCGGTCCGTGCTGCCCGTCCAAGGTCCTCGGACCTCCATTGGGAGGCGCTCGTGGCCGTCGCCGCATCGCACCTTCACGCCTTGGTCACGGAGAACGCTGGCAAGGTCGTCGGCACCCCGACGCCGGAGGGACGCGTCCCCGTCGAGCATCACGGGCACGTCGAGGTGGGAGGCAAGCGCGACAAGCATGCGGAGGGCTGTGCCAGAGTTGCCGGCATGAAGCAGGGACGGTGGGCGCACGAAGGGCGCAGCAGGGCGTATCATCCATGCCCCGTCACTGTCCACAACCTCAACGCCGAGTTGGGAAAGGCAACGTCGCATTGAGCGGGCGTCTTCACCAAGGCCGTCCGCACCGTTCAAACGTAGCTCATGCTCGCTGAGTGCCCCCATCATGAGCCAACGAATGGCGTGGCTTTTCGAAGGTGGTAGGGCCCAGGTGCCGTCCATGGCCCCGTTCAAGGGAGCAACGTGGAGGACCTCCACGAGGTTTTGAGGCCCGCCGTCTGGACGCGCTTTCCACCGCCGTGCCCATCGATGCGCCACGCATGGAGCACTGGGGGGGGCGGGATGAAGGTTCGTTCTGCCTGAAGGCAGCCTCAAGATGGGGTGGCGTTTCGGTCCCACATGGCCGTCCACGACCTTCGTGGACGGGCGCTTGGGGACCTGCGCATCTCCGTGACGGACCGATGCAACCTCAGGTGCACCTACTGCATGCCGCGTGAGTCCTTTGGACCAAACCACGACTTTCTCCCGAGGTCAGGGTTGCTCACATTTGAGGAGATCCGGGACGTTGTTGTTGCCGCAGCACCGCTTGGCGTGCGCAAACTTCGCCTGACCGGAGGGGAGCCGTTGCTGCGTCGAGACCTCGAACGGCTCGTGGCCTTGCTTCGGACGGCCGTTCCAGAGGCCGACATCGCGCTGACCACGAACGGTGTGCTGCTCGCCGGGAAAGCGATGGCACTTGCCCGTGCCGGACTTGACCGGGTCACGGTTTCGCTCGATGCCATGGACGCGTCGGTCTACGCCGCCATGGCGGATGTGGACCACGGACCGGAGGCGGCGATGGAGGGCATCGAGGCAGCGCTCGAGGCGGGGTTGAGCGTGAAGGTCAACTGCGTCGTGCGGGCTGGCGTGAACGAGCGTGACATTGTCCCACTGGTCCGCACCTTCGGGCCCCGAGGCATCACCGTTCGCTTCATCGAATACATGGACGTTGGAGCCACGAACGATTGGAGCATGGCGTCCGTGCTCCCCGGAACAGCGGTGCGTGCCATGATAGAGGAGGTCCACGGCCCACTGAACGCCATCGCGCCCTCGTCCCCGAGCGACGTGGCACGCACGTGGAGGACCAAGGAAGGATGGACCTTCGGGTGCATCGATTCGGTGACCACCCCCTTCTGTGGGGACTGCAGCAGGGCCCGCCTTTCCGCAGACGGTGCGCTGTACACCTGCCTGTTCTCAAACGACGGGCATCCGTTGTTGCCGCTCGTCAGGGAAGGCGCTTCGACCGAAGATTTGCGTCAAGCCATCGTCAGCATATGGAGCGGACGAAACGACGCCTACTCTGAGCAACGGAGTGGGTCATCGGAACGCTCGGGTCGCGTTGAGATGTCGTTCATCGGTGGATGATCATCCTTCGATGGCCGGAAGTTGGACATCGAACAGCACCACGCCACTGTCTTGAAGTTGCGAATAGACCATCTTGAGCCGCCACCCACCTGCATCGGCACCAAGCCGTTCTGAGGCGACAACGAGGTAATCGCCTTGGGTCACGGAGTACCCTGCATCACGGTCATGGAACGTGACGTTGGCCCCGACCACCCCGTAGACGTCGCTGTCAATCACCCTGCCTGTTTCGACGATCGTCCCGTTTGGATCTGAGAGCGTGTACGTCGTCAATGCTGGGTCCAACGCCTGATCCAAACTCGAAAGGCGTACCACGTGGAATCCGTTCTCAAGCCCTCGGATGCTTGCGGTGGCCTGTGGAGGTGACTTCTCGGTGGTGGTCAACGCCCCTTGGAACATGAGGAACACCATGCTGCTGAGGAGCACGGTGATGGCGAGGAGGAGCACGGTCGCAATGACGGGGCTCACCGCCGAATCGTCGGCGCAGTCCCTCCGCATGGCCGCAGGTCGGCCTCGCGGGACTTGAACCACTCGGCGTTCGGCGTGGGGAGGAACGCCTCAGAGGACCCACAGCGGCCGGCCACACTCCATCGCGCGGCGGATGCCACCGATGGGGCCGAGCATCCGAAGAATGCCTTCCGTCAGCATGTCGTTTCGCATGAACGCGTAGCCGAGTTGCTTCGACCGTAACGAATTCCGAAGTGCGGGTCCGAAGGTCCACTCCACACGCTTTTGGTAGGCCTCCAGAGGTGTCCCCGCTCGAACGTGGTCAAGGATCGCGTCGGCGGCAAAGCATCCCGAAACCACGGCCTGGCTGATGCCACCCCCGTTTGACGGCATGACCAGACCCGCCGCGTCGCCGACGGCGAGCGCGTTTCCATCGACCATTCGTCGAACAGGGCCCCCCATGGGGATCCACCCACCTCCAACCTCCATGATCTCGAATCCAAGGGTGGAACAGAAGCGTTCGAGGTGGTCCTTCAAGCGGCCATCGAGGTAGCCTGCACGGACACCAAGGCCCACGTTGGCCGTATCCGGACCCTTGGGGATGATCCATGCGTATCCGGATGGAGCGACGCTTCCAAGGAAGACGTCGAAGGTGGGTGGCACATCACCACGCACCTGCGCGTACACCGTTGGCACCTGATCCGAAGGCCGGCGAGCAGCGTCCGTCCCGTGCCTCAACCGAGCCACGTGAGCGAGCGCACCAGAGGCGTCAACGAGATGATCGCAGGTGAGGCGCCCTCCATCGCTCGTCACCAGTACTTCACGACCTGCGCGACGCTGCTGGTGCAGCCGCTGAAGGGCGACGCCGACACGGAGTTCTGCCCCCGCCTCGACGGCCCGCTCTGCCAGGTGGCCGTCGAATTGGGCGCGGTGCCCCGCGTACGCATCGAGGGAGAAATCGTAGGATCGACCCGAGGGAAGGAACACCCGCATGGCGTCCAGCCGATGCAAACGGATGCGATCGGGCACATCGAAGGTGTCGATGAGCCACGCATGGTCCTCAAGCCCACGGAACGTTTGGACGATTTCACCCCAATTCGGGATGCATTCACCGCACTGTGCCGGGTGCCCGACGACGGCCCGACGTTCAAGCACAAGCACGTCCATTCCCGCCTCGGCAAGCCGTCGTGCGCAGCTCGTCCCTCCGGGCCCAGCCCCGACAACAACGACGCTTCGATGCTCGATGTCGGGCATCGCGTCACCTCGTTCGTTCCCCGACCTCTCGGAGCATGTCGAGCATCAGGGGCACGGCTGGTCCAGCTCCGACGCGTTGCAAGGCAGCACCGGCGCGCTCAAGATGCAAGTCCACCAAGACCTCTGCATACTCCAAGGAGGCCGAGCGGTGGAGAAGGTCCATCAGTTCAGGCCAATCGGCTTCCTTGAACGAAGAAAGGAGGGCGGCGAGCCGGTCTCGTTCGGCACCATGCGAGAGGGTGAGCGCGTGGATGAGGGGGAGGGTCATTTTCCCTTCAACAACGTCGGCTCCACGCGGCTTGCCCATATCGGGGGAACCCCGGAGGTCGAGCAAATCGTCCACCAGTTGGAAAGCAACACCGAGTTCCTCACCGAAGGCCCTGAAGTGCTCGGCGTCCTCGGCGTTCCTTCCGGCGACCAACGCCGCTGCCTGACAGCCGGCGGCGAACGGGCCTGCGGTTTTGCCCCGGACGATGTCCAGGTAATCTTCTGGCGAGGTGGTCAGGTCATCGATGTGGTCGAGTTGAAGGAATTCTGAGACGGCGATGTCCGAGCAACTCCGAGCCATGATGGACACCACGCGTTCATCGTACCGCCCGCCGAGACCGAAGCCTTGCACAAACAACCAGTCGCCCGTGATGATGGCTTTCGCGGACCCTGCGAGAAGGTGAACCGTCGTCCGACCGCGGCGCTGGTCTGCTTCGTCGTTCATATCGTCGTGCACCAGGGTCGCGGTGTGGATCAGTTCGAACGCAAGGGCCAGCGGGAGCACGTCCTCTGGGTCCTTCCCACCCGCAGCCTCGAACGCGAGCAGCACGAGCAACGGCCTGAGCCGTTTTCCACCGGACAGCAACACGTGCTCTGCGAGGTCAACCACCTCGCCGTCCCCCTGCTCGCGTGCTGCAGCAAGGTGCGATGCAAGGCACTCGTCAACCCTCTCACGCAAGGAGAGCAGCCGTTCCACCTGCTCGGTGGCCAGCGTGGACATCACTTTCGTCCACGAGGGTGGCCTTCTTAACGGGTGTCGAGCGCCCCGAGGTCATCGAGGGTCGCTGATGGAGGAAGAGGTCGCGCGCTATCTTGTCGCGCTTCCTCCTGACGACGATGACATGGCTTCGACGCACGCGAATGGCGTGTTGAGCGGACTCAGCGAACCGACCTTTGTCACCAAACCTTTGCCAAGCATGCACGACGCGGTTCGGCTCTTGCTTGACGGCGACGTCGACCTGATTGCAGTTTCAGCCACGCAGTGGTCCAGCATGGACAAGACCGGTTTGACGGTGGCGTCCGCCCTCGGCCGACGGGAACCCACATGGGTCCTCGTGGCCGATGACCGCCCAGACATGCTCGAGCATGGGGCTCGTGTCGGCTGTGATCACCCGTTGCTCCACCGCCAACTTCGCCGGTTTCGACCAGACCTCTCCCTCGTGAACCCGAACGATGAGGACCCCTCATGGTGCACGCTGCCCGCGGCCGAGCGCATGAGCCGTTGGGAGGAACAGCGGACCTCTGGTGACCTCCATGGATACGTGATTCCTCGATCCATGCACCGGTGCTTGGAGGGACGACCGCCCCGTCGGCACACGTTGGGACTCTACCGTGAGGACCCTACACGGCACCGCTTCGTGCCGCCTCCCTTGGGGGGTTTCACCCTGCTCGTCGCTCGGTCCGGCTTCCCGGCAGCACCTTTGCGCCCGATCAGCGATGTCGGAGCCTTGCTCGCCCACCGGTTGGAACGCGCCATCCTTGAAGCGATCCCCGAACACCTGCAATCGATGACCGGGGTCCACGTTGAACGGCGACGCGTCGGAACCCTCCTGCAAGAAGCAGCGAAGGTTGAGGACGAACACGCCATCGAATCGTTGCTTGACCCTGAAGCCAGCCTGAAAACGAAGGGCCACCGCCTGGAGATCATCGTCGAAACCCTCGGCGTCGATGGACGAGGTGCAGCAGCCAGCGAACGTGTGTTTCCGGAAGCGGAAGCACATTCCGGCATGGTCCGTGCCCTGGAAGAATGGTCCGAACTTCTTGATGCGATGACCACCGACCACGAGGAGTTGGGCCGCGGGGTGCATTACATGGGAGAGTTCGAGGAGGCGTACGCTGCAGCCCACCCTTCGATGATGCGCTTGGAAGAGGAATGAAGGTCGTCAGTCGGCCGTTGAACGGTCGTGTTTGGTGCGAATCCCCATATACCCACAGGCGTGGAATTGAAACGGGTTGAAGCAATGGTGGACGCCGCGGCCATGCTCGAGGAACTCTATCGGGCGAAGCTCGACGACCTGCGGTCGATTGCAGCGGCGTATGACCTGCCACGGACGGGCGGCGTGGATCTGCTTCGCGCCCGCCTCATTCGAGACTTGGTGCTCGGGGATTGGGACCTGAGCGATGAAGGCCTTGCTAACCTCAAGAACGTCGAATTGGGGGAACTTCTCGAAGTGTTTGGGATCAAGAAAACGGGCTCCATCCGAGCACGCCGTCAGCGCCTGTACCTTCACCTGAACCACGACGCGAAGGGGCTCTCTGTGGAAGCGCTGGAAGAAGCGACCAAGGACGACCTCCAAACCTTGGCACGCGCGCTCGACCTGCAAGTCTCCGGCTCCAAGCAACTGCTCCAGTCCCGCATCGCGGGGGTCCTCGAAATGCAGCGTGGCGCATGGGGGCCAATCAAGCGGGCCCTCCGAAGGGAGGGTGGCGCGACAGGCATCTCGGTACCGCAGCCCGAAGGCGCACCGCTTCGAGAGGAAACATCGGAACAGCACCAGCAGCCCGAGGACGCTCAGGTGGATGTTGTGGACCCCATCGAAGCAGCGACAGAGGACGACGCAGACGACGAGCCCCCTGCGTCGACCACCAGCGACGTTGGACGGGCTGTGGAGGCCTTCGCGGACGCGCACCCAGACGGGTGGACCGACGGCGAAGAAACAGAACTTCGAATGACGCTCCAATCCCAGGGCGTCGACGTCACGCGGGGTGACGTGGCCGCTGAATTGGACGATGCCTTGAGGGAGTTCGCCGTCAGCCCTCCTGCCCTCGAGGAACTCCCCCCTGAGCCGATGCCCGAGGAACCGACGGCCTTGACCCTTGACGAGCGGGCGGACCTTGACGACCTCGACCGGCGCACTGCAGAGGTTGAGGCGTCCTGCAGGCACTACCTCAGCATTGGCAGCATCCACGACACCGCGGACGTCGATGCCTTCCTCGATCACCTCGTTCAACAAGGGTTTGATACAACGAAACATCACGTCCGCCAAGCCATCATCGTACGGCTTCACGACGTTGACCGTCGACGCGCCAACGAGGAACTCGCCCAGCGTGACCGGCCCTCCACGTGGCGTGGCCGGGAAGCCGTTCGGGCCTTCGAACACCAGCGCCCGATGCTGCTCGAAGCCGTCGACGCCGCGACCATGGAGGGCGACAGCCCAGAGGCTCGCTCAGCCTACCTCACCGCTGCCACCAACCTTGGACTGGACCTCTCTGAACCTGCAGTGTCTGGACGAGTTCACGCCCTCTACGACCTGCATGTGGAACTGCTCGCAGAACGTGCCTCAATGGACCCTGTCGCCTCACGACGCCAAAGCGCGCTGCGCGTGCTCTTCCACGGTAGCGTTCACCTTGACGTGGCCGCGCGACGGACCTTGGAGCGCTTGGAACGGGGCCTTCCTGCCTTCGAAGACCTCGTCGCTGCTGTGCTGGACGATTCGACCGGACGCATCGAGCCCGGTCATGAAGCCCTCATCATGACGTACCTTGAGCGACGAGGGCTTGAGGTCAACACAGCCGACCTTCGGCCCCGCGTGATGGCTTGTGCTGGGGTGCTCGCAGCAGAGATGGGGCTCATTTCGCTCTCAGAAATCCCACGGCTTGCTCCAGGCCTCCGGGTGTCGGACGACCAAATTGACGACATTGTTCACGAGTTGCAGAGCCTCGCCGCCTCCTTCCGCGTCCCAGTTGGGCGCGATGAAGACCCCGAAGACGCCTCCACGCCCCCTGCTGCGCGCGACGGTCGAGATCGGCGTGTTGACGGCGCCAAAGCCATGGTGGACCGTGCCGATGCGGTCCTCTCTCGCATGCTCGAAGAGCGCTGAAGGCGCTTATCGGGTCGCGTAGAAGTTTTGGATGATCGAGGTGACCGTCTGGATGTCACGAATGTCACGCTGCTGAAGGTCTGCCAGAATGGCCTCCCGTTGCCGCACGTGCTGTTCAAACACTTCTGGTGTGATGCCCGCAGCGTTGCAAATGCGCTCCCTGAACTGCGACGGGATGCCGGTCTCTTCGATTTCATCGGTGTTGGCGTTGTACTTCCAGATCGCGTTGAGGCGGGGTTTGTCCCCTTCCATACCAGCCACCTCGGCGACTTCAACGATCTTCCTCGCCGTCCTGCCATGAACGTGAAGTCGGGCCTGGATGATGATCAGGTCAAGCCCGGTCAACATGATCGGCGGAACGCTCATCGGCGGGTTGATCAAACGCGTGACGGTTTCCTGCGCTGTGTTGGCGTGCAGGCTCCCGAAAGAGCCGTCGTGGCCGGTGTTCATCGCCGTCAGCAGCGTTGCCGCTTCCGAACTTCGGACTTCACCCACAATGATGCGGTCAGGCCGCATCCTGAGGCTGGACTTGAGGCAATCGTTCATGTCAACTTCTGGGGTCCCATCAGGTCGTTCACGGCGCGTTTCCATGCGTAGCCAGTGGTCGTGGTACACCTGAAGTTCAGCCGTATCCTCGACGGTGAGAAGGCGTCGGTGCCATGGAATGTACATCCCAAGGCAGTTCAGGGTCGTGGTCTTCCCCGACCCGGTGCCACCTGCGATCACGAAGTTTGCAGGACGGCTATCGAGGCCCTCGATCCATACCCACATCATGGCCGCCAACCGCAGGTTGACCGTCCCGAAGTTGATGAGGTCAATCATCGTCAGTGGGTCCTCCTTGAACTTACGAATCGTCAAGGTCGGTCCATCCGGCGAGACAGGAGGAATGGTTCCGTTGACACGGGAGCCATCGGGAAGGCGGCCGTCGAAGATGGGCACCATGCCAGGTCCGTCGCCGAGAGGGACATTGGTGAACGCTGCGATGTTGGCTGCGATTTGCTGGCCGTCGGCGTCGGCAATCCAGATGTTGGTGCGGCACATGCCGTGATCCCTGTGCGCGACCTTGACGCACTGGGTGCCCCCGTTGTACATCACTTCCTCAAGCCCATCGTCCTCGAGCAAGGCGGCGAGGTCCCCGTACGGATTGGCCTCAATAGGCCCCTCAACGTGGTAAATCGGTGAGGGGTGGTTGTCTTCCTCGTAGATCGTAACGCGCCCGTACTGTGCAAGGATGTTCGACATGACTCAGCCTCCAATCATCAACAGGGCCCCGTAAAACAGGCCCATGGAAAGCGTGCTCCAGAACGGAAGCCACCACAACATGGCGTCCATCCGGCCCAGCATCCGGCCGCAGATGGCGACCGCAACGGCACTCGCAGCCCCGAAGAAGATCGAGAAGGTCGTGGCGATGCTGTCGATTTGGTATCCTTTGGACGGAGGTGCGAAGAGACCGATCAACACGGCGATGAGGCCGGGAAGGCCGAGGCACACAAACAGAACGATGGTCATCACGAGCCCTGAGAGGTCCTTTTCCCGCTTGTCGATGAGGTCGTTGAGGCGCTGGTAGTCGTTTGCGAGGTCGTACAACACGGCCTGGAGCGGAGCGTTCTGTTCGACCGCTGTCTGGATGAGTTGCACAACACGCTGCACCTGTGAGGACCGGGTGCTTGTCGCGAAGGAGGCCAACGCTGCATCGAAACTTGAGGAGTGGCTCTTGGACAGGGCTTCGCTCAACAAGGCACCGAACGGACCCTGAACGTTCGAGGATTGGTCCATCATCACCTCTTGCAGGCCGAGCCCTGCTCCAACGCCGTCGCTGAGGGATTCAAGAAAACCGGGGAGCACTCCCTCAACGGCTCGCCGGCGCCGGCGTTCGATCATTGGAGGCACGCCTCCGGCAGCGAAGGCAAGACCGATGCCCGCAAGAAGCAGCAAGGGCAGGTTGTCGTTGAAGGATTCAATGAGCCTCCAGAACATGGTCTCACCTCACAAGCCCGGGTCGGTGGTGTGGGCCTTCCGCCCGATGAACGCCATCAGCAACACCGTGGCGCCGAGGCCGCCGACCGTGATCACAGGTAAGATTGGAATCAATCCCGAGAGTCCGAGCATGCCCTGAAGGTCCTTCGGAACGATTTGAGGTGCGAGGGCCAAGACCGCGATGAGGATCGGTGACAACATGCCCACGGAGAGCATGGTTTCTGGAAGTCCCCCGAGGCCCTCGATGTACTCCTTGACGGCTTCTGATCGCTCCTCCTCCATCCGGGAACCGAGTTTACGAAGTGTTTCGATGACGTCCGTGTTTTGAGTGAGGTTGGTGTGGAGGGTGTTGAGCAGTTTGCGGTACCCGTCGGTCTCGCTCGTGGTCATGAGTTTCTTGATTTCCTTGTCGAGGCCTGGGGACTTCCCGGACTGAAGTCGCTTGAGGACGCCGGCAAAATCTTCCGAAATCACGCCGTACCCGCCGCGGCCAATGGTGTGCATGGCTGCTTCAAGCCCCACCCCAGAGGACATCATCACGTCCATCGCACGGATGACGTAAAGGATCTCACGACTTTCCTCGATGCGCCGCATGACGTCTCCCTCACTCAGTCCTTGTCCTCAATCAATTCAAAGGTGAATTCCTCAGACGTGCCATCGTATTTCATCGAAGCGAACATCACCTTGACGTCCCGCTCCTCAAATGGGTCGTGGATGAAGGGTTGGCCTCCACGGAACATGGCCATGACGTCCTTGTAGCGGTCTCGGTCCATGACACCGCGGACGGTGTACACAGCGCTCTCGGAGCCTTCGTCGTGAAGGTCGTCGCCTTCACCACCACGCACGACGGTACGCGTCAATCGACGGACCACGCGAACGGAGATGTCCGTGTTTGGGAATCGCAACCAGTCTGCGCTCGTCGTTGCCGACGCTGGTCGGATGAAGAAGTCTGTTCCAGCCACAACCCCCACAGGGCCCTGCGGACCTTCAATGTGATGGGCTCATTCGACCATCCGATACCAGCCAAAGGAGACTTCGAAGACGCTGCCCTCATCGAGCAGACCGTCAAGTGCCGTGTCGGCGACACCGGCGTCGAAGCCTTTGGCCCCCATGTTCTTCACCAGGGTCTCGTAGTCAACACCACTGCCCTGATCCAGGGTTTGGATCAACTCCGTCATCGTGGCCCCTGCGTCGGCATCGCCCGCCGGTTCTGCCGCATCTGTTGCCCCACCTTGCGCCTCGTCCCCGGTCAGCGGCAACGCGGCAGGCTCGGTTCGAACGGACGCCATCTTGCCTTCTGCGATGTCGAGGGCTTGCAGAACGTGAAGCTTGTAGTGCTCGACAGAGGCACCCTCGTAGTGCGCGAGGGCGTGCGCAAGGCCTTCGGCCAACGGAGCAGGCACCCCTGCTTGGCGCATCGCCTCTGGACCTTCGGCCGCAGTGGGCATGCCCTTCTCGTGCGCATCCAGCCGCTCCAGCGTGGCGGCTGCGGTTCGTGCCAGCCATGCGGCGTAGCGGGGTGGGTCAATGCGAACCACTTCTTCTGGCCGGAGGCTGGTGTACACGGCGCCCTCATCGGTCTGGTACCAACGGGCCTTGGCGACCATCATCACGTGCATGGTTTCGCCTTCCTCGAGCGACCTCGTCAGGTCCACGATGGCCTCTCGGGCGCTCTCAGGATCGAAATCCCCTGCGCTGAAGTAAAACAGGCCTGAGGGGTCTCGGAGTTGCCCCATGTGCATGACCTGGCCGTTCGCCGACTCGCGTGGTTCGACACGCTCCAGCAATCCTGCCACGAGCACGCGGTTGATCTTCGCGCCAAGGCGGGTGATGACGAACGAGGGATCGTATTCACCCGAGCCTCGCTCGTTGAGGGTCGCCTCGCCAAATTCTGAGGCAAAGATGTGCCATGCAGGCTGTCGCTTGATGTTCCGAGGTGCCTCCATCACGCCACCCCCCATGCGGCCCGTGCTTCCGTGGCAATCATGCCACCATCCTCCTCGATGGACTCGAAGCCATCGGCCATGAACATGGAACTGCGGTCGTCCACCAACAGCCTCCCGCTGATTCGCACCCGACCCCCAAGCCAACGTGAACGGAGCGACTGCACCCACGCACCGGCCCCTTCGTCCTCAATCACCGCGCGGAGTCGATCCATGTCGAGTCCAAGCGCTGTCAAAGCCGCGTCTTTCCCGACGAACACCGACAACGATTCTGCGTCGCCCTGCACCACCAGGCGGAGGCGAACGTCCTCGTCCCCCTCCTGAGCGCCGTGATCGGTGCACGCCCCATCGCGCAAGACCCGTCGGCATTCGCCACACCGATAGATCAGACCAGAGTCGTCGCGGACGCTCACCACGTATCCTTCCGACGCCACACCTACACGCCCGCTTCCGTTGGCAAGTTCATCGAGGGCAACCTCAACAGCGTGGTTCTCCAGGTCGATGGTTGCATCCCATGGGGTGGCTTTCAGCACCTCGACTTGCTTCGCTTCGTCCACAGTGATGTCCGGGACACCTTGCCACGCACGCACGCGAACGCCGCTCAAACGCACGGCGACCGGAAGGTCATCGGCCGTGAACGGGAGTTCGGACCAAGCGCTCATCCTGCATTGTCCGCTGGGGTCTGCCACCCGACCAGACCAGAGGTGCCGTTCCTGACCCTCTCGTGTGAACGTGCGCTTCTGCCATTCATGCACCTCCACGACGCAGGTCACGTCGCGAGCGCCGTCCCGCAGCCCCGCAATGGTCAGTTGACTGGCGGATTCAAGGTCATCGGCGGACGCAAACGAAGCATCGTGGTAGGCCTCAATCGTGGTTGTTCGACCGAAGTTCAATTCAGGAGTGTCTCGGAAACTTCGTACCGTGGCCCCATCGACCTTCACCAGCTGTCCAACCTCAAGTTCAACGGGCTCCCATGAGAGGAATCCTACAGATCCGGTCCCGTCGGCGAGTCGTCCACGCACCACGTCGATCGTTCCCGAACCATCGCGCCGGTGAATGACATCGGGTCGGACAGCAAGGACGCGAGCCACGACACAAACCGTCCCGGCTTCGGGCAAGTCGGCGATGGACAGAGGCTCACCAGGAGCCACCACGGGGGCAGAGCCCTCCTCAAGCACCACAACGCGGGTGGATTGGTTGACGTTCAGCGAGCGTCGACCTTGATATTCGTTGACCGAGGCACCTTCAAGCCTCACAATGCTGCCCGAACGAAGTTCCTGCTTTGGAGCCCAGTCCTTGTATTCCCATCGGGTGGAGGGGGAAGCGGAGTCGTACGGGAGGTCTTCCAGAAGACCGAATGCAATGGTGCGTTGTTCACCACGCACGGTTTGATCCCGGACGTTGTGCGAGACAATCCGGACGGTGATCTCCACGTTTTGGTCGTCGCCGCTCAACTGGTCGAAGCGTTCCACGGATTTCATCGGGCGTGGAGCCTTTCCAGCGGAGGCGCGACCTGCAGGCGCACCCGACGACGGCGCCGCATTGACCTGCAACGTTCGGATAATGGAGTGAATCGAGTCCTGAGGAGGGATGAGGAATTCCTCCTCGTACTGACGAAACGCGGCGACGACGTCCGCTTCGCTCGCTTCGGGGCACGCGTCGAGCACCAACGCAACATGGTCGCCGTAGGGGTGGCTGCTCATGCGAGGCCCTCCACCTGCGTTTTTGCCTTCATGGGCCAGCATGGTGGACTGGCGGTGGATGCACGTGCGGTTTGGTTGAGACTGGACACTTCCTTCACCTCCTCGGACTTGTCGAGTCAAGTCCAGGGCCTTTGAACCCTCCCAAACGCCTCCGAGGCGGGGCGGGTGGGAGCCTCAAGGCATCCACCGCGTGGGCCATCGTTCACGCGGGGTTGACACCAAGGCTCCCGCGGAACAACACATCAGCCAGATGCAGGGAGCCACCTGGTCGCCCGTCCCGTCCCGGAGCGGCCGCCAACACCACGTCGGCCCCGAGGGCTTCGGCCAAGTTTCCGGTCAGTCCCGCCTGACGCACCGCGCCAACAACTTCACCGTCGACGATGCGAAGCACGCTGGAGGTGGTGACCGAGAAATCGCCTGTCGTGGGGTTCGCCGTGTGCGCACCCATCACATCGTGGACGAGCCATCCGTCCTCGACCTGCTGGACCAGGGCTTCTGGATTCGGACGTGCGGCGGTCGAGGTGAGCACAAGGTCCCGTGTGGACGTGCTCGGTGGGCCTCCAACGGAGCGAGAAGCCGAGCCGGTGCTTTCAGCATGTTCGACCTGCCCGTCTGCAACGGCCTTGGCCGCACCGCGTACGGACCAATTCGCAGCAACAAAGCGGCCTCCATCAACGATGGTTCGGGTCGAGGTTGGGACCCCGTCACCGTCGATGGACGCCGTGGTGGCCCCTCCAGCCAACCGGCCGTCGTCGACGATCGAGAGGTGGCCTGCCATGACCCGTTCACCCACACGACCGGACCAGAGGGATTCGTTTCGCGCGAGGCGAGGGCCGTTGATCGCGCGAGGGACAATCATGCCGAAAAGGGAGCCAAAGGCACCGTCGGAGAGGATGACGTCCTGACGACCTGAACGGGCGTCGGTCACCTCAATCGGATCTCGCGTGCATGTGGCCCAGTGGAGCGCTAGGTCAACGCAATCTGGAACGTGGGGGAGGAGACCATCGTCTGACGTGCCCTCCCAGCCGCTCGTCAATTGATCGTCGTGGTCGATCGTGACCTGAACACCGAGCCCCATCGAGGTGGAGGCAGTTGAACGTTCGATGCCTTCGCTGGACAGGAAGGCCGTGGCCGAGGCTGAGGCGCTGATGCCGCCTCCGGTCACCACCGCGTCGGGGTGCTCTGAGGCCACGTGTGCAAGCACGGCATCGGCCCGCTGCATCAGGTCGTCAGCGGTGAGGTCGTCCACCCTTCGATCGAAGGACGAGGGCGTGGAGGAGACCTGCGTCGCCTCAGGCAACTCAAAGCCATCCACAGAGGGGGACCGGCGGAGAATGGACATCGCCTCTTGGACCGCACGTTCTGCACCCGAGGCATCAACGACGCGTGCGAACGCGAAGCGACCATCTTGCACGAGGCGAAGGCCAAAGCCACCCTCACCGCCCCCGCCGACAAGGGAAATCCTCCCGGCTTCGATGTCGACCTCGGTGCCGTACGTTTGGGATCCAAGAACGTCCCACTGCGCCACACCCGCTCGCGTGCACGCTGCTCCAATCGTCCTGCAGGCCTCTTCCACCCGCTCCACTGCCCCATCAGCAAGCATGGCCTCACCCGACCAGCGCGCTGCGGATGCGCATGTACGGCCCACCGTCCCCGACAGGTACGGTTTGGCCTTTGCCGCAAAAGCCTGGTGAAGCAAGGCCGCCGTCCTTCGCAAGTCCATCCACGTTGTTCAGGATCTCCAACGTTAGGCCGGACACGCTGACGTCCCGCAGCGGGCGAACCAATTCACCGCCTTGAATCAGCCATGCCTCTTGGGCCGCGAATTGGAACGAGCCACGTCCCGTGTCAACCTGCCCACCCCGTGTACCGCAGGCGAGCACGCCATGTTCAACGTCCTCGAGAAGGGCATCGAGGTCCCTGTGCGTGCCGCCTTGGATGATCGTGTTGGACATTCGAACGAGCGGGTGGTGCAAACCGTCCTGCGCTCGAGCACCCGCATTCGGCTCGAGGCCAAACTTGGCCGCCGTTTCACGGTGGTTGAGGTATTCCGTCAGCACGCCCTCACGAACGAGCATTTTCTCCCGTGCGTCAACGCCTTCGTCGTCGACGGGATAGGCCCCGTATCCCCCTCGAATGGTGGGGTCGTCGATCACAGTGACGATGTCAGACCCAATGTTCTGGCCGAGGCGCCCATCAAGGCAGGAGTCACCTGCTGCAACAAGGTCGGCTTCGCACGGGTGACCCAACGCTTCGTGCACGTACACCCCGGTCAAGTCCGGGTCGGCCACAAGGGTGAATCGACCCGAGGGCGCAGCCTCGGCTCCCAACTGGCGAAGGGCTGCGGCCTGCCCCTCGCGTCCGAGCGCTCCGAGGTCGGCTTGGAGGATGTGGTCGGCCCCCCCTTCCCCGCCGTGCCTTGTTCTATAGGAGGCCACGCGGTCGCCCTCGCGAGCCGTCACGGTGCAATGCAAGAGGGCCCGTTGCAGGGTCCAGAGCCGATCCATTCCTTCGCTTGTGAGCACCTCGGTTTGCAGGTGCTCATCGACCCATCCCGTTGCAACGGAAGCAATGTGCTCATGCCCACTCGCCTCCTGCTCGACCGCTGACATTGCGTCAAGGCGTTCTTCGAGATCGAGGTTGCGCACGTCCCCACGCGGGGTCCAATGGACTTCGTCCTGAACGACGGGCACTTCAGCCAGGCTGACACCGTCCGTGGACGAAGACCTGCGACCTGCAACAGCTCGGGCGAGTTTCAGCGTCGCCTCTCCTTGAGCGTACACGCTCTCAATGTCCGTGGTCGAGTGGGTCCCCCACGCGCCGTCGGCAAGGACACGGAGGGTGACACCAACGTCCTGAGCGGGGACGGCGGATTCCATGGCACCGTCCCTGACGCTGATCGAAGTGGAATCGCACGACATCGCTCGCACTTCAACGTACGTGGCTCCCATTCCAGTCAACCGGTCAAACATCGACGTAGCGCGCGCTCCGTCGAGCCACCGGTGCGTTCCAGAGCGACGGTCGAGCACCATGTTGGGAAGGCCCAGCAGCGGTGTTTGAACCCTCGCCTCAGGCAAGCAAATCCGATTCTGCAATCCGACCGAGGGCCAGCACCTCGGCGTCGCCCTCGGACGGCAGGCCGAGGCGGGCGCGACCTGCAAGCGTCATTGCATGCGGTGTTGACGGGTGCAGCCCATGGACCATCATCCGTTGGTCGACCTCCGTCGACGCCACTGAAATGGCCACGAGCCATCCGCGTTCCGCGCCCGTCGTCAGTCCAACCGCGCGGATGGCTTCCCCAACGTGATGGGACCCCGCCAAGCAGCGCATGAATTCCGCGGCGAGGCTACGGGCCACCGCCGTACCCCGTTCCCAGCGCCGTTGTGCCGCGATGGAGGCGGCGCGAACCTGCCGTTCGGAGACGACGACGTCGGACGCCAAGAGCACGATGGCCCCCCCCATGAGACCGTCCTCGACCGAGAGCGCAAGGGCACGGGGGTCGTTGACCGCGTCGGCGACCCAAGGGACGAGGCACATGCCCATGCCTCCTGTCCCTCATGGTCCATCTTCAACGCTCGTCTCCCGCTCCCCCGGCAAGGGCAGGTCGTCGGAGCGGGGTTGGGGGGCGACCGGGGCACGAGGAGCAGCGAAGCGGACCGCATCATCGAGCATGCGCTGGACGAGAACGGGCCCCCAGCCACGCCAGCCTTCCACCTGACGCCGTATCGCAACGGGCATCGCAAGGAGGTCCTCGGGGGTTCGGATACCCACTTCCGCGAGCCTTCGTGCACGCTGCCGGCCAACATGACGCACCTTGACCAGACGAAGCAGGTCGGACTTGCATCCGTGGCGGACACGATGGCGGGCCTCGTCCAACAACGAAGACAAGTGATCCAGGGCAGGGAGATGGTCGTCGAGAAAGACGTCGTCCGTGGTCAAGATCGCTGCGGCACCTGCAAGCAACCACGCCATGAGGTCGGTTCGGTGGTGAAGGTCGCCTGGTGCGACGTCCAGCGACGCCTCAATCTCTTTGAGCGACTTCTCTTCAATCCATGATTCGACCAGCCACGCCGACTTGACCGTGCTCAAATCCCGTTCCTCGTATTCCCGGTCTGCGAGCACCTCATCCACAACGGTTGCGTATTTCTTCCAAAGGTCCGAATCCCGCTCCGTGTCCTTGGCCTTGAGGAAGAGTTGGGCGAAGTCGTTCGTTGTCGCTGCAAGGTGCAGCAAGCCGAAGCACGTGACGGGGGCGTCGCCTCGAACGAGGCGCCGAACACCGCGGCGTAAGCCGGTCCGCAGGACCGACGCCGACGCAGGATCGAGGTACAACCGCGTGACAACCCGGCCCATCTCCGTCGCCTCGTACACCGTTGCAGGGTCGCGAACGTTCACTGCAGTGACCGAAGCAGACCGGATGGAAGAGGCCGGGGTAAACCCGAAGACAGACGGTTCATCGTCAGAACGACGAGGAGCCGATGGTGCAGGCGAGGGCTCATCCAGGATGAGGTCGTCACGGCCGGTGGCTGGGCTGAGCCATGCCGGAACGTCGTCCTCCCATTCTGATTCATTGGCAGGAAGGGCGGGGATGAAATCCGGATCGGCGTCCAAGCGGCGAAGAAAGCGTTCGCTGACGAGCCAATCTAGGATGGCATCGATGCGTTCCATCAATTGAGGCAGCGGCCACTGCCGCGCAAGGAAGGTCCGTGCGAAGAACTCCTCAAGCGCACCACGGTGACGAAGCCCCCCCGCAGCCACCGCGGACAGCAAATGCATCCTGAGCGCCGCTTCGTTCGCCAGCTTTGACGTCACGTCCTCGACGGGCCCGTGGAAGTATCGGTCGGCCACGTCGTCGGCCACTTCCCAACCGTCCGTCCCTTTGCACAGCACCCATGCCTCACCAAAATCGTCGTACTTCGGACGACCGGCTCGACCGAGCATCTGCCTGACCTCCATGACCGGAAGGGGCCGGCTCCCTCCGTCCTCGAATCGCTTGACATCCCGAACCAGCACGCGACGCGCCGGCAGGTTGACACCTGCGGCGAGGGTTGGCGTCGCAGCGATGGCGAGCAAATCCCCGTCCTTGAACGCCCCTTCCACCGCAGCCCTCTGGGCATGGGTCAACCCGGCATGGTGGAAGGCCACGCCGTCACGAAGGCAAGCACGAAGTTGGTCCCCGAGGGTGGATTGTTCCCCGCTGGAAAGCCCTCCGGCGGCCTGTTCCAAGCGAGCCAAGCGTGCTGGGTCGTGCTTCTCGAGGTGCTTTCGAACCCGAGGGGCGAGCTTCTTTGCTTCTGCGACCGCAGACCTTCGCGTCGACACGAAGATGAGGGCTTGACCACCTTGCGTCAGCGAGTCAAGCAGCACGGCCCAGGTGGGCTGCGACACTGGCCCATCCAGCGTCCGAGGCGGACGAAGATCGACGCTCCCTTCGGCCCCCGACTGAACCTTTCTCGGCTCGAGATGGAGGTCGTACAGGGTCGCGTACTCCAAGGCCACCGGCCGCCAGGATGAGACCACGAGGTCCGCTTCAAGCCACGTCGCGAGGTCCTCGGCGTTCCCGACCGTTGCTGACAAAGCGACGATCTGTGCCGAAGGCCGCAGATGCCTGAGTCGTGTGAGGTTGATTTCCAAGGTCGGTCCCCTGCTGCCGTCGTTCAGGAGATGAAATTCGTCGGCAACGATGACGCTCACATTGGCCATCGTATCGGACTTGGTCCTCATGATGGAATCCAGCTTTTCTGAGGTGCAAACGAGGATATCGCACTCGTCAATCCGCTGCGCTTCACCTGCAGCATCGCCAACACCCAAGCCAACCCGAAGTCCGACAGCGTTGGCAAGGGCCGTCAATTCCTCGTGCTTCTCGCTGGCGAGCGCCTTGAGCGGGACGATGTACACCGCGCGGCTCCCCGGGGACACCACCAGCAGTTGGTGAAGCATGGCGATGTACGCCACAAGCGACTTCCCGCTTGCGGTTGGAATGGCGAGGAGGACGTTCCGGCCCTGAAGAAGCGGAGGCATCGCCTGCGCTTGAGGTGGATGCAACCGAACGATACCCCATTCGTCCCGCAGAAAGTCAATCGCCGAGGACGGGAGGGGCAAGCCGTCGATTCGTGCGGCATCGACAGCCATGTCCGGAATCCATGGTCGAGGGGACAAAAGGACTGTGCCTCGCACGGCGACATCCTCAAACCTCAGCCCCACCGGTGCAGTTCATGGCCGCAGCCGACATGGATGCCGTTGACGAGCGCCTCGCCATCTTCGACGACGAG
>Ga0181588_10000723_pt1 | contig 29776 bp, 20 predicted proteins | sample 071ome_26_FD_148607 | JGI IMG/M metagenome (GOLD analysis project Ga0181588, IMG submission 148607) | Coastal salt marsh microbial communities from the Groves Creek Marsh, Skidaway Island, Georgia - 071409BT metaG (spades assembly) | ecosystem: Environmental > Aquatic > Marine > Intertidal zone...
GGAGAAAAGAAGACCCGTGGAATCCGATCGCCAGCGGGGCTTTGACCGGGGGCGTGTTGCAGCTGAGGTACGGTTTACCGTCGGCGGCGAGGTCGGCGGCGTTTGGCGGGTTTTTACTCGCGCTGATTGAAGGGGTGTCGATTGCGCTGACGAGGTTAACGGCGCCGCCGCCGCCGATGCCGGAAGAGATGGCGATGGCGCCGATTGGAGGCGGCGGCGGCGGAGGCGAAGGGGTGGCCGCCGCGGACGGCGCGGTCGCGGGGCCGCCTAAAGAAGAAAGCGGGGGTATTTGGAGTAACATTTTCGGTGGTGGTAGAGAAGAGGAGAAGAACGATGGGGTACCGGCGATGCCAAAGTTTAAGGAGGAGTTGGAGTGATGGTCACCGCCGCAGATAAAAACATATGTAGAAAGAACCGTAGAACTATTAGAAACCAATTGATCGTTTTTGTATTATCAACACACACGTAATACTTTGTAGCAGAGAAAACCAATGTATGCATGTATTCGTAGATACGCTTGCGTTTGTTTGTTTACAAATTCGTTTTTACATGCTAATGCGTGCGCTATCGTGCTAGGTTTTGTTAATACTACATGCGCCGATTCGACACCAAGGCGTTCGCGTACGCGAAGCCGTTTGCGCCGAGCGTGACCACCATTCGCGGCTCGCCGACGATGCGGGCGTTACCGGAAAACGCAATTTTCTCTCGTTTCCCTCGACTAGATTCGTACAATTCTAAATCTTCCAGCTCTGAACCGGTCGATTCTAAGCTCATGCGAGCGAGCGCTGACGCCAAGCCTTCCCGCGCGTTGAAGGATTCGATGTCGATACTTTGAGTTTCCACGACGACTTTGTGTTGGCGAGAAGGCGACGCGTCGGCGTCGCTTCCGGCGAACGTGTGAAAGATGGGTACGTTACGACAGGACGGACACCCTGATCCGGGATACTGTCGCACGTACGCGAGTAAACATCTCTCACATATCGTGCTCGAGCAACACGGCATGTCATTCAGGAGATTTGGTTTTCCTAATTCGACTTCGTTCTCTAAACACAAAGCGCACGCCCTCTCTTCTTTGTTTATACGATTCTCTTTGCCGAAATCGTTCGCAGCAGAGTCTTTGATATCATCAACTGGCAAGTCGTCCAAGAGAGATTTAGTGGAAGGAAACGCCGACGCCGCTCGACCATTCTTTGATATTGATGGCGTTACAATCGTCTCTTCCTGAGGTACGAGCGGTACGCGAAGTCTTTGCAACACAGCGCGCGGCGTCGGATTCGATTTACTCGCTTTCTCGTCCACCTCTCTGCTCAAAATGAACGCCGAGAAAACGTTTACTTCGTCGTTGTCGTCGGTGATATGAATTGAGTCCAGTTCCCTTCCTTGAGAGTTACCAACTATTGCCGTCCGTAAACTCTGCTCGAGGATGCTTAAATTCGCTTTCGAGACCGTCTTTGTTCTTCGCGTGGCTGGATCTGCAAACGCTCTCACGACAGCTTCTCCGCTTGGAAAATAGATCAAGAGCACGCCTTTCCCACGAAATGCTTTAATCGTACCGAATTCTCTCTGATACGTCTCATCGCTCATCGCTTTATTTCTTTCCATTTTCCTCGCTTTGCTTACTTTCGAAGACGTCTTCCCCCACGACTTTGTAGCCGCGTCCTCGTCAAACGTCACCGGCGTAAACACCTCCGTCTCTTTCGTAACTGGATCGTACGAAATCGTCGTCCTTCCGCTCGTCGCTCTCACTTCTCCGTTCAACTCCGTAACTCGCTCAAAAAAAATGTCAAAATATCTCGTTTCTTCGTCATACGATAGCAAAGATTTCTCCTTGACTCGAATCGTCGGACTCAAGAACCCTTCTACCACCCTCTCTCGTTCATTCGCCAACGTTATGTGCGGTCCTAATCTCCACGACACCACCGGGTCGCACCCATTCTTCTTTCGAAACGGTACCCACGCCGCAAACGCGCTCTCGCACCCGACGACGTTCTCGTAACTTCTCTTCGTCGTCCGACAACTCGTCGCCGCGACGATAATCTGCCCAGCTTCAAACTCCTCGCACTGCACTTCAAACGACGCGCACTCCGGCGGCCAAAACGTCGGCAATCGCAACGACGTTAACTGTTTCCCCGAACGCGCGTCTAACACATCGATCGACGCTCTCTGGTACCCGGACCCGGATGCCCGCACGACGAAATTTTTCGTCGCTCGCACGCAATCGACGCCGAGTTTCATCTTTTCCTCTTCGTCGTCGTCGTCGTCGTCGTCGTCGTCTTCCTCCTCGTCTTCTTCTACTTCGGAACCGCGAAAAGAATCGAACGCGTTCAGCTTCTTCCGCCTCCTCGCGAACCACTCGCACTCTTCCTCATCGCGAGCAAAAAGCGCAACGGTGCCGTCGGAATATCCGACGACGACTTTCTTCTCCTCCAAAGCGTCGTCGTCGTCGTCGTCGCATAAACACAGCGCGGTGGACTCCACGACTCTCGCCGCGGCACCCAGCGATAACGGTTTCGTCAGTTCCCTCGGTGGTTCGAGTTTCCCGCGCGTTTTTAGAGCGAGCGGCGGCGAAGAAGAAGAAGAGGAAGAGCAGCCGCTCGACATTTTGAGATTCTCTTTTTTTTTCTTGCGTGTGTTTTGTAAAGTGAAGATCTTTATGCGCGCGATGATGATGAAGGCGACGATGACAAAAATATGCGATGTGACCCGTATGATGTTACAGAAAAAGCGAGCAGCTTACTTCTCGTCGTGCTGTTTCTGCTGCTGCTGCTGCTATTAGCGCTACTCCTTATTCGTGACGACGAGGACGACGACGCTGCCGCCAATAGAATCGGAAGAAAAATTTCTTCTTCTTCTTCTTCTTCTTCGTCGTCGTCGTCTCGTCTTTCCGTCCTCTTTTCTCTACGCTGCTGCCGCGCGTTGCGTTGCGTTTCGATTAATATAAATAATGACTGATTTTACCGTTTGATTCTTTCTGTTGTTCATTGTTCATCGTCGTTGTGTTCGTCCTCGTCGTCGTCATTTTCGGGATCCCTTCTCACGTAAAAGAACATGTAACCTTGACTGGCGATGGATTTGACCTCGTCGTCGTCGATGTCTCGGACGTGGTCGTCGTCGAATTGGCGCCAGCGGTTGTCACCGGCGAGATCGCGGGCTACGGCGGTGTAATGGCCGGCGTTCGCGGCGTGGCCGTGGTGCACGACGCACGCGGAGAGGTCGTAGGTGGAAGATTTGGAAGATCCCGCGTTGGTGGTTTCATCCTTCTCCTTTTGTTGCTTGTCTTCGTTTGCCGCCACGGAGGATTTGCGTTTGTTGCTGCCTTTTTTAACGGGTGACTTCCCTTTGCCGCGAGCCGGCTTTTCGACGACAACGACATCGTCATTGTCTTCTTCCTCGGCTTCTGGTTCCAAGAACGGTTCTAAACTTAAGTTTTCTAACGGGAACGCCACCGGCGCGATGATTTTCGCCCGTTGGCCCGACTTTCCTTTCCACATGAATCGTTTCAAGTGTAAAACCAAAACCTTTGGACAATCCCGATTCAAAGACGTTCGTTTGGTCGCCGAAGTCACCGCTTGGCATCGCTCGCAGTAGTACCTGTTACCGCCTCCGTCGCCGCCTAAGGTCTCTTCCCTCGTGTGTGCCTCTAAGCACTGTTCGATTGTTGCCTCGCCGTTCGGACCGTTCCCATCGATTGGCGTCGAGTGGTCCCAATACGTGGAGTCGTCCACGTCATTTTGATTATTCCCGGTGTTTGGCAAGCCCAGCGCGTTCACGTTGACTAAAGGAGGACTGATCGCCCGCGTCATCGGTCTCGATACGCTCGGTAAAGGCAAACTTAAATCTAAGAATGGTTCTTTCATCGCGTTCGATTGTCCGCACTCGCTACATTTCACGTGCGAAATGGTCACGCCACCAAAGATTTTCCAAATCGGATCGTCCGACAAGTTCTCTGCGTCGGCAAAGTACGTGTGCGGCGTAGAAGGATCAAACTTCGGCGACTCGATAGAAGACATGTGAGTTTTTGCTTCAGCGACGAGCTTTTGCACGGCAGTCGGAATGCCACCGGCGCTGCGTTTTTTTTGCGCGGCGGTTCGAACCGGCGTCAACTTCCCCGGCGTTTTCAAATTTAACACGTCGTGCAACGACATCACGCGAGGCGCTTTTTCGTTTCCGGTTTCCGGAGGCGAAGGGTCATTCGTCACGCTCGGCGTGTTGCTTTCTCTCTTGATGTTGTTTGCGCCGTCTTCTGTTTTCACAACTTGTGTCGTTTGCGTCGATCGGTCGTTTTGAGCTTGAGCAGCCGAAGGGTTTTCTTTTTCGAGCTTGGACCGTTTCGCTTTGCACGGGCGACACGAGCATCCGTACTTGTGTTCGACTGCACCCCACCTGGAGACGATGACGAAACCTTTCAAGCCTGGGTCGATGACGCCATCTACCGTGTCCGGTGATCCGGCGTGCTTGTTGTTCGTTAAAAGACCTTCTTTGGTGTCCGCGGATCCGCTGCTCGCGTGCAAGAGCTGCTGCTGCTGCTGCTGCTGCTGTTGTTGTTGCTCCTGGTCCTGCAGCTGTCTAAGTCGCGCTTGCTCGTCCGCCTCGCGCTGAAACGGACTCGCGCTGCTGTTGTTTTTGTTCAAGAAACCGAGCGTAGGTGTGTCGTTGTTTCCGTCGTCCAATCCAGTGAGAAAGCTATCTGATCTTCCTACGACACCGCCACCACCTTTACCACCGAGGAAATCGCTCTCGTGACCACTACCGATGGCGAGTGCGTTCTTATGCGCAAACATAGTCGATCCTGCAACCATAGCACACGACGGACTACCTTCTTTACTTCCTAACGGTGAGGCTGTTAAACTCGCGTTCGCCTTTCTCGGTCGAAACGATCTCGCTTTCTTTGGGACTTTTCCAGGCAACACTTTATCGTCGTCGAATACGTCTCCGCCGTTCCTCCGCCTTCCCCCGAATTTCCCATCTCCATCAAAGTCGCTTTCTAACAGCGCGCTCTCCTCGTATTCTCTCTTAAGCCGTTCGTTCTCTTCTCGTTTCTTCATCATGCGTTCCCCGACCAATAATTCTTTCCGTAATCTTTCCAACGCGAACCTCGCAAACTCGTGCGCGTCTTGCTGCGCCGACCCGGCAAAAGCCGGCACGAATCGCCACACCGCCTTCAACAGTTCAGTCGGCGGAAACGCCTCGTATCCGCCGCATCTCAACGTTCTCGCTACTCTCCTAAACTCTTTTCCTAAACACGCACCATCTTTCGCCGCGCCTCTCGCCACGTCTGCCCGTCGTTCTCTCGTCATCGCCGGCGCTCGCGGGTTGAACGAAGCAATCTTCCTGCCCTGGTTCCCTCCCAGACCGCTCCCTCCGCCTCCGTTACCATCGAGTCTATCGCCGCTTCCGTGCGAACTCATCGTCGTCTTTCCTTTCGGAAACGTAAGAATCTCCTCGTGTTGATATCTTTGATTTTGCTGACGCGTCGAGGAAGACGTGGACGCTTTGTTATTCTCATTGTTCCCTCGCCTCGCTCGATTGCTGTTCCCGGCGTTGGCGCTATTCTTCTTCTTACCTCCGTTTGATCCTCGCCGTCGCGCGTCCTCGTCAAAGTCAGCCTCGTCAAAGTCAGCCTCGTTATCCTCGTCACCGTTCTCGTTGTTGTTATTATTCTTCTTCGTCGTCGTCGTCGTCGATGAAACCAATTTCAGCCGCTTCTCTGCTTGTCGTTGGTGTCGTCGTTGTTGGTACTTTTTCCTTTGCTCTGGCGTCAGGTGTTCCACCAACAGTCGTTCGCATTCGTCGCTCAGTAAATACGCTCGGAACGGTTCCAAAGCGCACAACGCCTGTTGCCGGTAACAACAAAAAAAAAAGAAAGAGAATGATATTTGAGCAAAGTCTTTTCGATGAAGCGCCGCGTTTTTGTGTCTTTCGAACGCGCGTGGACGTTCCTCCCGAGAAGAGAGAGAGAGAAGAAGAAGAAGAAGAAAAAACGCGGCGTGTCGCATCCATTTGAACCCCGCCGAGAGAGAGAAAAAAATGAAAAAAAAATGATTTTCCCGAGAGAGAGAGAGAGAGAGAGAAACGCGTACCTGCACGGTGGCGTTTAAATAACACGTGTTGCTGACGTTGTGTAAGCCGGAGGTGCGTCCGACTCCGACAATTTCGTCGTCGTCTTTGGGAGATGTGGTTGGAGGAAGAGCCACCACCGGGGGGTTCTGATTCGCGTCCTCCTCCATTTGGTGGTTTGTTGTTGTTCGGTGGTTATCTCTCGTGTCCCAAGAGCACAGAGTGAGGAGGGACGCGAGAGAAAATTTTTTTTTTTGGATTTCAACCCAACGGTGAGTCTGTGAGTGGCATTTCGAGACCGCGCGGCGGGCGTCGCGGTTTCAACACCTTTTTACGTACTTGGGGACACAACGAGTTAGGGAAAAAACCACACAACTGACACTCGCTCTTCTTTATTATCACACACACACACACACACACACAGAGAGAGAGAGAGAAAGAAAGAGAAAGAGAAACGCAGAAATGGAAGCACCGGAAGCGACGGAACTCTTAGGCGCGTACTCCACCGAGCAACTCGCGAACTATCTCTCCTACAACAACTTTGAAAGCGTCGCGAAGGTGGTGGAACAATTACAACTCGACGGACAATCCTTGAGAAATTGTTGCCTCAAGGAGAAAGCGCAGACGGAGAACGAGGTGTCCGTGTGCGAGTTGTTCGGGATTGAGGCGACAGAGGCGGCGAGGATGTACGAGGAGTTGGTGAAAGATTTCGCGGACGTGCCGTACGACGCGGCGAATCCTCCGGATCTGCCGGTCGCGTTGGGGGTGCCCATTGGTGGTGGTGGTGGTGGTGGGGAGCGAGGCGCGCGAGGCGGGGAAACGGTCGGCGGCGCTTTAATGCGAGAAACTCCTCCAGATGGTTTCAGAAATCCTAGGTACCCGTCGTGGTACGATCACTCGCCGACGAACGATCGATGGCGCCACGGATTTAGCAGAGATTATTATTTCCCGCCCGCAGAGGAAGACGAACGCGAGCGACAACTGAGAGAACGAGAGAGTAAAGTGGAAGAGCGAGAGAAGCGAATGGAGGAGATAGAGGCGCGATTGAAAAAGTTGGAGGAGGAGAAGACCAGTGCGGTGGATAGCGTGACAGCTCCTTCAGCTTGATCCTTCTCGACGACGATGACGATGATTATGTAAAATATTTACTATTGTAAAAACAAAAGCGAACAACAACCGAACGAACGAACTAACGACCGGGTAACGACCAGAGACCAATCTCTTATTTTTTTTCTACTTTTGGTTCTTATTAAAACGCTGTTTATTTATTTATGTATATCCCCTCCCTCTGTTAATTACGTGTGTGCATGAACAACTGATTACCAGCCGATGTGTCTGTAGTTCTCACCCGCGTAGACAGAGTCGGCGCCAAGCTCCTCCTCGATTCTCAACAATTGGTTCATCTTGGACAAACGCTCCGATCGGCACGGCGCACCAGTCTTGATTTGGCCAGTCGCCAAACCAACCGCCAAGTCCGCGATGAAAGAATCTTCAGTCTCGCCAGATCTGTGCGAAGCCATGACCCCCCATCCAGCTTTCTTGGACATGCCGACCGCTTCGATGGATTCAGAAATGGTACCGATTTGGTTGATCTTCAACAAAAGCGCGTTGCACCACTTGCCATCAATCGCCGCTTGGACTCTCTTCGGGTTCGTGACCAACAAATCGTCACCGACAATTTGGCACTTGCCGCCAGCAGTCAACAACGCCGTGTTCTCCGAATCATCTTGGTCGAACGGATCTTCGATGGAAACCATCGGGTACTCTGTGCAAAATTCGTTGTATAAGTCAATCATTTCCTTGCCGGTTTTCTTCAAAGAACCGTCGTTGTTCTCCGTCTTGAAGTCCAAGTCGTACATGCCGTCCTTGGTCAAGAACTCAGAGGCCGCGACGTCCATACCAATCTTCACCTTACCGGTGTAGCCAGCCTTTTCGATGGCCTCGACAACCAAGTCCAAACCTTCCTTGTTGTCTTGAATATTCGGCGCGAAGCCACCTTCGTCACCGACGTTGCATGCGTCTTGGCCGTACTTCTTCTTAATGACAGATTTCAAGTTGTGGTAAACTTCCGAACCCATTTGCATGGCTTCCTTGAAAGACGTCGCGCCAACCGGCAAGATCATAAATTCTTGCATGGCCAACTTGTTCCCGGCGTGGGAACCGCCGTTGATGATGTTGAACGCCGGAACCGGCAAGACCAACTTGCTGTTGCCCGCCAATTCAGAGATGTGCTTGTACAAAGGAATACCCTTTTCGCCGGCACCAGCCTTGGCCAACGCCGTGGAGACGGCCAAGATGGCGTTCGCTCCCAACTTACCCTTGTTGTCGGTACCGTCCAACTCTTTGCACATGAATTCGTCGAGCGCTTTTTGCTCTCTCGGATCCTTGCCAATCAACGCCGGACCGATGATTTCGTTGATGTTCTTAACCGCAGTCATGCAACCTTTGCCCATCCACGCGCTGCCGCCATCTCTCAATTCAACGGCTTCGTAGATACCCGTGGACGCCCCGGACGGGACCATCGCGCGGAACATGCCTTTGCCGGTGTGAATGTCGCATTCCACCGTCGGGTTGCCTCTAGAGTCAAAGACTTGGCGACCGACAACCTTCGTGATCGCCGCCGGCGTTTGCTTTCTCAAGTGGTCAGCCTGTGGAAAGTAAGTGATGTAATTGTTAATACTTTTATCGGAGAATGCGTCGTGGCGACGTTTCGTTCTTCTTCGCTCGACGAGATTTCTCCCTTTTCCCCCCCCACCCAGATAAGACGACGACAAAGAAATGGAAGTAGTTTTCCAACTCGCCGTCGACGCTTTATCCACCTTTTTTATCCTTCCCGAGGAGGAGGAGGAGGATGCCGACGGCGTCGCGTAAGAAAAACAGGATTTGCACAACATCTTCGCTCTCAAAAGAAAACAGCAGCGCCAAAGAAACTCCGTTCCTCTCTGTTATCCGTATCGAGAACGCGACGCGTGTGTATAATCTACCCGCGCGCACAGCCGCGACAAAAATAAAGAAGTGAGGGGAGAAAGGAGAGAGAGAGAGAGATTTCCAAAAAAAAGAAGAGCTCACACGAGAGTGGAGTCACAAAGCGATTAAAAACAAAAAAAGAAATCCGGCGACGGCGCGCAGTCACCGACCCCTACTCGCGAACGTCAAACGACCGAACCGACGCGAATTTCGCGCGAGGAGAAACGTGTTCTTCGCGCGGAAACTCGTGCATTGTGAGTGGGCTCGAGGCGCTGGGCTCACGAGCCCATAAAACGCTCCGCGCGTTTCCACGTGAGACATTTTTTTCGCCCGGCCACTACGCTTTTACCATTTTTTGGCGGTATAAAAAACAAAAAAAAACACGTCTCGGAAAGTGCGCTAAAACGCCCAGACGCGACCTACCATGAACGAAATCGGTTCCGGCGCTTTCGCCTTGACCGCCGCGTTGATGGTCTCTTCCACTCTTTTGGAGAGATTGTGCGTTTCGATGTACTCTTGGATGGACATATTCGTTTTTTTTTGTTTTGTTGTGTGTGTGTGTAATTCGTGCGTAAAAAAAGTGGAGCGGTGGCTCTTCTCTCTCTCTGTGGGAAAAAAAGGAACAAATCTCTTCTTTCGTCATTTTTTTCTCCCCGCGCGCTTGAGTTTTATATAAGAAACAGCACGTGTGGACGCGAAAAACGAGAACGAGAAGAAGAAGAATACCAACACTCTCCGCCACATCTTCGTCGGCACTACTCGGCGTCATGGCTCCTTTAAAACCGAAAACGATCGCCATGTTTGACGTGGACGGCACACTGACCGTCCCGCGTAAAACGGCAAACGCAGAAACTTTGGATTTCATCAGATCTTTGCGAAAGACGTGCGCGGTCGCCATCGTCGGCGGGTCGGATTACGCGAAGATTTGCGAACAGTTAGGTCCGGATTTTGAGAAGGAGGTGGATTATTTATTCTCCGAGAACGGATTGGTGGCGTATAAGGACGGGGAGATGATTGCTAAGCAATCTTTCTTGAACTTTTTAGGCGAGGAAAAGTTGCAGAAATTTCTCAACTTTGTCTTGAAGTACATCGCGGATTTAGAGATTCCGCAAAAGAGAGGGACGTTCATCGAGTTTAGAAACGGGATGTTGAACGTTTCGCCGATTGGACGCAACTGCTCGCAAGAAGAGAGAGACAACTTTGAAAAATTCGACGAAACTGCGAACGTGAGGAAGACGATGGTGGAGACGTTGAGGAAGGAATTCGCGGACTACGGTTTGACGTATTCCATCGGAGGACAGATTTCCTTCGACGTCTTTCCGAACGGATGGGATAAGACGTACTCGTTGCAATTCGTCGAGAAGGATGGATTCGAGGAGATTCATTTCTTTGGTGATAAGACGTACAAGGGCGGGAACGATTACGAAATTTTCGAGAGCGCAAAGACCATCGGACACACCGTGACGAGCCCGGAAGACACCGTGAAGCAAGTCACGGAATCCATCATCAACGCTTAAAAAATTATTTCATCTACACAGTTGTTAATACACTTAAAATACATGACCACTACTATTGCTAGTTTGCTTTACTACCTCCTTTCGTTTAATTTCTGATCGACTAAACCACCTTCTTTACTCAAATGCAAAGCCTCTCGGGCGACTTCTTCCTCCGCTAACGCTCGAAGCAAAACCGTCGAGGCGACCTCGCTCGATGCTTTCTTCGCGGCGTTCTCGGCAAAGTCTCGCCCGACCGCTTTCGCCGAAATTCCCTCGAAAATCTTCGGTTGTTCGTCTCCACTTGTACCGCTCGAAGTATCATTACTACTAGTACGACTACGACTACGACTATCATCATTAAAACTACTGTTCCTCGCTTCCTCTTCATCTCTCGACAACGCGCTGCTCAAACGACTGCTGCCTCTGCTTCTCAACCCAAAACCTCGAATCTCCCCGACGACGTTCTCCAGCGCCTTCGTCGTCCCTCTCAAATCCTCCCGAAGCTCTTTCACCTCTGACTCCTCCAAAATCTTCTCCACTTTTTCTCGATACGCGTGCGAATAGCCCACCATTTTCCCGGCGAATCGTCCCAAGGATTTCGCCACCACCGGGACGTCTTTCGGGCCGAGCAAAACGACCGCGGCGAGCGTGGTGCCGAAAATCTCGCCGTACGAGAAGCCGAGAAACTGGCTCGCGCGAGTTAACTTCATATTTTTTGTACGCGATGCGATGTGTGTGTTAATGTGTGCACGATATATGTATGTGCGATGCGCGCATTTTCTGAAGTTTTTTCCTCGCGTCGCGCTCTTCTTTTTTCGTTAGAAAAGTAACGCGCGCTAAACGCGCTTTCAATCGAACGGCGTCGCGCGGCGATTTTTTACAATCGCGACGATGACGACGAGAGGCGAAAGAGTTTTCTCTCGGCTGCTCGCGTTGGTTTTGGTGCTGTTGGTGTCGCTGCCTTCCTCTTCTTCGATTTCATCGTCGCCTTCGTCGACGGAGACTTTGACGCCTACCGCGACGAGAAAGCATCATCATCATCATCATCGCGCGCGAGAAAAGAAATCGATCGAAATCTCACTCCCGACCGCGTTTCAACCGGCGACGTCGTTCGCGCTCGAAACGGCGGAATCGGTGTCCACGTGCTGCGGGAACGAGAAGTTTTGGGGATTCGTGAAGCTTTGGTCCAATCAGAACGGGTTGAACGGGAAGAAATGTCAACGATTTATTGAATCCGCGATGGAGAATGCGGTGGTTGGACCGAAGAAGGAGGGGGCGGCGTCGTCGTCAATGATGATGACGAACGCGCTGAAGATGAGCGTGGGGTTGAGACAATTCGCACCGAGGTTGGCGATGTTTCGAGCGTTGAAAGAGGAGGCGGTGGAGGAAGTGGTGAAAGAAGAGGCGAGGAAAGAAGAGGCGAGGAACGCGTGTTGCTTCGCGACCGTCGGAACGCGCGGACGGTACGCGACGGACGCGGCGAGTTTACGGAGCGCGGTGAACGAGGCGGTAAAGGAAGAGAGCGAGGATGAAAAAACCGAATACGCGAGGAAACCGTACTCGTATGTAGTGCCGACGGAGTTTGACCACGTGTATCCAACCGGGAAGGAAGACGATGTCGCGGCGGGATCCGAAGTAGAGGAGAACGCAAAGGAAGAACAATCGCCGATGGTGTACTTGTACGCCGCTACTGGGTCCCAGTGCTTCTTGGACATGCACGAATACTTAGCCGAGAAGGCGGCGAAGAAAGAGGTGAGGTACGTTTTGAGGCCGGTATTTGAGAAGTCGTGTTTGAACGATGCGAAGGCGGTGAAGCAGTGCACCGCGTACGGGGCGTTCAATTACGACGGTGATAAGAAAAGGAGCGATACGAGTAGTGCGAATGCAAAAGATGAAGACGCCGAACTTTTGCGCGTGCCGGGATTTGGCGTCGAGTTGGCGATTAAGAACATGGAGTATAAAGCCGTGGACGATCAAATCATCGGCAAAGATGACGAAGAAGGCGGAGACGAGAGCGACGAGGAAATCGTGTTGGGCTTCAACTTCAAGACGCTTCGAAAGCGCCTCGCCGAGAAAGGAGGAGAAGACGCAGAAGAAAAGCTCGACGGATTCAAGAAACAATTAGAAATGGAAGAGAAATCGATCAAAGGTGACATGTTTGAACCACTTCCGAAGTGGAAAATTGCCAACCTCGGTTTACTCGCCACGCAAAAGATTGTTTCCGCAAGGGATCCTTTATCGATGCTACGCGATGTGACGCAGAATTTTCCTTCTCTCATGAATAAGATGGCTAACACAATGCGCGTGCAAAAGAAAACGAGAGAGGAAGTGAAAGAGAACCAACGAGCGGTGGCACCGTCTTCAGTTATCATGTCGTTGAACGGGCAGCCGATGGAACTCGATACGGTCGATGCGTTTGCAATCACGGACCGAATTATTTCTGAATTGCGGGACGCCGAGCGAGTTCGCTCGATTGGATTAGGAGATAGGGCTGCCGCGGAAACGTTGCATTTACGGCCAAAAGGCATGCGTACGAAAGAGCCGCCTAAGGTTGACGTCAATTTTTCCCCTGTCGAGTTTAGTTACGACTTTGAAAAGGACAAGCAGTACGAAAAGTGGACGAAGAGTTACTCAAAGTTTTTAAAAGCGATGATGCAATCGCACGGCCAAGGAGGGTTACCGCCGATTCGGCGAAACTTGATCAATATCGTTGCTATTGTTAACCTCGGGACTGCGGAAGGTATGGAAATTGTAAATGTGTTGGAGCAATACCGTAAAATGAATTTTCCGGTGAGATACGCCATCCTTGCAATTGGGAGCGACGACAAAACGCAGTTATTCGAAGACGACGATTACATGGGCGATGGTTTTGGTGAAGAGATTCCAGACGATTCGCTTCCAGAAGGGCAGACGTATTCAAATTTGGTCGCAAAGTGCGCGCATTATATTTTAGCGAAATACGGGCCCAAACCCATGCGCTCGTTTGTTGTCGATATCATCGGAAGTCGAGAACAGCTCGCTCCAGGCGACTACTTCTCGCCTCCGGTATTGGCGCCTCCAAAGTGGGAAGACGCGAGGTCAAGTTTCGTGCAAATTGCGCGAGCGATAGAAGTATCGAACGCGTCAGGTAAAGGAAAAGATAAATCCGTATCGGCGGCGGAAAGAAAAGAGATCATGGAACGCGTCATCAGAGAGTTGAACGACGTATTAGATAAAATGGAAGACGACAACGAGAAAGATGAAAGCAGAAGTTACAGCGAGGACGCGTTGAAAGCGAAACGAGCCGTCAAAAGTCGAGGACTTGAACCGAATTCTGTCTTGATCAACGGTGTCTACTACAATAGTGAAACGAGTCGAAGGACTATCGGCGCTTCTCTTTCTCGCGCTATGGGACATTTACTCGGCTCTGTCGTTCAAAATCTTCAACAAGCTATTCACACGAAGCAATTGAAGGAGGACATGGACGCTTACACTTTCGTGAACAAAGGCGCAGCGAAAAAGTTACGTCCAGAAGTTCAAGACGAATCCGCGTTTCCACCGAAATTTCTATCGGAAATCCCACATTCGTTATACGTCTCCAAAACATGGCTCGAAGGTGGTGCGCAAAATGAAGTAAAACCAGTGTCCATCTGGGTCGTCGCCAATCCGGATTGTGTTCTCGGTAAAGCGCAATTAATGGAAGCCATGACATTCTTGCGCTCTTCCTACGACGATCCAGATAATACTGAGGGTGGAGATGAAGAGGGCGTCGGTAAAGAGAATGTGGCGAAACAAACGCGTTTATTTTTCGTCAACCCGCAAATGAGCGACTCTGCGGAACCAACACTAGTAGCGCGCGCCGTTGTAGCCGCGACGCAGCTTACTAGTGCGCGCGAACGCATTCCGTCCCTCGTGTTGGAGTTGCTGAAAGATGGAGAAGGCGATCAAGACTTTATAGACCGTGCAGTGAGAGCATCGGGAGTGAAAGCGGATGAGTTTCAGAGAATCTTACGGAACGAAGAAACGATTGACGGCCTTTTGAAATTTCAAAGAACGATCAATGCGAAATATCTTGGGAACGCGCGACGCGCGTTTGTCGTCAACGGACGTTTACTCGATCCGGTTGTTTTAGAAACGGAGTTCGATGCTAGTGATTTGTATGTCGTCACTGAAGGAGATCTTGAAAAACGAGCGAACGATGCGCGAAAGATTGTCGAGCGCGACGCAAAGTCAAAGACGGATCCGAAGGATATGACCACGACAGTGCCGTTTCGTGTTGTTTCTGCCCGCATCGCATCTTTATCCCAATTTATCGCTAAGAGATACGAACAAGCCGCGACGAGAGGTGTCGTTGAATCGTTAGAGTTTCTATCTACGAACCGCACGGCATTCACTCTGGGGAAAGACGACAGTGGAGATGACGTCGCGATGGTTGAAATCGAAGTTATTCTCGATCCACTTTCTAAGGAGGCGCAGAGAATTGCCCCAGTTTTAAAAGTGCTCAAAGATTCGCTTGGTACTCATGCCTCGTTAAAGGTCATTATGAATCCGGTAGAAAAGTTATCGGATGTTCCGTTATCCTCGTATTTCCGATACTGCGCGCAAGACCTGGCGGATTGGTCGAAATCGCCCAAAGTTACTTTCGAAGCGGGAAGTTTGCCGGAGAGCAAAACGCTCACCGCACATCTCGACCATCCAGAGCCTTGGATGGTGACGACAAAAAAAGCTAAATACGATCTCGATAATTTAATACTGGAGAATGTGAAAGAAGATACGGTGTTTGCGGAGTATAGTTTGGAGAGCTTGTTGGTCACGGGACACGCGTTTGACGGGGACAATCCAAGAAATCCACCTCGAGGGACCCAAGTTGTTTTACAGAAGAAGTGGTCAATGACCGAAAATATCCAAGAACAAAACGAAGTTGAGGACAACACCATCGCGGGTACGATTATCATGGCTAACCTTGGTTACTTTCAACTCCCCGCATATCCCGGACGATTCGCCTTGGCGTTGAAAGAAGGACGCTCGCGAGACGTGTACGAAATGGTATCGACGAACTTAATTGATATTGACGACCGAACGAACACTTTTTCGAGCGGGCGCACGGATCCATCCAAGTTCAGAGCGGAAATAACCATCGCGGGCTGGAGTGGGAAAAGGGTCGAAATGAAACTGAGGAAACGCGCGGGATTTGAAATGGCGGATGTTTTGAGCGAGGACGACGACGAAATGGAGGAGAGCACAGGTGGTTTAGGCTCGAGAATCTCCTCCTTATTCGGAGGTAAAAAAAAGAAGAAGAAGAAACAAGTGCAGCTCGATGAAAACGGATTAGAAACTATTCACATCTTCTCCGTCGCCACCGGCCACTTGTACGAACGATTCCTCAAAATCATGATGGCGTCGGTGCGTCGCAACACGAAGAATCCGTTGAAATTTTGGTTCATCAAAAACTGGTTGAGTCCATCTTTCAAAGATTTCCTCCCGCATTTCGCGAAAAAGTACAACGTCGAATACGAATTGATCACGTATAAATGGCCAACCTGGTTGAACAAGCAAACGGAAAAGCAACGCATTATTTGGGCGTACAAGATTCTCTTTTTAGATGTCATCTTTCCGCTTTCGCTCGAGAAAGTTGTCTTTGTCGACGCCGACCAAATTGTTCGAGGCGACATGAACGAGCTGTGGAACATCGACTTACAAGGCGCTCCATACGGATACACCCCGATGTGTGATAATAACAAAGAGATGGAAGGGTTCAGGTTTTGGAAACAAGGCTTTTGGAAGACGCATTTGAGAGGCAAACCGTACCACATTTCCGCGTTGTACGTGGTTGATTTGAAACGGTTCCGAGAGTTAGCGGCGGGCGATCAATTGCGAGGAATGTACGACCAATTATCCAAAGATCCAGGTTCGTTGGCAAACTTGGATCAAGATTTACCGAATTTCGCGCAGCACCAAGTCCCAATATTCTCGTTGCCAATGCCGTGGCTTTGGTGTGAGTCGTGGTGTGGCAATGAAACGAAAGCGGCGGCGAAGACGATCGATTTGTGTAACAACCCGTTGACGAAGGAACCGAAACTCGTTGGAGCGGCGAGAATAGTGAGTGAATGGACTGAATTAGACGAAGAGGTTCGTGCGTACACCTCTGACGTGGAGCAGAGTAGTTTACTCGGTAAAACCACCAGAAAGCACGACGAACTCTAAAATTTTATTTGTTGATTAGTATACAATTTATAGCGTTGCAAGCTCAAACAATAGAGCATATGTTCGTAGGTTTCATTCATCCTTCCTTTGCTTTCCGCATATCCGCTATGGTCTCTTCCACCGACCGCTTATCTCTCTTCTCCCCTTCTCTCGCCACTCTTAACTCGGACAAGGCGTCACCGAAAGCCGGCGCCTTGTCCGTCAAACTTTCCTTCTTTCGAAACGCGAGCATCTCCCTCTTCGCTTTCTCCGCCTTCTCTCTTAAACTAATCTCCAACTGTTTCTTTTCCTCCTCTTCTTTCTTACTCAATTTATACACGCGCACGAATTTCATCGGGTCGCCGTTTTCGTCCATCACATCGTCGATTTCAATCGATTCTGAGTTTGTGTGCAACTCCGAGGCGCATCCGTGCGCGACGTCCCGCCACATCTTCACCATAGGTTGGAAACTGCCGTTAGCATTCGCGAAGAAAAGAAGAAGAAGAAGAAGAAGAAAATCACGTGATAGGTCAGTCGAAAAGTCTTCGACGAAACAAACGAAACGCTAAAAACGCACCTAAAAGTCACCGTCTCCTCCCCTTTCTTCGCCTCCCACTTCTCCACGACTTCGCTCTCGATTTTTTCCCTCACTTCTTTTTCAAACTTCTTCCTTTGCTCCAACGCGCGTTCCTGCGGCGTCATCAGCGAGCTTCGGTCTATCGCTCTGTTATCACGCGACGGACCTCCTCCGTTCGCCTCGACACCGCCCGAAGAAATACCTCTGTTTTTCTGTTGCTGTTCGCTCGTCTTCTTGATGTTCCCGAGTATGTTTCCGAGTAAGTTTGAAGAAGAGGAGGACGGCTTGTTGTTCTTTTTACCGGTTTTCCCGACGCCGCTGCTGCTGTTCCCTTTGAGGGAGAGCGAAGACGTGCCTCCTCCTCCTCCTCCCCTCGCCGCTCCCGGTCGTTTCATTTTCTTTTTCTCTCTCTCTCTCTCTCCCTTTTTAATGTACGCCTGTGCATGCAACGCAACGCTCGTCGTCTGGTCCTCCTCCCGTTAGAGAGAGAGAGAGAGAGAGAAGAGGGAAGAAGCGCGCGAAAGCGGAAGGAAGTGCGTCGTTCTTCGTTGGTACGCGAAACGTTTTTGAGATTTCTATTTTTAGGGTTTCATTGAAACCCTAAACCTGTATTTGCAGTCCTCGAAAAGCTGACGCAAAAACACAAAAAGGAAACAACGCGAGAAAAAAAGAAAAAAAAAATGGAGGAGGAAGAAGAACAACAACCGACGTCCCCGCACCCGGGCCCGGAAGCGTTTTCGCTCAAAATGCTCGTGGATTCGCGAAACGCCGGCGCAGTTTTAGGTACGCGCACGCACGGCGTGGTTATCTTTTAAATCGTGGCGTAAACGTTTAACGCTTCTTTTTTTCTTTCGTAAAGAGAAAAGCGAGAAGCGGGTTCGCGGATCGAAATTTTATCTCTATTCTAAAATTCCTTCCTCTGTTCTGACGCGTTGTCCCTTTTCTCTCTCTCTCTCTCTCTCTCTCTTTCGCAAAAAAACAGGCAAAGGAGGCGCGACCATCAACGAGTTACAAACGTCCACGAACTGCAGAATTCAGCTGACGAGAACGGGAGAGGTGTTCCCGGGGACGAGCGAGAGAGTGTTGACTTTATCCGGGGAATTACCATCCGTGTTAACGGCTGTGCACTTGATATGCACGAAACTGCAGTCGGAAACGAATAACAATAACAACAACAACAACGAAGAGAATCTTGAGAATGGTGATACTGGTCACCATAATAACAGCAACGATGGAGAAGAGAACAAGCAAACGCCGAAATGTAGACTAGTAATCCCGAACGCCGCGGCTGGGTGCGTCCTCGGAAAAGGAGGCGCGACGATAAAATCGTTCATAGAAGACTCCGAGGCGGAGATCCGATTGTCGAGTCAAAACCAAGCTCCCCCCGGGTGTCACGATCGAATTTTGACCATAAATGGGACAATTGGGCAGATTTTGAGGGCGGTGGCGTTGGTTGCGGCGAATCTATTGGAAGATCAAAATTACGCGACATTGGTGAAGAGGCAGAGTACGTATCGGCCGAGTTTGGACTACGGGAGAGGAAGAGGATCCATGGAGCACGGTAGAGGACATTATAACAACGTGGACCCACAAAACGTGGTTTCGGCGACTATGCAAGTAGATGATTCGAAGATGGGGCCGATTTTAGGCAAAGGAGGGAGGACGATTACGGAAATTCAGGTGAGTTCTGGGTGTAGGATCAAAGTGAGCGACCGAAACGATTTTGTCCCCGGTACGAATTTAAGGACGTTGCAAATCAGCGGTTCGGTGACGGGAGTGCAAATGGCGTGGGAAATGTTAGAGGAGAGGTTAAGGAAGATCGAAGCAGACAGCGTGCAATGAGAGAAACAAGAATTGAGAAAAAATAAAAAACGTATAGCGGGCTAGGCAAAATCAGAGAAGCAGAGAAACGAGAGACGCAAATTCTTTTTTTTTACGTAGTATCGATATAATAACAATTGGAATTAATAACTGTACCAAACTCTCTCACACACTCGCGAATAGCATTAATAAGTATCTCTGATTAATAATTTAATCGAAGACCTTGCACTCTTCGGCTCCCGGGTCAGACGCGCACAAGGCATCCATCGGGTCGGAGAAGTTCTCGACGCCAGTTCTTAACGCCTTGGCGACGATGAGCGTCAAGTCAACAACTCTTTGCGTGTAACCCCATTCGTTGTCATACCACGCGACAACCTTGACCATGTCGTCGCCCATGACCATGGTCAAGGCGGCATCGATCGTCGTGGAGACGTCGGTGCATCTGAAATCGACGGAAACCAACGGAGTGTCGGTGATGGCCAAAACACCCTTCATCGGGCCGTTTTGGGCCTCTCTGAACGCCGCGTTGACTTCTTCGGCAGTGACACCCTTCTTTTCAACGTTGACAACCAAGTCGACGATGGAAACGTTCGGGGTCGGGACTCTCAACGCGATACCGTTCAACTTACCCTTCAATTGCGGCAAGACCAACGCGACGGCCTTGGCGGCGCCAGTGGAGGTCGGCACAATGTTCAACGCGGCGGCACGCGCACGTCTCAAATCTCTGTGCGAGGCATCCAAGATTCTTTGGTCACCAGTGTAGGAGTGAGTGGTGGTCATGGTACCCTTGACGATGCCGAAGTTTTCGTCCAAAACCTTGGCGAACGGCGCCAAGCAGTTGGTGGTGCACGAGGCGTTGGAGACGATGTTGGCAGCCGGGTCGAATTGGTCCGCGTTGACGCCAACGACGTAGGTCGGGATGTCGTTACCCTTGGCCGGGGCAGTGATAACAACCTTCTTGGCACCAGCAGTGATGTGCTTGCCAGCGCCCGGGCCGTCGAGGAAGACACCGGTACCTTCGATGACGATGTCGATGCCCATTTCCTTCCACGGCAACTTCAACGGGTCTCTTTCCGCGACAACGTTGATGATGTCACCATCGACAGACATGGTCTTGTCATCGATAACCTTGACGTCAGCCTTGAACGTACCCAAGATGGAATCGTACTTGAGCAAGTGCGCAGCCGGCTTGGCGCCGCCGGATTGGTTGACGCAGACGACTTGGAGCGGGCAGTCCGGTCCGCGAGTCTTCCAGCATCGGACAAAGTTACGGCCGATGCGGCCGAAACCGTTGATTGCAACCTTGATCTTGTCCGCGGCGACAACGGTGTTGTTGACGGCAGCCTGCGTGTTGTGATTGATGGAACGATGAAAGATGGGTCAGTTTCATCTCACGTTTAAAAAAAAAAAATGGTGTGGCAAAAGCAAAAGCAAGAACAAGAAGAGAGTGGCATTTTTTTTGCTTTTTTTCTCCTCGCTCACCAAGGGGCAACATATCCACTCGATTTCTTCTTCCCTCGGGATCGATCTCTCTCTGCTCTTTCTTTCTCGTTCTCTCTCTCTCTCTCTCTTCCCTCCTCGCGGACGAAGAGCGCCCGAGAAAAGTTCTCTGAAATAACGCAGCCCTCCCTCCCTCCCTCCGGTGGGTTCTTTCGACGCGCGCGCGTTTCGAGAGAGAGAGAGAGAGAGAGAGGCGAGAATGAATTCTCCGTCACCCGATCGTTATCTCGTTGAAGGCTCTCTCTGCCACTCTCTCGCACATTCTCACGCACGCGACGGAGGAGCGCAACCAAAAAAAAAACAAATTCTTACGAGTAAACAAAAACGAACGATACACGCGTACCTTGGCGACGGTGCGGTTCTTGAATTGGCCGGAAACAGCCGAGAACTGCGTGAGTTGGGTGGTCTGTGAAGAGAAACAGAGGTCAGCGTCTTCGCGTGGGACGGGAACGAGCGCGTTTCCGAACCGGGGCGAAGAAAAAAAGAAATCGCGAGGTGTGCATAACGAGAGCGATTACACGTCAATTTTTTACCCGCGTTTTTTTTTTCTCTTCCTTTAAAAAAATTGCTCCCAAAAACGGAAGCGCGCGAACGGCGAGCGCACGAAACGACGACGGATTTACATCCCGCGAGTATGAATGCGTACCGTGGCAGTGAAAGAAGCCATTTTTGATTCGTGTAAAATGTGCGGTATAAAGTGAAGACGAATCGCGTCGCAGGCCAAAGAGCGTTTGCGATTTTTTTTTTGTTCGCCTTAGCCATCGTCGTCTCAAAGATATCTGAAAAAGTCAAAGCGGAGCCTCACACGGGTCTCTCTCTCTCAAAAAAAAAGGAGATCCCCCCGCCGCGAGATAATAAAAGGAAGGTCGTGCCTCCCTCAAAGACAAAACCAAAAAAAAGTTTGGGCCCATACACGCAGCAGCAAAGCAGCCCGCGCGAGAAAGTTTTCGCACGTCGCAAAGGAGCACTTTTTTTTTTCAACTCGTCGGGAATATACCCACAAAAAGCTGTAAACGCTTCGACAGAGTCTCCCCCCTTTTCGCGCTTCTCCTGGTGCTCGCAATTTTATCTCTCTCTCTGTGTGTGTGCGCGCGATTCTCTCTTTTGTTGTTTTTGTCGTCGTTTGTCGTCGCGTTCCGCCGCAGAGAGAGAGAGAGAGAGAGAGAGATGAACGCGAACGAGAAGAAGATGAACGACGCGGTTTTGTTGACCTCTCGTCGTCGTGAAAAGGACGAAAACGAGGACGAAGAAGGCGCGAGGACGAGGAGGGGCAAACGAGGAAAACGACGACGGAGGAAGAAAAAGTGAGGCTTATGGAAGCGCACGTCGAGGACACGCGGGCAACCTCGGAGGCGTTGATTCAATGGTGCGACGAGACGACGTTGGAAAGATTTTTACGTGCGGACAAAGGAAACTTGGAAAAAGCGAAAGCTCGATTGAAATCGACGTTGCTTTGGCGACGAGACGAGATGAATTCATTTTGTAAGTGCTGCTTCGAGGACGATTCGAGAAGTCATTACATGCACGTCGTCGGACGGACGAAGAATGGGAGACCGGTGGTGTTTTCTGATATCGGTCTGGCGAGGAACTCGAAACCGAAAGATAACGAAGCGCACGCGACGTTTTGCATGGAACAGGTGGAAAAGTGTTTGCCAAAGTACCCGGACGACACGTACGTGTGGGTGTCGGATTTTCACAAGTTTGGACGGCAACATCTTAATCCTTCGGTTGCGAAGAAAGTGTTGGGCTTGTTCGCGAGGCATTATCCCGAACGCATGGGTGCGATGGTGTTCGTAGAAGCGCCGAAGATTTTCAACATTCTGTACAAGATTTGCGAAAAGTTTGTCGATCCGACGACGATGGCAAAGTTAAGATTCGTGAGAGGACCGACTGGATTAGGCGGTGGAAAGGAGTTTCGATCGTTGTTAGAAGACGGGTATTGCGACAAAGACACGTTCGAGTGGATCGAACGAGAGATGATGGAAAATCGTTTGCACTGGGATAAAGTGAGCGAGGAAAAGTCGTGGACGAAATCTCACGCGAGGAACGACGGCAAGTATTACTACTCGAATCCAGAGCACGACATTAGAGGTTCAAACGCGTTCATCCAAGAACCATTTTGTTTAGAAATGCACGCGTTTTGTAAAAAACACGTGAACATGAGGACGTGTTTGCCGCTTGGGGACAATAGAAGAGTACCGGTAGGATTAGTAGCAGAAGAAGAAGAAGAAGATGAAGAAGAGTTTGCATTGAGCAAAATTATTGAGAGAGGCGACTCGGTCTCGTCGATGGCAACGCCGAACATCGCGCTCGAAAAGATGAAGATAATCGAGGGCGAAGAGGAAGAAGAGGAAGAATTTCACGACTGCAGAGAAAAGTTTAAGAAGAATAACGTCGTGAAAGCAGTCATCAAGAAGCTTTCGCCGTCGAAGAACAGACGAAGAAGTAGTAGAATTGCTGCAATGAATAGGAACGTTTACTAGCTTTAGTGTAGTGGTTTTAGATCTCATATGAGTAGTGTATTTATCGCATTTGCTTCTAAAGCAACCCAAGCTGACGCATCTTAAACTTACTCATTGGTTTCGTTTCTTTCTCGCTGTTGTCTTCACTCGGTGAACGCGCTCCTCCGTCTCTACCTTCTCCTTCCCTCTCGAACCCTCTTTCTATGACGGGCATGCCCGCATCTAACCCAGCGTGTATTTGGATTCGTTTTTGACTATTGCTAGCGCTATGGTCCTGACTACTCGTACTTCTACTACTACTTGCTACGTTAGTACTCTTCACTCCCTCTGGGCTGACCTCTTCTTCTTCTTCGGCTTCTCCTCCGTCCTCTTCCTCTTGTTCTTCCAATCGTTCCATTTCCTCAATCTTCAACAACCAGCTCTCCAACTCTCCTTTCGCTTTCTTCCTATCTTCTCGGTCTCTCTCGATTTCCTTTTCGTTTCGCATTTGCATCACCTCGTCTTCTCTTTCTTCTCCTTCTTCGTTCGCGGCTGCGGTCTCGTCTATTTCCAACACGTCCACAATCTCGCCGTCTCTCGGCGTGAGCACCGTCTTCCTCCCATTCGGACCTTCGATGACTCTAGACTTTGGTTCTTCCTCTTCGCCACTCCTCGTTCCACCACCACCGTAACTCCCTCCGTTCAGACTTTCAAACTTTTCGGACAAAACTCGCATCGTCTCTCGATGTTCAATTTCGCTCGTCCTCAACTCCTGTTCCGCTCGAAGCAATTTCTCCCTCGCAAAAACTTGTCTCTTTCTCAGCATCGCGCGCGTTTGCTCTCGAGTGCGTTCCGCGTACAGCTGGTCCTCGCTGCTAGATAATTTAATCAGTAACTCATCGCAGTTTGTGATTTTCCCCTCGATGAACGCGACGGACGTGAACGGCGCCATGACTACTTGGCCGTTCTCGAGCGACGAGACGACGTCCAACAGTTCGCTCTGTTCGCGGTCGAAGCGCGAGAGCGTGTCGAAGATGTGTTTTTTCTCTCGCACGGAAGAGAGGGAGAGTCGAGCGATGTGCGCGAGCGTCGCCGGGTCGTTCAGCGACGCGTTTTCGTCGTTCATTTCGATCGATTGATTCAGTCGGAGGAGCGATATACGGCGACGAATTGTGAAGAGCATTTGCGAGAAAACCTTTTGACAAACAAACGAACGAGATACGAGAAAAGAGAACGAGTCGCACAACAACTGCTGAATATTTTCACGTGTGTAGATTGGACATTTTTTATAAACGCGTGTAAAAGCTATCGCATATACTCTCTTCAACTCCCTACGCTACCGAATCACTTAGCGCCGAGCAACTTCAACATTACGGCGTTTTGAGCGTGCATTCGATTTTCGGCTTGTTGCCAGACGACGGAGTAATCGGCTTCCATGACCTCGTCGGTGCACTCGGTGCCTCTTTCGGCCGGGAGGCAGTGCATGAAAATCGCATTCGGCGTCTTTCGCATGACGTCTCCCGTGACGCAGAAACCGGCGAAATCTTTTTTACGCTGCGCGGCTTCATCTTTTTGGCCCATGGATGCCCAGACGTCGGTGTAGACGGCGTCGGCCCCGGCGATGTCGTTCAAGTCGTGGCTGATGACGCATTTGCCGACTCCAGAGTTGTTGCATCGATCAATCGTCGCTTGATCTGGCGTGTAGTCTTCAGGGCACAAACACACGAATTCAAACGGTAATACAGTTGCTAATCGAATCCAAGAGTGGACGATGTTATTTCCGTCGCCAACGTACACGATTTTTTTACCCTCGATGGACCCCAAACGTTCCGTGATGGTCATCGCGTCCGCCAAGATTTGACACGGATGGTTATAATCCGATAAGCCGTTCACCACAGGGACCGAACCAAACTTGGCTAAATCTTCCACGTCTTTATGCGCGAACACTCTCGCCATGATGATGTCGTTATACCTGGACAAAACTCTCGTGATATCTCTCGTCTCTTCTCTCTTCCCTAGCGAGATATCGTCCGGGCCTAAATACACCGCGTGACCGCCCAACAAATGAAAGCCAGTTTCAAAAGAAACTCTCGTTCGTAAACTTTGCTTCGCAAAAATCATCGCCAACGTCTTCCCTTCGAACGGTCTGTACGATCGGTCTCCGGACTGCAATCTCTTCTTCTCCGATATCGCGATTTCCAACAACTCGTTGATTTCCTCTCTCGTGAAATCATCCAAGTGAATGAAATGTTTCTTCGCCGGCGGTGGGTTTGCCTCCGTCGGGAACGCTGAGGTTTTGATCGATTCTCTTCTTTTCGTCGTCATCGTTGTTGTTGTTCGCGCGACAACGTCCACGTCGTCGTCGCTACCGCGAGAAGATCGTATCCGTTGTCGAGACGTTTGCTTCAAATTGGAAGCTTTTTTACTCGTTCGCCTCGTTGGGGATGAGACCGGAGAATGCGCGTTGTGCCTCGTCGCCATAAAAGATGATGTCATCATTAGTGGTAGTATTACACGCGTGCCAAATTAAGTCTTCTTATTCTTTGTATTCTCGATGCAGATGTGTGCGTGTGTTATACAGAAACAGAGAAACAGAGAGAGAGAGAGAGCGTCCAAAAGTCGGTGAGTGTTGTTCCGAAAAGTGGGTGCTATTCCCTTCTTCTGTTTCCCTTTTTTTGAGGGTTTTGGGGTTTAGGGTTTAACAAAAACCCTAAACACAAATGCACTCGCTTTGCTCCTCAAATTTTCGTCAGTCAGTCAGAGCGCTTTTGTGTATATATATCATCATTATTTCCCAGGGAATCGCCGCCGCCGTCGTCGCGTCGTCGTCGTCGTCGTCGTCGTCGTCGTCGTCGTTTTCCTCCTCTTCTGGTTTCGCGTCTTTTTCGCATCGGTCGTTCTCGTCGCGAAGAACTTTCTCTCGTTCTCCGAAGAACAACGACAGAAGTTCCGTTTCGGTAACGAACGCGGCAAACATGTCGACGAAACGAGAAGAAGAAGAAGAAGAAAACGAACGACGACAAAAAGCCATCGAAGCTACCGTGTCGAAATTCACGGACGACTCGGTGCCGACGTTGACGGTGAGAGACGTTTTAAACATCGACCGCGAGAAAACGAACGTGGTGTTTTTAGATTGCCGTGAAAAAGAGGAACGAGAGGTTTCTGTTATTCCGGGCGCGGTGAGCGCGAGCGACTTTTCCGCGGCCGACGGAGAACGCGATGGTGGCAAAGAAACCATCGTGATAGCGTATTGTACCATCGGCTATCGATCTCAAAAGAAAGTGATGGAGCTGAAAAAAAACTACCCGAAGTTAAAAGCGTACAACTTGAAAGGTTCGATAGTCGCTTGGACGCACGAACCGGACGCGCCTAAACTCGTGCTTCCGTCCGGAGAGGAAACCAACAGAGTGCACACGTACGGGAAAACGTGGGCGTTACAAAGGACCGATTACATCAGCATCGTCCATAAAGTTCCGTTTTTGAACGTCGTGAAGGGGTTATTCGCCAGGAATAAAAAATAGTACGCGCGCGCTCGTATGGTACTTCTTTCTGTTGTACAACACCCTGAATTAAAATCTAGAGGACAAAATAGTCCCTTTTAACGAGATCTTCATTCTTTCACGCGTATTCGCGTCTTTCTCTGTCTCTGCCTCGCGATACTGCGTCAACCGGGCGATACACACACGGAACCGCGAGAGGAACTCTCGACGCACGGCGCGTATTGTAATTGACGCATAAACGATGGGCGTTTCTGGGAGCAAACAGCACGGTCGAGTGCCGAAAGCATCGAAATTATCCGACGTGTACGGAGAGGACGAAGATGCTTCTTCGAGGACGAAAGAGAGGTACGAGAAACTCGCGAGCGCCTTCAAAACGCAGTTCGCGGGAGAAAGCCCGCGCACGATCGCGCGATCGCCCGGACGGGTGAATTTGATTGGTGAACATATTGATTACGAGGGGTACTCTGTGTTACCGATGGCGATTGGTTTGGACGTTATCGTCGCCGTCGCGGTCGTTATGAAAGGAGAAGGAGAGGAGACGGAGAAGGCGACGCTCTCGATTGCGAACGTGGACGGCAAGAAGTACACGGCGAAAGAGTTTCCGTTCGATCACGCGCAAGAGGTGGACGTGAAAAGTCACCACTGGACGAATTACGTATTGTGTGGGTTCAAAGGTATTTTTGATCAGTTGAAGAAACAGAACAGGTTAGAGTCGGTTCTGGAAAGCGCGTTCATGAGGAGAGTGAAGAAGGTGATGGTGATGGTGGACGGGAGGGTGCCGTTAGGGAGCGGTTTATCCTCTTCGTCCGCGTTGAACTGCGCCGTGACGGTGGCGTTGATGGAAGCGTTCGAGTTGACTTTTACGAAAGGGGAGTTGTCCGAGTTGACGTGTTTATCTGAACGGTATTCTGGCACGCAAAGTGGAGGAATGGATCAAGCGATTTCCATCATGGGCGAGAAAGATTTGGCAAAGAGGATCGATTTCAACCCGATTGGTGCTGTGGACGTGCCTTTGCCGAAAAATTTAACGTTTTTGATTGGCAACAGTTGCGCGGTGAGTAAAAAAGCTGAATCGGCTCACAAACATTATAATTTACGCGTCGTCGAGTGCCGATTAGCGGCGATTTTAATGGCAAAGCACTACGGCGAAGATGTCGAAAAGGCCAAGACGAGAGTGACGTTGAGAGAGGTCGCGGATCTGTATTGCAATAAAGGCGATTTGTGGACAGCTTTGGGCGCGGCGAGAAAAGCGCTCAACGAGGGAAGTTACACGAGGAAGCAGCTGGAAATCGACGAAGGTCTTGGCGATTTACGGAAAATTTTCGATTGCGAAAACAACGAAGCGTTCAACGTCGTTCTGCAAAAGAACGATGCGTTTAAACTCAGAGATCGAGCTCGACACGTATTTTCCGAAGCGAGAAGAGTCCGCGAGTTTCAAAAGATTTGCGAAGGCCAATCGCCACAATTTGCGATTTCTGGTCCGATTTACGAATCGTGGTGCAAGGCGATCGGCTTGGAACCCGACGTCGGCGTCGCTTCGGACGATCCAACTAAAGATTTCGCCCATCCGATGTACGGGATGGTCAAAGAAGACGCCCTCGCAAAACTCATGCATCTTTCGCACGATAGTTGTAAAACGCAGTACGAGTGTTCATGTGACGAATTGGATGAATTAGTGGACGCGTTCATGAGCGCAGGCGCGCTCGGTGCGCGCTTAACCGGTGCCGGATGGGGCGGGTGCGTCGTGGCGGTGTGCGAAAGCAACCTAGCGGAGGAAATTTTAGCGGCTGTCAAGAAGAATTTTTACGAAAAACGATTCCAATCCGGAGTAGCAAACAAAGCCGACGAGGCGAGTTTACTGTTCAAAACTGCACCGAGCGCCGGCGCGGCTATTTTGCACTACGACGACGAGAAAGGCGTGATCGTTTAATCTAGTAAAATGACATTAATTTCAACGACGACTGTACAGCATATTTACAACAACACGTTTACTTTACGCAACGAGCGCTTCCTTTTGATACATATTTCGCAACTGCCCACACGCAGCCGCCGCTTCCAAACCTCTCGTTTGCCTCACGCTCGTTGGGACATTGTTTTCCTCTAATATCTTTCGAAACTGATCGATTGCCTGTTTCGTTGGTCTCTTGAAATCGGAATCATCCACCGGATTGTACGGAATCAAATTCACGTGACTGGCTAAGTTCTTCTTGAATAACACGCTCGCCAACTCCTTGGCGTGTTCTTTCTGGTCGTTAACGCCTGCCAACAGCGTGTATTCAAACGTAACTCTTCTGCCGGTGGCGTTAAAATACGCCACGCAATCGTTCAAAATATCCTCGAATGAATACGCTCTCGCGCTTGGGATAATTTCCTCTCTGATTTTTTGATTCGGCGCGTGTAAACTCACCGCCAACACGCACTGCATCTCGTAACTCGCAAGTTTCTCCAAAGCTCCAAAAACGCCCACGGTCGATATCGATATGTGCCGCATGCCAATTCCAATCTCTTTGTTCAGAAGTTCTGCCGCTTTCACCACGTTTGGCACATTCAACATCGGCTCTCCCATCCCCATGAATACAACGTTACTCACCCTTCTCCCTCCGAACTCCTCCTCGATGGCCATGACCTGATCGACAATCTCCCGCGCAGTCAAATTCCTATAAAACCCACCTTTCCCAGTCGCGCAAAACTCGCATCTCATCGGACACCCAACCTGGCTGCTCACGCAACACGTCAATCGATTCTTTCCGTATTCGTTGCTAGGAATACCAACTGTCTCGACTATCCTGTTATCGTCCAACTTCATCAAAAGTTTCGTCGTCCCGTCCGAGGCTGACTTTTTCGCGTACACCTCGTTTCTCCCAATCGTAACTCCGAGACCATCCCAGCTTTCTCTCAAATCTTTCGGCAACTGCGTCATTTCCATGATTGATTTCACGCGGTGCTTATATATAAAATCTTTGATTTGTTTCCCTCGAAACTTTTGCGTCCCGTTGCGCTCAGCGAAGACTTTCAACTCGTTTTCCGTCATGCCCAACAAAGTCAAATTCTCGTTCGATTTTGAAGAGGCAGTCAAGGACGCCTTCTCGTTCGCATCTTTTTGCGCCGTTTTCACGATTTCCATGTCTTTTTGGTTCCATCTCCCGGATTTAATCCCCGGATTTCTCGGGACCGAGACGACGTCGTAATCAAACTCGTTCGGGAAATCTTCTTCCTCGCTTCTCGCGCTCGCCGTGGCGGCTGCTCTTATGTGCT
>Ga0181588_10000724_pt1 | contig 29743 bp, 32 predicted proteins | sample 071ome_26_FD_148607 | JGI IMG/M metagenome (GOLD analysis project Ga0181588, IMG submission 148607) | Coastal salt marsh microbial communities from the Groves Creek Marsh, Skidaway Island, Georgia - 071409BT metaG (spades assembly) | ecosystem: Environmental > Aquatic > Marine > Intertidal zone...
GGGCGCGATATATTTTGAACCGGAGGCAGGAAACATGAATGCGGTGATGCCGACCTATGGCCACCCTACCGTTGCGTTCGAGAGGGGTGAAGGCGCCTATCTCTACGATACCAACGGGCGACGTTTCCTGGACTTCGCAGCCGGGATCGCAGTGAATTCGCTGGGGCACAGCCATCCCCATCTGGTGGAGGCGCTGCAGGAGCAGGCGGCGCGGCTGTGGCATGTCTCGAACCTGTACCAGATCCCCGGACAGGTGCGCATGGCCGAACGTCTGTGCGCGCTGTCCTTTGCCGATGCGGTGTTCTTCTGCAACTCGGGCACCGAGGCGATGGAAGGCGCGGTGAAGGCGTCGCGCCGCTACCACGCGGTCAACGGTCATCCCGAAAAGTGGCGGTCGATCACGCTGGAGCATTCGTTCCACGGCCGGACCATGGCCATGCTCGCGGCGTCGAAGAATCCCAAGCATCTGGACGGTTTCGGGCATCCAGCCGACGGATTCGACATTGTGCCGGTCGAGAACATGAACGCGCTGCGCAACGCGATCACGCCGGAGACGGCCTCCATCGTCGTCGAGCCGGTGCAGGGCGAGGGCGGTCTGCGCCCGCTGGACGACGGTTATCTGCGTGAGCTGCGCGCGGCAGCCGATGAGTTCGGCCTGCTGCTGGTCTTCGATGAGGTGCAGACCGGTTTCGGGCGCACGGGCAAGCTGTTCGCCCATGAATGGGCCGGTGTGACCCCGGACATCATGGGCTGCGCGAAGGGTATTGCGGGCGGTTTCCCCTGCGGTGCCATCCTCGCGACCGAGGCTGTGGCCCAGACCATGACTGCGGGCAGCCATGGCAGCACCTTCGGCGGCAACCCGCTGGCGATGGCGGCGGCGAACGCGACCCTCGATGTGCTGACCGAGGACGGTTTCCTCGACCATGTGTGTGAGTCGGGCGACAAGTTGCGGGCCGGTATCGGCAAGCTTGTCGAGAAATACGGCTCGGTCCTCGAGGGCGTTCGCGGGCGTGGCCTGATGATCGGCATCGTGGTCAAGGCGCCGCACACCAACGCCAAGCTCGGCGAGGCGGCCCGGGAAAACGACCTGCTCACCGTGGTGGCTGGGGAGAATGTACTTCGTATGCTGCCGCCTCTGACCATCGGCGATACGGAAATCGGAGAGGCGCTCGACGCGCTCGACAAGGCTTGCGCGAAGCTTGCCGCTGGGGACAATGGCTGAGCTTCGTCACTTCCTGGATCTCGACCGGATCGACGCCACGACCCTGCGTGCGATCCTGGATACCGGCGCGCGCATGAAGCGCGACGGCGGCAATGAGGATGCGCTGAGGGGCAAGACGCTGGCGATGGTGTTCGAGAAACCGAGCACCCGCACGCGGATTTCCTTCGACGTCGCCATGCAATCGCTGGGCGGAAATGTGTCGCTGCTGGAGCCCGACGGCTCCCAGCTCGGGCGCGGCGAGACCATCGCCGATACTGCGCGGATTCTGTCGCAGTATGTCGATGTCATCATGTTCCGCACCTCCAGCCAGGCGAATCTGGAGGAGATGGCCGGTGCGGCGAGCGTGCCGGTTATCAACGGGCTGACCGACCGGTCGCACCCCTGCCAGATCATGGCCGATGTGATGACCTTCGAGGAGGTCTCCGGGCCGATCGCGGGCAAGGTCGTCGCGTGGAGCGGCGATGCCAACAACGTGGCCACGTCGTGGATTCACGCGGCGGCGCATTTCGGTTTCGAGTTCAGGATTGCCTCGCCCGAGGAACTTCGGCCCCCGGCTGATGTGCTCGAATGGGCTGCGGCCCACGGCGGCAAGGTTTCCGTGGGTGACGACCCGCGCGCCGCGGCGGCCGGCGCCGACTGTGTGGTGACCGATACCTGGGTATCCATGGGCGACGAAGATGCCGACCGGCGGCGCAAGTTGCTGGAGCCTTTCCGCGTCGATGCGAATCTGATGGCCTGCGCGAACGCCGATGCCGTGTTCATGCATTGCCTGCCGGTCTATCGCGGCGATGAGGCAACGGAAGATGTGGTCGATGGCCCACAATCGGTGATCTGGACCGAAGGCGGCAACCGGCTGCATGCCCAGAAGGCAATCCTCCTGTGGTGTCTCAAGGGGGAGGGCGGGCTTGCCTGATTCCGGCCCGGTTCCGGATCGCGGAGGCCCGGATCGTCCGACTGACGATCTGATCCAGCCCTTCCAGCTTGAATCCGGCGGCGCCGGTGAGGCGCGGCTGTCGGGCCGCTTGGCCCGGCTGGGTCCGGTGGTGGACGACGTGCTGGGTCGCCACGACTACCCCGAGCCGGTCGCGCGTCTGCTGGGCGAGGCCATCGCGTTGTGCGCGACGCTTGCCGGTGCGCTCAAGTTCGACGGCATCTTTACGTTCCAGATCCAGGGTGACGGGCCGGTCTCGCTGCTGCTGGCGGATATCGAGACGCGCGAGGGCGGAGAACGCTATCTGGTGCGCGGCTACGCCAAATATGACGACGACAAGGTGGCGGGCCGCACTGATGTACGTTCCCTGCTGGGCAAGGGTTATCTTGCGCTCACCGTTGATCAGGGGCCGCACACCGACCGCTATCAGGGCATGGTCGAGCTGGTCGGCGACACCCTGGCGGAGTGTGCCCAACATTACTTCCGCCAGTCCCAGCAGATGGATGCGGCAATCATGCTGTCGGCGGGCCGCGCGGGTGAAGAGCCGTATGCCCCGTGGCGGGCTGGCGCGATGATGATCCAGCGCATTGCCGACGATCCCAACCGGCCCCTGTTGTCCTCCGATGACAGCGAAGACACCTGGCGGCGGGTAATGATGCTGATGGCAACCGGCACGGAGTCGGAAATCCTGGATCCCGGCCTGTCCGCCGAGCGTTACCTGTTCCGCCTGTTCCATGAGGAAGGCGTGCGGGTCACGCCGCCGCGCCCGGTGGCGCGCGGCTGCCGCTGTTCCGCGGAGCGGGTCTATAACGTGCTTGTCCAGTTGCCCCGGGAGGACCTGGAAGACCTGGCCGATGACGGGTGGCTGAAGGTGACGTGCGAATTCTGCAACGAGACCTACCGCTTCACGCCGGACGAGATCGGTCAACGCAACGCTGCCACGGATTCGCCCGAATCACCGCTAGACTGACGCCTGTCATTCGACTGATTTCGTAACGTCAGGGAAACAACATGCCGTTCGAACTGGATCGGCGCGGCGTTCTTCTGGGCCTTTCGGCCACCGCGCTTGCCGCCTGCACCACGCCGCCGCCCGCGCCGCGGTATCCGCAACTGACTTTCACGCATTTGCCCGCCTTCCGCCTGAACGCGGCGCGGCTTGATGTTGTCGAGGCTTATGCGCCTGCGCCCGGCGCACGCGATGTGGCTGCGGGCATGCCGGTGCCGCCGGCCGAGGCGGCGCGCCGGTGGGCGAGCGACCGCCTTTCGCCGCGCGGCCCGGCGGGTGAGATCGTTTTCACCATCACCGATGCGTCGGTGATCGAGGTGCCGCTGAAGCGCACGACAGGATTGCGCGGTGTGGTGACGGACGATCAGTCGGAACGCTATGATGGCCACCTGGCGGCGCGGATCAATATCTCCGACGGGCGCGGCGGCCGGGGCGAGGTGAAGGCGGAAGTCTCCCGCAGCCGCACGGTCGCGGAAAATATTTCCCTCAACGACCGCGACCGTGTCTGGTTCGAGATCACCGATGAGATGATCAAGGATCTGGACAAGGAACTCGACGTGGCAATCCGGAACTTCCTGCAGCCCTTCCTTCTCGCCTAGCTCGTCTCCGGATCAGGGGACCGGGTTGCCCGAAGCGGCCCAGGTCAGTAACCGGTCAAGGAAGGCGTCGCACGCATCCAGTTCGCTCTGGGCGATCCATTCATCGGGCTGGTGGGCCTGGGCGATATTGCCCGGTCCGCACAGCACCGTGGGAATGCCGTGCGCCTGGTACTGGCTGGCCTCGGCTGTGTAGGCGACGGTCATGGTGTTGTTCGCGCCGGTCAGGTGACGGACAAGCCGTTCGGCGGGCGAGTCAGGATCGGGCCGCATCGGCGGCACAGCCTCGAGAGTGCGTAACTCCGCCCGGGCGCGGGAATCTTCGGCCTGCATGGCCGGGTGAAGTTCCCCGTCGATGAAGGCCCGGACCCGGGCGACGATTGCGTCGGCGTCGGTTTCGGGCAGGGGGCGGAACTCCCACTTCACACGGCAGCGGTCAGCGATGATGTTCAGCGCTTCACCGCCTGCAATCGTGCCGATATTGAATGTCGTCCAGGGCGGCTCGAAGGGGCTATCCAGGTTTGCGCTGTCCCTTATCTCGTTTGCCAGGCCGGTGAGGAACGCGATGAACCGCGCGGCATATGCGATTGCGTTGACGCCCAGATGTGGCGCGCTCGAGTGGGCCGCAACGCCGGTCAGGACCGTCTCGAAGCCCCTGATGCCCTTGTGTCCGGTCACGATCTGCATACTTGTGGGTTCGCCGACAATCGCCACGGCCGGCATTGGAACTTCGGCGCCGAGCTGATCGATCATGCGGCCGACTCCCTTGCAGCCAACCTCCTCGTCATAGGTCAGGCCAATGTGGATCGGCGTCTTCAGATCGGCTGCAGCGAGAGCGGGCGCGTGCGCCAGCACGGCGGCGATGAAGCCCTTCATGTCCGCCGTGCCGCGCCCGAAATGGCGGGTCACTCCGTCCTCGGTCCGGGTGTCCATGGTGAACGGATCGCTCAACCAGTCCTGGCCGGTCACCGGTACCACGTCTGTGTGGCCGGACAGGACAACGCCGCCCTCCACGTCGGGGCCGATGGTCGCCAGCAGGTTCGTCTTGGTGCCATCGTCGCTGGGGACACGCCGCGACGGGATGCCGTACCGCGCCAGGTAGTCTTCCACGAACTCGATCAGCGAGAGATTGGACAGATGCGAGGTCGTATCGAAGGCGATCAGCTGCGCCAGCAATTCGTTCGTTGCATTGACCGTCGCGGACATCGTCAGTTTCTCCAGAACGCCGGAGTCAGAATGACGAGAACGGTGAACAGTTCAAGCCTGCCGAGCAGCATGCCTGCAGACAGCATCCATTTGGCCGCGTCGGGCAGGTCGGCGAAGGTGCCGACCGGACCTATGGTCGGGCCGAGGCCGGGGCCGACATTGGAGATCGCGGTCGCCGCGCCGGACATGCTGGTCAGGAAGTCGAGGCCCATGGCGCTCAGGCCCAGCGCCAGCAGGATGAAGACCAGAATGTAGAAGAACACGAACCCCAGTACCGACAGGGCAATTTCCTCGGTCACCGGGTTCCGGTTGTAGTGCGGAATGAACACGCCGTGCGGCTGGAGCAGCCGTTTGATCTGCATGGTGGCGATCGCATAGAGCACCTGGAAGCGGAAGATCTTGATGCCGCAGGTGGTGGAGCCCGCGCAGCCGCCGATGAACATGATCACGAAGAAGACGATCATCGGGAAGGTACCCCAGGTATCGAACGCGGCGGTGGCGTAGCCGGTGCCGGTCATGATCGAGACGATGTTGAAAGTGGCGTTGCGCAGCGAGGTGCCCACGCCCAGTTCATGGGAGATCAGAAGCGACGCAGTGATGATGACAACCACGCTGGTCAGGATCGCCAGGAACCAGCGCACCTGGGAATCGCGCCACAGGCTCATGGGCCGGCCGCGCATGGCCTGCAGGTACAACACGAAGGGCAGGGAGCCGGCGATCATGAAGATGATGGCGATCACATCGATGGCCGCGTTGTCGAACACGCCGATGCTGGCGTCCGAGGTCGAGAACCCGCCTGTCGCGATGGTCGTCATGGCATGGGCGACCGCATCGAAACCGGACATGCCCGCGGCCCAGTATCCGAGCGCACATATCAGGGTGAAGGCCAGATAGATGGAGCCGATTGCCGTCGAGGTCTGCGCGGCGCGCGGCAGCACCTTCTCTGATGTGTCGGAACTTTCCAGCCGGAAGATCTGCATGCCACCGACCTGCAGCATCGGCAGTACGGCGATGGCGGTGACGATGATACCGATGCCGCCCAGCCACTGGAGCAGCGCGCGCCACAGGAGGATGCCCGGCGGCGCGGCGTCGAGCCCGATGATGACGGTGGAGCCGGTGGTGGTGATGCCCGACATCGCCTCGAAGAAGGCGTCGGAGAAGCTGAGGTTCAGCCCGGCGAAGACGAAGGGCAGGGCCGCGAAGACAGTCATGCACAGCCAGCTCGCCGTGGTCAGCACGAAGGCCTCACGGATGCCGACCTTCATCTCGCCGCCGCGCATGGTCAGGATCAGCGACACGCCGATGAACAGCGTCAGGCCCGCAGACGCGCCGAACACCTGCCAGTCACGGTTGCCCGAGGCCGCATCGACCAGCGCGGGCAGCACCATGGCAATGGCGAGCGTTGTCAGCAGGACGCCGAGAATGAAAAGGATCGGTCGAAAATCGAGCAAAGTGCAATCGCGCGGCAGATGCCGCGCCCGCTATTCCCTGACGGATGGAGCCATGGTGGCGGATGATTGGTGAAAACGCCGGTGGTGTCCAGCGTCACAAATCGCCTGTTTCGTGTTAGGCGGCGATGCCCGCGGAACCTTTCCCGATGAAGGTCAGGAATTCGCGCCGCGTGTCCGAGCTTTCGCGGAACGCGCCAAGCATGCGGCTGGTGGTCATCGTCACGCCCGGCTTGTGAACACCACGCGTGGTCATGCACTGGTGCTCGGCCTCGATCACCACGGCCACACCCTTCGGCTGCAACACCTCGTCGATGCAGTTGGCGATTTGGGCCGTCAGTTTTTCCTGTATTTGCAGACGCTTGGCATAGGCCTCGGCCACCCGGGCGAGCTTGCTGATGCCCACAACGCGCCGTTCCGGAAGATAGCCGATATGGACCTTGCCGAGGATAGGGGCCAGGTGGTGTTCGCAATAGGATTCCATCCGGATGTCGCGCAGGACCACCATCTCGTCATAGCCCTCGACCTCCTCGAAGGTGCGCTCGAGGTATTCCAGCGGCTCCTCGTGGTAGCCGGCGAAGAACTCCTCGAAGGCGCGTGCGACACGGGCAGGCGTGTCGATCAGCCCCTCGCGAGTCGGATCGTCACCGGCCCAGCGCAACAGGGTGCGCACGGCCTCTTCGGCCTCTGCGCGGTCCGGTGCTGTGATCTTGCGGTTGTCGTCTTCGGCCATGGTCATCCTTCGGCCACGCGGGCGCGGCGATTGCGTTAAATGATTATACGCGATGACAGACTAGCTTGGATCAGTCCGCCGGCCGAATCACTAGTTCGGCCGCACCACCTGGTGCGGGCTGTCGAGCGAAAATGCCGGGATATCGACCTCGATCAGGTCGCCATGGTCGGTCTGCATCTCGTAGGAGCCGACCATGATGCCCGACGGCGCGTTCAACGGCGTGCCGCTGGTATATTCGAAGGAATCGCCCGGCTCTAGGATCGGCTGCTCGCCGACCACACCGGCGCCGCGCACCTCCTGCACCAGCCCGTTCGCATCGGTGATGCGCCAGTAGCGCGAGCGAAGCTGGACGGTGTCCAGGCTGTCGTTCTCGATCTTCACCTGATAGGCCCATACGAAGTGGTTTTCGTCGGGCTCGGACTGATCTTCGAGATAGATCGGGGTAACGGTGACGGAGATGTTCCGGGTTTTCTGCGTGTACATGATCTCGTTGCTTTCGGCGGCAGCCGTGGCGCGATTTGGCAACATGACGGCTCAAATGTCCAGTGGGGCGGCCGGGCCGATTCGCCGCGCCGGAACACCTCAAACTTCGCAATATTGCGCGCGGTGCGGACTGCGCTATAACTCACGCCAGCGCGGGTATGATGTAGTGGTAGCCTGCCAGCTTCCCAAGCTGGACGTGCGGGTTCGATTCCCGCTACCCGCTCCAGTTTCTCTCCATTTTGTCCTTTGCGGTCTGTCGCCGAGGCTTGATGTGTCCCTAATAATCAGTACTATGATCACAATACTGAATATTAGGGGTGGAAGATGTCCGGCAATTCCATACTCATCGCCGGCGGCGGGATCGGCGGGCTGACGGCTGCGCTGGGGCTCGCGGCCAAGGGTTTTGACGTGACCGTTATGGAGCGCGCGTCGAAATTCGGCGAGATCGGCGCGGGCATCCAGCTCGGCCCCAACGCATTTCATGCGCTCGACACCGTCGGCGTCGGCCAGTGGGCGCGCGAGAAGGCGGTCTATGTCGATATGCTGCGCCTGATGGATGCCGTCAGCGGAGAGGAAATCGTCCACATCCCGCTGAACGAGCCCTTTCGCAAACGCTTCGGAAATCCCTATGCCGTGGTCCATCGCGGCGACCTGCACGGGGTGTTGCTGAAGGGCTGCGAGGAACACCCGAAGATTACCCTGCGCGTGAATGCAGAGGTGACCGGCTATGCTCAGGACGGCAGCGCGGTGCTTGCGTCGCTCGCCTCGGGCGAGACCGCGGAGGGTTCGATCCTTATCGGTGCGGACGGGCTGCGCTCAAATGTGCGCGCGCAGGTCGTCGGAGACGGCGCGCCGCGCGTATCGGGGCATTCCACCTACCGGGCCGTAATTCCGCTGGACAGCATGCCCGAGGATCTGCGCTGGAACGCGGCGACCCTGTGGGCCGGGCCGAAGTGCCATATCGTCCACTACCCGCTGTCGGACTGGAAATACTTCAACCTGGTCATCACGAAAGATAACGATGCCCGCGAGGCCGTCACCGGCCAGCCCGTGCGCCGGGAAGACGTGCGATCCCAGTTCATGCACGTGAGCGAGAAGATCCGCCGGGTCATCGAGACCGGCGACGACTGGAAGGTCTGGGTCTTGTGCGACCGCGAGCCGGTCGGCGGCTGGGTGGACGGACATGTCGCGCTGCTAGGTGACGCGGCGCATCCGACGTTGCAGTACTACGCGCAGGGTGCCTGCATGGCGATGGAGGACGCGGTGTGCCTTTCGCACATGCTTGATACCCACCGCAGCGACATACCCGCGGGGCTCGTCGCGTATCAGGAGGCGCGGGTCGTGCGCACGGCGCGCGTCCAGCTCGGCTCGCGCGCCATCGGCGAACTGATGTTCCACGCCGAAGGCCTTCACGCGCGGGTGCGTGACGAGATCATGTGGTCCATGACGGCGGAGGATTACTACGACCGGCTGGAATGGCTTTATGGCGCCACCGGCCTGACCGGGGTGGAGGGCTGAACGGATGGCGCATCCGGACCTTCAGGACGAGGCGGTGTTCGAGGGCGTGCAGGAGATGCCGGGGCACCTGTTGCGGCGCCTCCAGCAGATCGCCGTCTCCATGTTCCTGGCTGAATGCCGGGATCACGACCTGACGCCGCTCCAGTTCGCGGCCCTGGCGGCGCTGCGCGACAACGCGCCCGTCGATCAGGCGACCCTGGGTGGGCTGATCGCGCTGGACCGGACCACCATCGGCGTCGTGGTATCGAAGCTCGAGGAACGGGGTTTGGCGCGTCGCACCGTCTCCGACCGGGACCGGCGCTCCAAGATGATCCGCCTGACGCCGGAGGGCGTGCGTGTGCTGGACGCGGTGTTGCCGGAGGTGGAGCGAATGCAGGCACGGCTTCTGGCGCCGCTCGATGACAAGGAGCAGCTTCAGTTCATGGCTGCGCTGCGCAAGATCGTCTGCGCACACAACGCGATCAGCCGCGCACCTCTTCGGTCCTGACTCCGGATATTTTGGCCGCTGCCCAAGGCCGCGATATAGTTCCGCCGTTCCGAACATGGAGGGCAGGATGCGTACGATCGAGATTTCCGCCGGGGAGATGCGCACCCGCGTCTCCCGTTTTCGCGACCTCAAGCCGCTGCGCGCGGCCGAGAGCCTCGACATTCCCCAGGAAGCCAAGGACGTTATCTATTCCCGCGAACTGCTTTCGGTGATCGGGCTGGCCGATACCGAGACACCGGTGAACCAGGGTGCGCCCATCCAGGGTGCGGGCGGGATCACGATGACCCATGCGAAATGCCCGCCGGGCACAGGGCCGTCGTTGCACGCCCATCAGCAGACCTACGAGACCTTCACCGTCCTGCGTGGGCGTTTCGAGGTGACCTGGAACGACGACGGCAGCGAACGAATTGAGCTTGAAGAATTCGACACCATCTCTGTTCCACCGGGGGTGTGCCGGGCGTTCCGCAATATCGGCGATGAGGACGGTATTCTGCAGGTGGTCATCAGCGGCGGCGTACACGACATGACCGACATCGATTTCCCGCAATCGACGGCCGAACAGCTCGCCGCCTTCGGCGATGACGTGGTCTCCCAGTTCGAGGCGCGGGGTATGACGTTCACGGCCGGAAAAGAGAGCTAACCTTTTATCGGAGCACCGATGGACACGCGCGTGGATTGACCCTGATCAAGGTTTGCGCGCGTGAATTGTCCGATCCTTGGGGAAGACCAACGATTGGAGAGCCAGATGTCCTACAAAACGATCTGTGCAGGTTTTCTGTACAATGATCCGCGCAATCCCGCCGTGCTCGATGCGGCGGTGAAGCTCGCGGCGGAACATGGCGCGCACCTGATCGGCGTGCACCTCGTGCCGCCGCTCAATGTGCCGGTCTATGCCGCGGTACCGCTGCCCGACGATATCGTGTCCGAGTATTACGCGGACGCGGAGAAGGCCGGCGGGGCGTTGCAGGAGACCTTCAATGCCGCATGCCAGCATGCGGGCGTCGATTCCCGCGAATGGCAGGGCGGCGCGCGCACTGTTCTCAGCGTGCTGGAGGAGCAGGCCAATGTGGTCGATCTTTTCGTGCTGGCGCAGCACGGCTCCGGCGATCACGACTGGCTGCTTGGCGAAGCCTGCCTGATGTTGGGCACGCCGATCTTCGCGGTGCCCGAAATGGGAACCTATGAGAGTTTCGGCAAGACGATCCTGCTGGCCTGGGCGCCGCGCCGCGAGTGCGCCCGCGCGGTCCGGGATGCCATGCCGATGCTGCAGAAGGCCGACAAGGTGGTTGTGCTGCGCGGCGGGTCCGGAAACGACGCAGAAGATGTCGGCGTGGGCGCCTATCTGGCGCGCCACGGCGTCAAGGCCGACATCAAGCATGTGACGGTGGGCGAGGTGGCGATCGGCGATGCGATCCTCAACGCCGTCACCGACGAAGGCTGCGATATGATCGTCATGGGTGCCTATGGCCATTCGCGGGTCCGCGAAATGGCGTTCGGTGGGGCCACGCGGGATGTTTTGCGGCACATGACAGCGCCGACGCTGCTGTCTCACTGAGACCCTGGTGCACAACCGTTACTCGGGAGAGCCGGCATGAGCGGGGAAGACGCCTCGGGCACGCCGGCTCGCCTGCGCCGGTCGCTGACCCTGCCGCTGCTGGTGCTGTACGGCGTCGGCGTGACGGTGGGCGCGGGTATCTACGTCCTGACGGGGACTGTCATATCTGTGGCAGGTGCCCTCGCGCCTTTGAGCTTCATTGCATCCGCGGTCCTCGCGGGACTCACGGCCCTGTGCTTTGCGGAACTGTCAGTCCGAATGCCGCGCGCGGCAGGCGAGGCGCTCTATGTCCGCAACGCAATGGGGTCGGCAGGGCTTGCGCTGACGGTGGGGCTGACAGTTGTGTTCAGCGGCACCGTGTCCTCCGCGGCCATCGTTCAGGGTTTTGCCGGGTATGCGCGCGTCCTCGTGGACGTGCCCGATTATGTCCTGATTGTGTCGGTGACAGCCCTGTTGTGTCTGATCGCTGTCTGGGGCATCCGCGAGGCCGTGACCGTAGCCTCCGTCTTCACCATTCTCGAGGTGGGCGGTCTGCTGCTGGTCATCTGGGTGGCGCGTGACGCCTTCGGTAATGTCCTTCCCTGGGTCGGGCACATCACGGATTCATTTGAGCCCCAACAGGTCCTGCTGATCGGATCGGGCGCTGTACTCGCATTTTTTGCGTTTATCGGCTTCGAGGACATGGTCAACGTTGCCGAGGAAACCCGCGACGTGGAACGAACCATGCCGCGCGCCATCGTCGCCACGCTGGCTATCACCACCGCGCTCTATATCGCGGTGTCGCTGGTGGGGCTCCTGTCGCGATCGTCGGCGGGCATTGCGGACAGTGCCGCACCGCTTGCCGATATTTATGCCGCTGCGACCGGCGGATCGTCCCTGCCGGTTGTCGTCATCGGTATCCTCGCGATCGTGAACGGGGCGCTGATCCAGATCATCATGGGCGCGCGCGTACTGTATGGGCTGGCCGAACAGGGTGATCTTCCGGCAGTCCTCGGCGCTGTTCATCCCCGGATGCAGACGCCGGTGCGGGCCACGCTTCTTGTGGGCTTTGTTATCTGTATCGGTGCGCTGGCCCTGCCCCTGGAAACTCTCGCGCGGCTGGCCTCTGTCGCGATCCTCATCGTCTTTGCCCTGGTCAATACGTCACTGGTGATTGTCAAGCGGCGCTGGCGCGAGGCGCCGCCGCCCGCATTCCGGGTGCCCGTATGGGTGCCGGTTCTGGGCGCGGTGACATGCGCAGCCCTTGTGGCGTTCCAGATCGCGTCGTTCGCGGGGTTGCTGTCTGTCTAGCGCGCGGGAAACTGCACATGGATCACATTGTCCATGGGCGGGTCGCAAAACTCGGTCTCGGTAACCAGGGTGCAATCGACAGGTATGCGCAGGATCGTGCCTTCGGGGTCGGCCCAGTACTTGAGGAGCCATCCGCTCGATTGGGGAAGGCTGGCGCGCATGCGCGTACAGCCGTCCCGCTGTGCGATGCCAAACAGGCCGCGCAGCATTTCATGGGCGACCCGGTCGCGCCGCACCCGGTCCATGACCACCACGCGGTTTGCGCACAGCACACGCTCTCCGGCGCGTGACACGGTCTGCTCGACGGCGGCGATCCCGCGGATGGTGTCGTCACGCGTGACCAGAAGGACGCCCGGCGAACGGATCTGGGACGGCATCTCGGAGGATCGAGGCTCGGCGAAGCGCCGCCATTCCTCAAGGCTCAGCGCGCTGTTGGCCTCACGCGCCAGCGCAAAGGCCTGATCGACAGTGGAAGGGGTCAAAGCCTGTAGTTTTGTGGCACCACGCATGCGCCAGTTCCATTTTCATACGGTCCGTGACCCGGCTATGATCCCAGACTGCAGGTGCGGCACATTGATGTGGCTCAACGTCGCGGCCACGTGCCATTGAATTTTTCCCGCGATAGCCCGACATTGACGACGAGGGCTGAGGGTGAGGCCGTTTGCCATGAATGAAGGTCGAAATCACAAGGTTTCCGGGCCGTCGCACAGTCGTTGCGACCAGTGCGCCATTCGCCATAAGGCCATGTGCGCAGCCGTGGATACCGCGGACAATGACCGCCTTGCGGCCATCGTGTCTCATCGTGATGTGCCGGCGGGTCAGGTGATCTTCGAAGAAGGCGATACGGCCGACTACGTCTATAACATCTCGGCTGGCGAGGTGCGGCTGTACAAGCTGCTGCCCGATGGACGGCGCCAGATCACCGGGTTCCTGCGCGAGGGTGATTTTCTGGGCCTCGTCACCGGCGATGCATATGCCTATGGCGCCGAGGCGATCAACCAGGTTGAACTCTGCTGCATGCGGCTGTCCAATCTGGAGCGGCTGGTGTCCGACATCCCGCCGGTGCGCGACCGCCTGCTGGACATGAGCCGGGACGAGCTGGCCGCGGCGCAGGAGCAGATGCTGCTGCTTGGCCGCAAGACAGCGCGCGAAAAGCTTCTGTCCTTCCTTGTGACGCGTCTCGATCATGCCGAGGATCATCCCGAGGATGCGACCGTCCATTTGCCGATGTCACGCACGGACATCGCGGACTATCTCGGCCTCACGATCGAGACGGTCAGCCGCACCTTCACGGCGCTGCGCGATGAGGGGCTGATCGAGCTGCCCGACGCGCATGCTGTGCATTTCCCCGATATCGAGGCCGTCCGCGAGGCCGCGGACGCCCTGTAAGGCCGCCAGCTTGACCTGCGTCAACAGGATAGGGCCGCTTCGGCGGTATTGTTGATCTCAGACAGTCACCAGACCCAGACGGGAGGACCGGTATGGCCCTGCGCAGTATTCGTCTCGAACTCGCCCGCGATCATGATTTCCCAAACGGCAGCGCCGAACGGGGTTATGAATTCAGCGCGCCCCTGACCGACGACGGCCATCTCGACCAGGACGAATGGCGAGACGTGAAGGAGCAGTGCAAGGTACGCCGCTTCTGGCACGGCGAAGACGACGAACACGGACATCTGGTGCATCGCGGCCGGGGCTGGTCCTTCCACTACGATGACGAACCGATCGAGGAAGACGAGCCGCTGTTCAAGCTCGACCGCCATATCCTGATTGAAGGCGAGTATGTCTCGATCACGGAACATGACGGGGTGCTGAGGACCTTCCGCATCGTGCGGGTGCACTAGCGCCGCGCCATCTCCTCGGCGATACGCGCATAGGATATGGCGCGGATATCTTCCTGATGCATCGTGGCGGCCTCATGCATGGCGCGGTCCAGCGCCGATTGCGCGCCGGGCAGGTCGCCATTGGCCTGCAGGCGCATGGAGATGACGGCGAAACCACGGGTGCGCAGGCCGGGCTGCGCAATTGTGGAGATCTGGGCGAAGGCGCGCTCGACATCACCGGAATGCGCGTAGTGGCCCGCCAGGTCGTTGTAGATCGCGCTCTGGCGCAGCGGGTGCTCGATATGTGATGCGACATCCTGGGCGCGCGGGAGGTTGCCGGTCAGTGCAAGTTCCCGGGCGATCACGCTGTAGGCCAGCGAGCGTGCGTTGAGCGATTCGATACCCGCGGCGGTGGCGAGCGCTGCGTCGAATTTCCCGCGCCGCGCCTCGGCCCGGGCGACGACGCTCTGTCCGGTGGAGACCAGCCCCGGGAAGGGTAGATGCTCCAGCGCGCGCAGCGCGCCGGGGGTATCGCCCGCATCGGCCAGCGCCCCCGCGATCGCGATATAGGCAGCGCCGCGCAAACCGCTTTCCGGAATGGCGTCGGCGGTGGCGTAGGCAGCCCGAATATCGCCGCCGCGCGCCTCGGCGCGCGCCAGCTCCCGCATCGCGCGCGAACGCTCTGTCGTCTCGCGCATCGCCGCGATGGAGTCCCGCGCATCGGCGAGCCGCCCGGACTTCGCCTGGGCCTGGGCGATTTCTCCGGAGACCACCTCGTACAGCCCTGCCTCCGCCAGCGCCTCGGCCTGGTGGCGGGCATCGGCGATGCGACCGTTGTGCGCGAGCGTCGCCGCGATCTCGACGAGGGTCCATTCCCGTTCGGTCTGTACGTCGTGCTGGCGCGCCATCGCTTCGGCCCCCGGCAGGTCTCCGGCGCCGGCCCGTGCGACGGCCACGGCCCGGATTGCCCAGATTCGCAGAATTCCGTTGCCGATGGACAACGCGGTGGCTTCCGCCCGGTCGAGGTCGCCCGCCGAAAGCTGCGCATCGACGATCTGCCGCAGGGTCTGCTTGCGGATATCCGGATTGGCCAGGCCGTGTGCGGTATCGACCGCGACATCGAACAGGCAGGGCGCCGACGGTGCGGTGAGGCAGCCCGCATTGTCGGGATCAGAGGCGTGAACCGAGCCGGTGGCGAAGGTGACGATCAGGAAGCCTGTAATGCAGGCCGTGAGCCGCCGCGGGCAGCGTAGCCACCCGGTGCGGCAGGTGCGCGAAGCTGGACGGTGTCCGGTCATCGTCGCGCAAGTCTAGACGAGTTTCGCGGGCTCCCGCGATCAATTCTTTTCGGTGTCGTCCGGGGTGCCCGATTTCATCCGGCTTTCCCGGAAGATCGAGTAGTAGTTGCCCGCGAAAATCAGCGCTGCTCCGACCAGCACCAGAAGCTCGACGGACTCGCTGTACAATGCGACACCGACCGCGACGATCAGCGGCAGACGCATAAAGTCGATGGGCACAACCACTGTCTGGTCGGCGAGGATCAGGGCCCGCGCCGTGCAGTAGTGCGCCGACAGGCCTGCCGCACCGACCACGAACAGCCAGAACAGTTGCAGAAGGTCCGGCGTGGTCCATACGAAAGCCGCCAGCGCGATGCCCATCGGCAACTGGATCACCGACATATAGAGCAGGATCGTCAGTGGCGGGTCCGAGCGGGTCAGGATCTTGGTCAGGGTCAGCGTGACGGCGAAGCCCACGGCTGCGCCCAGCACGGCAAACGCGCCCGGCTCGATCGTGGTCAGCCCGGGGCGCAGGATCACGATAATGCCGATGAAGCCCAGAACCAGCGCCACGACCCGGCCCCGGTTCAGCCGTTCGCCCAGCAGGAAGATGGCCATGACGCTGGCCCAGATCGGCGTCGTGAACTCGATGGCGAACACCTCGGCGAGCGGCAGCAGCGCGATACCTGTGATCCAGCCGAGCTGGGCAGCGAAATGGACGATGTTGCGCGAGAACTGGGTGCCCAGCCGGGCGGTGCGCCACACGCCCGGTCCCGCCATCACGACAAAGGGCAGCAGGATCACCAGCGAACCGAGCGTGCGGAACAGCATGATCTGGAAGCTGTGAATCTCGCCCGACAGCTCGCGCACGGCGATCGCCATGAGGGTGAAGGACAGCAGGGTCACGACCATCCACATCGCGGCACGAAGGACGGGCGCGACCGGAGTTTTTTCCGGTGCGGTTGCGGTCATGTTGTCCTGCCCGGGTGCGCGGCGCGCACCCGCCGGCCGTCAGGCAAGCCGTTCGACCCCGAGGTCGCTTGCCACGCCTTCGAGCAGCTTCAGCAGCGGATCAGGCAACGGTACACCCTGTTCCAGGCGCTCGGCATAGGCCGCGTGGGCCGACTCGCCAGGCAGACGCACGCGGTCGAATCCACCCATGGTCTTCGAAGAGCGCATCTGGCGGATCACCGCGTCGATCTCGGTCTTGAAGTCCGCCGGCTCCATGAAGGCGGCGATGTTGATGGCCAGGTAGAACTGCCCGGTGTTGGTCACGGACGACGCATCGGCATTCATATCGACGACATTGGTGCCGAAGGTCGCGCCGTTGAGCGTGCCGGCCAGCACGCCGAAGATCAATGCAAGGCCATAGCCCTTGGGGCCGCCGATGGGCAGCAGGAAGCCCTCACCAGCCTTGCTGGCGTCGGTCAGAGGCGTGCCGTCGGCGCGGACCATCCAGCCCTCGGGCATCTCGATCCCGCGCTGGGCATAGACCTTCACCTTGCCGTAGGAGGTCACGGTCGTCGCCATGTCGAGGATGATCGCGGCTTCCTTGTCGCCCGGCACTGACACCGCGATGGGGTTGGTGGACAGCATCATGTCGGTGCCACCCCATGGCGGCAGGTGGTTGGCGCTTCCGACCGCGACGTAGAGCCCGATCATGTCGTGCTCCAGCGCCATGTTGGAATAGACCGAGGCTGCACCCGCGTGGTTGGAGTGGTGCAGGCCCGCCCAGCCGACGCCACAGGTCTTGGCCTTCTCGATGGCCGTCTCGGCGGCGTGCGCGACGCAAAGATGGCCCATGCCGTTGTCGCCGTTGATCAGCGCGGTGGCGGCCATGTCGCGCTCGACCGTGATGTTGGGGGTCGGGTTGAACCCGCCGGCCTGCAGGCGGCCGATATAGCCGGGCAGGCGGAAGATGCCATGGGAATCCTTGCCCAGCATGTCCGCCTCGGCCATGAGATGCGCGACCTTCGCTGCATCCTCGTCGGGCAGGTTGGTGGCGCGGAAGCAGGCGGCCATGAAAGTCTCGATCTGGTCGCGCGTGAACCGCTGCATCTGCTTGGCGTCGTCTGGCATTGGATTTCCCCCGGGAACTCGGATTGTGTTTCGCAGCGCACCTTAAACCCAAAAGCCGCTGCAAGGGGAGGGGCGGGACCCTATACTTTCGCGCAAAGGAGAAACGCCCATGACGGACAAATCCGCGACAGACTTCGAACTACGCGACCTGACCGACATCGCAGACGACCTTCGCTCAGGCAGGCTGACTTCGGGCGACCTGGCCGAATGGGCGATCGCCAACCATGATGCGCACGGTGAAAAGTTGCATGCCTACAAGGCCTGGGAGACGGAACGCTTCCTCGCGGAGGCTTCGGTGGCCGATGCGGCCTTCGCGGCGAATATCGATCTGGGCCCGCTCCAGGGTATCCCTGTTTCGGTGAAGGATCTTTTCGGGGTGCGCGGCTACCAGACCTTCGCGGGCAGCCCGAAACCCCTGCCGCCGGAATGGGAGGCCGAGGGCCCTGTTGTCCAGGCGCTGCGGCGCCAGCTCGCTGTGGTCTCGGGCAAGACCCACACGGTGCAGTTCGCCTTCGGCTCGATCGGCACCAACCCGCACTGGGGCACACCGCACAATCCGTGGTGCGCGGACGAACATCGTGCGCCGGGTGGCTCCAGTGCGGGCGCGGGCGTTAGCCTTTGGGAGGGCTCGGCACTCGTTGCGCTGGGCACAGACACGGCGGGCTCGGTGCGCATGCCCGCAAGCATGACCGGCACGGTGGGGATCAAGACAACCAAGGGGCGCTGGTCCACGGACGGCATCTCGCCACTCTCGACGACACTGGACACGCCGGGCACGCTGACCCGGTCGGTGGCCGATGCCGCGCTGGCCTTCTCGGTGATCGACCCGGAGGCATCACAGGACCCGGCATCCTTCCTGGCGACCGTGGAACGGGCCTCGATGGCCGATTTCCGCCTTGGCATCTGCCGGGACTTCTTCGAGGACTGCGATCCGGGCATCGCCGAGGGTGTGCATGAGGCGTTGCGCGAGCTGGAAGCGGCCGGAGCGACGCTGGTGGACATCGCGGTTCCGGGCATCGACGAGGCGATCCAGATCTTCCGCACGGGCGGTCTGTCCGCGCCGGAATTCTCCAGCTTCATCAGCGATGTGCTGCCGGGCTTCCTGGAAGACATCGACCCTATGGTCGGCGGCCGGTTCGAGAAAATGAAGGCGATGACGGTGGGCGAGTATCTCGGCCGGCTGCGGCGCCTGGAGGCGCTGACCAGAATGGCGCATGGCGCCATTGCGGGCGTGGATGCCATCGTCGGCCCGACGGTGCCGATCACCCCGCCGCGCATTGCCGATGTGGCCGAACCGTCCCCCTACATGCAGGCCAGCCTGATGATCGGGCGCAATACCACCACTACGAACCTGCTTGTCATGTGCGCGAACACCCTGCCGGTCGCGCTGGACGCGTCGGGCATGCCGGTGGGCCTGCACATCATGTGCGCGGGTGGGGAAGATGTGCGCGCGATGGCGATCTCTCGGGCGGCGGAAAAGGTGCTGGGCCGGGCGCGTGATCGATTGGGTGTGCCGCCGCTCGGGATCTAGGCGCCGGATTTTAGGAGCTGACCCGTTCGGCCTTCGCCAGAATCCGTTCCATGGTGCGCAGGACGGGCAGCTCGATCAGCTTGCCGTCCACCACGACCAGCCCGGAATCGGCCTCGGCAAAGGCCGCCGTCACCTTGCGGGCATAGGCGATCTCTTCCGCGCTCGGGGAGAAAACGGCGTTGATGTCGGCGATCTGGCGCGGATGAATGGAGCCCTTGCCGGTGAAACCCAGCCGCGCGCTGGCCTCGGCCTCGGCGATCATGCCGTCACGGTCATTGAGGTCCAGCCAGGGCACGTCGATCACGTCGATCCCCGCGCCCGCCGCCGCGTGTACGACGCGCGAGCGCGCATAGAGCAGCGGCTCCCACGCATTTGTGCAACGCAGGTCGGCGGCCATATCGACCCCGCCGAACAGCAGGGCATCGACACGCGTGCTCGCTTGCGCGATTTCCCAGGCGGCCTCCAGTCCGCGGTTGGTCTCGATGATGACCTGCAGCCGGGTGGGGTGGCCTGCGGCGCCCAGAGCTTCGGAGACACGGTGCACCTCCTCGGGGGCGTTGATCTTGGGCAGCATCAGCGCGGGCGGCGGCGTCTCGGTGTCGAGGATTGCGGCCATGTCCGCCGCACCCTCGGGCGTGCCCTGCATGTTGACGCGCACGATCCGTTCGACGCCGTCCTCCGGCTGGGGCTCGGCGAAGATCGCCAGCATGTTCCCGCGCGCCTGGTCCTTGTGCTGCGGCGCGACGCCGTCCTCCAGTTCCAGGCAGACAATGTCCGCGCCCGAGGCGATGGCCTTGGGGAACATCGCCGGGTCCGTGCCGGGCGAGAAAATGAAACTGCGGCGGGACTGGATCGGCTTTTCGCTCATGTGCTGGCTCCGTTGCCGGAAGGGAGGGTGTCGGGCGGAATCGAGTAGGTGCCCGTGGCGTGAGCCACCGGTTCGTCCAGCCCTTCGGAATAGATGGTGACTTCCAGCACGGCGAGGCGCTTGCCCAGCTTGATGACCCGGCAGTCCGCGATCATGTCGGTCGGCTCCGGCTTGCGCAGGAAGTTGATGTTCAAATTGGTGGTGACGGCCAGCGCCACATCGCCGATGGCTCCCAGCAGCGCGGCATACATGCCGTAATCGGTCAGCGCCATCATCGCTGGGCCGCTGATCGTGCCGCCCGGGCGCGTGAGGGCCGGGTTGAAGGGCAGGCGCACGCGCGCCGTGCCGTCGGCAGCGATCGCCTCGGCATGGCAGCCGTTGGCGGTCGCCAGCGGCAGCTCGCGGCGCGTCAGCTCGTTGAAGGCCTCGACGGTCATGCCCGTCATATCTGATGTTCCCCCGGTTTGGGGCGCAACCTAGCGCGCCGGGTTTCTGGCGCAAAGTCGTCATGCTAACGTCCGCGCGCCGTGAACGACGGCAAAACAATTCGAGAATTCGGGAGAACGCCGGGATGTTGAACGTAGCTGTGGTGGGACTGGGCTGGTGGGGCCAGCATGTCGCGCGCAACTTGAAGGCCAGCCGCAAGATCAACGTGGTGCGCGGGGTCGAGGTGATGCCGACCGCCGCGACCCGCAAGCTGGCGAAAGAGGTCGGCTTCAAGCTTCTGACCGACTACCAGGCCGCGCTGGACGACCCGGAGGTGGAGGGCGTCATCCTGACCACTCCGCATTCCACCCATGAGGACCTGGTGCTGCGTGCCGCGAAGGCGGGCAAGCAGATCTTCTGCGAAAAGCCCCTGTCGCTGACGGCGGCCAGCGCCAAGAAGATGGTCCGTGCCTGCGCCAACAAGAACATCGTGCTCGGCCTTGGCCATGAACGCCGCTACGAGACGGCGATGGAGAAGCTTGCCGAGATGGTGGCGAAGGGCGATCTCGGCACCATCCTGATGGTCGAGGGCAACTTCTCCCACGACAAGTTCAAGCCCATGAAGAAGGACAACTGGCGCGGCAATCCGAAGGATGCGCCCGCTGCCGGCTGGACGGGCATGGGTGTGCATCTGACGGATTTGCTCATCAGCATGCTGGGCCCGATCCAGCAGATCCGCGCGATTTCCGACCGCCGGGTGCTGGACCTGCCTTCGGGCGACGTGGCCTCGACCCAGTTCACGTTCAAGGACGGGACGATGGGCACGATCAACGTGGTCTCGGCCACGCCGTTCTATGGCCGCCTGACGGTCTTCGGCGACAAGGCCTGGGTCGATATCCACGAGATGGCGCATCCGGAAAACCCCGGCGACACCCACATGTATATCGGCACCGCCGACGGCAAGCGCCAGAAGCGTATCTACAAGCCGCGCGACACGGTGAAGATGAACTTCGAGGCATGGGCCGACGCCGTGGCGGGCAAGAAGCAGTACCGCTTCAACGACGAGCAGCGCATCGCCAACGTCGCCGTGCTGGAGGCGCTCTCCACCTCGGTGAAGACGGGCAAGCCCGAGCGCGTGCGCAACTGATCGTGCGCGGGGACAGGCCGATGACAGAGACGGGCGCATGAAGTTCGGACTGTTCGGCGGGGCCTCCTCGCGCCGCGGCGGCGTGGCGCGCGACAGCACCCAGGGCTACCGGGACTTCATCGGCTATGTCGAGGAAGCCGAGGAGCTGGGCTACCACTCGGTCTTCCTGGTGGAGCACCACTTCACGGGCTTCGGACAGGTCTCGGCCTCGCTCAACCTGCTGACCTATCTGGCCGCGCGCACCACGCGCATGCGCCTCGGCACCGCCGTTGTGGTGCTGCCCTGGCACAACCCGGTGCTGCTGGCCGAACAGGCCGCGACGGTGGACCTGCTGTCGGGCGGACGGCTGGATTTCGGGGTCGGCAAGGGCTACCGCGCCAACGAGTTCCACGGCTTCAACGTGAAAGCCGACGAGGCGCAGGAACTCTTCCTCGAATCCCTCGATGTGATTCGCCGGGCCTGGCAGTCGGAAGAGCGCTTCACTCATATCGGCAAGCACTGGACCTTCCAGGATATCGTGGTCGAGCCGCCGCCGATCCAGCGCCCGCACCCGCCCCTGTGGCTGGCGGCGGGCAGCGAGGAAGGGCTGACCTGGGCGGCGGAGAACGAGTTCAACCTGCTGCTCGACCAGATCGCGCCCTTCGGCGTGATCGCAGAGCGGTTCGGGACCTACCGCAACGCGGTCGAGGCGTCGGGACGCACCTTCGACCCGATGAACGTGGCCGTGGCGCGCGCGCTCCACATCACCCGCACCGAGGCCGAACGCGAGGAGGCGCACCAGCAGCGCTCGCGTCTGCTGTCGGGCATCTCGCGGCTGTCGCGCATCCGCGAGGGCGGCGGACCGCAATCGACCATGCTGCAATACAACGACACGCGCCTGGCGACCGAGGAAGGCGCGCTGATCGGCCCGCCGGAGGAAATCGCCGAGCGGCTGATCCGCATGCGCGAGGGCGGGATCGAATACGTCCTGCTGATCGACATCACCGGCTCGCGGGAGTCGCTGCGGACCTTCCGCGACGAGGTGATCCCGCTGGTGGGGTAACGAAAAAGGGCCGCGCAATGCGCAGCCCTTTTGTCTGTCGTGGAGTGGCCGGAAAGGCTTACTTCGCCTTGCCGTTCCAGCTCACGACCTTGTTCTTGTGCTCACCCAGGCCCTCGACGCCCATCGTGATCACATCACCAGGCTTGAGGAACTGCGGCTTCGGCTTGATGCCCAGGCCGACGCCCGACGGCGTGCCCGTATAGACAACGTCGCCCGGATGCAGCGTGATCATGTGGCTCAGGGTCGAGATGATCTCGGCGCAGGAGAAGATCATGTCCGCGGTGTTGCTTTCCTGCTTGCGCTCACCGTTGACGTCGAGCCAGACGGCCAGCTTCTGCGGGTTCTTGATCTCGTCGGTGGTGACCAGCCAGGGGCCCAGCGGGCCGAAGGTGTCGGAGCTCTTGCCCTTTACCCACTGGCCACCGCGCTCCAGCTGGTAGGTGCGCTCGGAGACATCGTTGCCTGCGGCATAGCCGGCCACATACTTCAGCGCGTCACGCTTGGAGACGTACTGCGCCTTGCGGCCCATCACGAAGCAGAGCTCGACTTCCCAGTCGCCCTTCTTCGCGCCCTTCGGCAGCACGATCCTGTCGTTCGGGCCGGTGAGCGGGCAGGTCTTGGTGAAGACAATCGGCTCGGCCGGCGGCTTCATGCCGGCTTCGGCGGCGTGCAGCGCGTAGTTGAGGCCGATGGCGAAGACGCGGCGTTCGACGACCGGCGAACCGATACGCGGACGGCCCTTGACCAGCGGCAGACGCTTCGGGTCGCGCTTGCGGATCGCGGCGAGGCCGCGCGGCGAAAGCACGTCCGGCGTGATGTCGTCGATGACCTTGGACAGGTCGCGAATTTTGCCGTCGGCGTCCAGCAGGCCCGGCTTTTCCTTGCCGGCCGGTCCGTAACGAAGAAGTTTCATGTGGTGATCTCCCAGTAGAACGGCAGGCGGCGAACCCGGGTGTCCGGACACCGCGACTACCGGCGCGTGTTGTAACCCGCGCGGAGATACTTGCAAACCGCTGTTTACCCGGTCTTTTGCCTAAACTGGTCGAGGCGCAGCGAAATGCTCTCGCCGAGCCACATGGCGTGGGTCGAGTGATCGGCCAGATCGTCGCCGGTCTCCGGATGCAGAAGGATGTTCAGGCCGCGCCGGTTGAGCGCCAGCCACGGCACGAATTCGGCGAACAGATCGGCGGAAAACGCCACCTGATACATCCAGACCGGATGGGGGCCGACGGGCTTGTCGTGCCAGCGTCCCAGCCGCGTGTCGAACATCTGGTCGATATCCGCGCGCAGGGCTTCGGCATCGGGGCGGGTGTCGGCGTCGTAATAAACGTGGGCGTGGTAGCCCGTGATCGTTTCCGTTGAGACAGTCATGAGTGCAAAACTAGGCCTTTGCCGCACGGGGTCAATATCGTGTCGGTTTAATATCGCGTGCGGCGGGAAACGGGCGCGCACATCAATTCCGCGGCATTCGCGCAAGTATCCGGCACTTGCGGTTGACGCGTCTCCGACCGGCTTGTTTTACTTCCCGTCGTCGAGCCACGCGCGGCTGCGTGACATGCGCGTGATCAGATCTGCCGAGACGGACCGACCCGGGTTGCAACCGGGGGTGAGACGTGGCGGTGGGAGAGCGTTCCGGGTGCGCGGTCGGACGGAGCGCGGGCGCCAGCAGGAGAAGCGCCGTGACAACCTCCGGAACCGAGCCGGCCATCCTCGATGCGCATCCGCGCGACCGAGACCGGATTCTTGAACATTACGACTGGGTCCGTTCGGAGACGGAGCGTCTTGCCGCGCCCCTGTCACCGGAAGACCAGGTCGTGCAGTCGATGCCCGATGCCAGCCCGGCGAAGTGGCACCGCGCCCATGTGACCTGGTTCTTCGAGACGATGATCCTGTCGCCGCTGGCGGCGGACTATGCCCCGATCGACCCGCACTACACCTTCCTGTTCAACTCCTATTACGACGCCGTCGGCGCGCGGCATCCGCGCCCGGAACGCGGCCTGCTGACCCGCCCCACGGCGGCGCAGATCGCCGAGTATCGCGCTCATGTGGATGCCGCGATGCGTGACCTGATCGCCGCCGCGGACGACGCGACCTGGCAAAAGGCCGCGCCACTGATCGTGCTGGGCCTGCATCACGAACAGCAGCATCAGGAACTCCTCCTGATGGATATCCTGCACGCGTTTTCCAAGAACTCCGTCGCCCCGGCTTACCAGGCCTATCGCGCGGCCCCGGCGCGGGAAGCACCGGAGCTTACATGGTTCGACCATGACGGGGGGCTCATCGAGATAGGGCACGACGCATCCCACTTTGCCTTCGACAACGAGGGTCCGCGCCACAAGGTCCACCTGGAACCGTTCCGGCTGGCGTCCCGGCTGGTCACGAATGCCGAGTGGAAGGTGTTCATGGCCGATGGTGGTTATGCACGCCCGGAGCTGTGGCTGTCGGACGGCTGGGCTGCCGTCGGGGCCGCGGGATGGACCGCGCCGCTCTACTGGCAGGAGGTGGACGGCGTCTGGATGGAGATGTCGCTGTCCGGCCTGCAGCAGATCAACGACCAGGCCCCGGTCTGCCATGTCAGCCTGTACGAGGCCGATGCCTATGCGCGCTGGGCCGGCAAACGCCTGCCGCGTGAGGAGGAATGGGAAGCCTTCGCGGCCGGTCAGCCGGTGGAGGGCAACTTCCTCGGCTCAGGCTTGTTGCGCACCGCGCCGGCGGCGGGGGAACGTGACGACCGCCCGGAACAGATGTTCGGCGATGTGTGGGAGTGGACCCAGAGCGCCTACAGCCCATATCCGGGGTTCAAGCCCGTTCCGGGTGCGGTCGGCGAATACAATGGAAAGTTCATGGCCAATCAGTTCGTGCTGCGCGGCGGCGCCTGTGTCACCCCCGAGGGGCATACACGCGCGACCTATCGCAACTTCTTCTATCCGGCGATGCGCTGGATATTCTCCGGGGTCCGGCTGGCGGACGACCGATGAGCACGGCCTCCGCGGCGGCGCTGGGGCCGCTTCACGACTATGTCGAGTATGATCACGCGAGCGACAACTTCCTCGACGATGTGATCGAGGGGCTGAGCCGTCCGCAGAAATGGCTGCCCGCGAAATATTTCTACGATGAGCGCGGCTCGAAGCTCTTTGACGATATCTGCGAGCTGCCGGAGTACTACCCGACGCGCACCGAGATGGCGCTGCTGCGCGATATCTCCGGCGATGTGGCCGAACTGATCGGCGACGGTGCGACGGTGATCGAGTTTGGCAGCGGATCGAGCACCAAGATCCGCATCCTGCTCGATGCACTCGACTCGCCGCTGGCCTATGTGCCGGTGGAAATCTCGCGCGAGCATCTGCTGATGTCGGCGAAGAAGCTGGCGGATGACTATCCCGACCTGCGTGTCATCCCTGTCTGCGCCGACTACACCCAGCCCTTCGATGTGCCGGAGGTGGTGGGTGAAAAGGTGCGTGCGGGATTCTTCCCCGGCTCGACCATCGGCAACTTCAAACGCAGCGAGGCGGTCTCCTTCCTGAAGGCCGCGGCCATCGATGTGGGGCACAACAACGGCCTGCTGATCGGGGTCGATCTGCGCAAGGATATCGACATCCTCCACGCTGCCTATAATGACGCGGCAGGTGTGACGGCCGCCTTCAACCTGAACCTGCTGGAGCGGATCAACCGGGAACTGGGCGGCGATTTCGACATTGATGCATTCGTCCATGACGCGCGCTGGGTCGCTGATCCGGGCCGGATCGAGATGCATCTGGTCAGCCGTAAGGCACAGGACGTAACGGTCGGCGGCCGGACCTTCCATTTCGCGGAAGGCGAGACCATCCACACCGAGGATTCCCACAAATACGATATCGACGGGTTCCAGGCCCTGGCTGCCGAGGCCGGATGGAAGGCAATCCGTCACTGGACCGACCCGGACGAACTGTTTTCGATCCACCTGTTGCGGGTGGTCTGACGCGTCCGGCTAGCGGTGCTCCGCGCCGACCGCGTCGCCGATCCCGGCATATCCGCCGCGTTCGACCTGATCGGCCAGGTGGCGCTTGATGGCGGCGATCAGCCCGGGGCCTTCATAGACCAGTCCCGTATAGAGCTGGACGAGGGACGCACCGGCACGGATTTTCGTCCAGGCGTCTTCCGGGCGCATGATGCCGCCCACCCCGATCAGGGGCACCTCGCCGCCGGTCATCGCATAGACCTTGCGGAGCATCTCGTTGGCCATCTCAAACAGCGGTGCGCCGGACAGGCCGCCGCGCTCTGTTGCATGGGGACTGCGCAGGGTTTCGGGCCGCGCGGTGGTGGTGTTGCACACCGTGATGGCCTCGACTCCCGCGGTGCGCATGACGGAGACCAGTTCTGCCAGATGCGCATCCTCGATATCGGGTGACAGCTTTCCGAAGAAGGCCGGCCGCCGTGGTGCCGCATCGCGCGCGGCGTTGAGTTGCGCGAGCAGCTTTTCCAGCGCGGTTGGTTCGAGGAACACCTGTCCGTTGGCGCTGTTGGGGCAGGAAATGTCGATGGTCAGGAAATCGGCCGCCGGGGCGAAGCGCGTCACCAGCGTCACGAAGTCGTTCGCCGGGTCGCTGCTGGCGCCGTTGGCTGCCAGGTTCACACCCAGTGGCGTGCTGCCCATCTGCGCCGCGGCGACACGCGCGAACACGGCCTCCGCGCCCTCGTTGTTGAAGCCCAACCGGTTGATTGCTGCTCGATCCTCGGACAGCCGAAACAGGCGCGGGCGCGGATTACCCGGCTGGGGCAGGGGCGTGACCCCGCCGACCTCGACGAAGCCGACACCGATATCGCGGACCCCGGCGATGGCGACGGCGTTCTTGTCGAACCCAGCCGATATGGCCACGGGATTGTCGAAGGTCATCCCCATCAGGGATTGCGCCAGTGCCGGTTGGTCGTTCGACGCTGCGCGCGGTCCCAGCCCTGCGGACAGGCTGCGCAGGGCGAAGCCGTGCGCGGTCTCGGCCGGCAGGCAGCGTAAGGCGGCGGTTGCGAACTTGTGGAGCGTACTCAAAACAGGGCGAACCTAGCTCACGCCCGCCGACGCGTCACGAGTCTTCAGGAGGCGGGCGGAATGTCACCGATCATCCGCTGGGCGATCTGTTCATCCAGGACGCGCTCGGCGTTCTGTTGTTCGTCGGGCCGAAGCCGGGACACGAGTTTCTCGCGGTATCCGGCGGCCTCTTCATTGCCTTGCAGTGCAGCAAGCGACGCCCAGACATAAGCCTGCTGGTAGTCCTGGGGCACGCCCACGCCGCGCATATAGGCGTGGGTGAGCCGGAGCTGTCCGACAGGGTCGAATTTCTTCGCGGCCCGCGTCCACCATTCCATGGCCTGCGCGTAGTCACGCTGCCCCAGCGCCCCGTTCCGGTGAATATCACCCAGGCGAACCATTGCTTCGGTCAGGCCTTTCTCGGCGGCGCGGCGAATCCATTGGTATCCAGCCTGTGGGTTATAGACCCCGGCCAGGCCGGTCAGCATGCTGGAGCCGTAGAGGAGCTGAGCCTTCGTGTGCCCCGATTCGGCGGCGGTGGACAGCCAGACGGCAATCTGGTCCATGTCCGCGACCACGCCCGGTTCTGTCAGCACAACTTGGGCCGCGAGGTATTGCGCATCCGCGTTGCCGTCGTTCGCGGCAATGGTCAGCCACTTGGCGGCGGTTTCGCGATCCTTCGCGACACCCTCGCCATAGTAATACTGCCGTCCCAGCAGGTAGGCCGCGTCCGCGTACCCCTGTTCGGCGGCGAGGCGATAGAGCAGGTGGGCTTCGGCGGCGTCCTGCCCGCCTGCGATGCCTTCCTCGTACATGCGCCCCAGAATGGCCTGTGCGGGCGGGTAACCGGCCTCCGCGGATTTCTCAAACCAGTTGCGCGCCGTCCGGGCGTTTTCCTTCACGCCCTTGCCGAACAGGTACATCGTGCCCAGCAGCCATTGGGCGGCCGGATTACCGCGCGCTGCCGCCGGTTCGGCCTCGGCGCGTGCGGCCGCGTAGTTACGCCCGACATATTGATTGAACGCCTCGTTGAATCCGGCTTGTGCCGGGACCGCGGTGGCCAGCGACCCAGCAAGTGCTACTGCGGCGAGCACGGCGAAACGCATAGAGCCTGATGTTACAAGTCGGAATGCTGCGGAGGTTCGTGAGTTCATAGACGTCGCGTTGTTGTTGATCTCCGAGGATCAATATGGGGCAGACTTTCGACAAAAGCTGTGATGGCGCGCACAGCATACGATAAATTCCTGTCTTCCGTGTGACCGGAGCGCTTGCGCGGTACGAAGGAGTGGTCACCGTCCGGCACCCATTCCAGCGAGACCGGCGCTTTCAGGGAGTAACCGGCGATTTCATCCGGTTTGCCGAACGGGTCGCGTTCGCCCTGAAGGATCAGCGTTGGCCGGGTTGCTGCCTGGAGCGGCTCCAGGCGCGTGTTTTCTGGCTTGCCGGGCGGGTGAAAGGGGTAGCCGAGGCAAATCACGCCAGCCAGCCGCGCCGCGTTGTCCTGGTCGCCGGCGAACACCGCCGCGCTGCGCCCGCCCATGGACTTGCCGCCGATCACCAGCGGTCCGCGTGTGTCCCCGATTTCGGCGAGCGTGTCCGCCCAGCTCTGCAGCAGGACGGGCATGCGGTCAGGCCCGCGCTTGCGCTCATCCTTGCGGCGCCGGGCCATGTAGGGAAATTCGAAGCGGACACAGCGATGACCGGCCGCGGCAATGCCTTCGGCGATCGCGGTCATGAACGGTGTGTCCATCGGGGCACCCGCCCCATGGGCAAGGACGACGGTGGCCTCGTAGCGGGCGGCACCGTCGATCAGCATGGCTGGCGCCTCAGTCGTGGGGCGTCAGATGCACCACGGACGATTTGTTGATGAGGTGTACTTTGCCGTTCTGGTCGATGAACGGGAAGAACGGCTCGGGCGAGTTCAGCAGGTCCTGAATGCGCGTGGTCGCCTCGACGAACACCTGTCCGGTATACTGGGCACCATTCTGCAGGCAGACATCTGCCGGCACGCGCACCTTCGGCACTTTGGGCATGCGAATGGCCATTTCGGTCCTGCATCCAGACATTCGATCGCAC
>Ga0181588_10000729_pt1 | contig 29626 bp, 30 predicted proteins | sample 071ome_26_FD_148607 | JGI IMG/M metagenome (GOLD analysis project Ga0181588, IMG submission 148607) | Coastal salt marsh microbial communities from the Groves Creek Marsh, Skidaway Island, Georgia - 071409BT metaG (spades assembly) | ecosystem: Environmental > Aquatic > Marine > Intertidal zone...
CAAGCAAGACACTATGAGAAAACGGCGCTTGGCCCACACCCGTCAAGCCGCGTAACATCAACCAAAAGGAGCCAGAGCCTCCGTTGCGGAACCCTCGCCCATGTCCCAATTAATCTGACGACGGACAATCGTGAGAATGTTGATCTAAAGAAAAGCCGTGACGAAGCCACTCGGGCGATTACCCGAGGCGGTGAGATCGACAAGGTACTGTGGACCGAAAAATTTCTATCGCTTGCCGAGAACATGAATGAATCGATGTGGCTGACGGATGTTTATCTCGAGGTCAACAATCGCACGATCGGCGAAAGCGAGATCGAAAAAAATACTCGTGATCCAAGGCGCGGTACTGCCGTCGACGGACGGTCATATCCTCCAGATTGCTCAATTCGTCGAACGCCTGGAAGAAGACAAACAGGGCTTCATGGATGACTTTCGCGAGATTGTGTTTGACGGGGCCTATCTTGATCGGGGTGAGTCCGACGCCGTTGTGCGCTTCACCATCGAGGCGCGCTATGACGCCAAGAAACGCCAAGCTGTCGCGAGTAGCGCGCCGAGCACCGCCGGCTCCACGCTGGGCGACACCACGAAGAAGGTCGAGGAACGCAACAAGGCCCAGGAACAGGCAATTGGCGGAGGCACGCAGCAGTGATCCGACAATCGCGGGGATGGGAGCGTCGATATGAGGCCCATTGACTATTACCATCAATACCGGAATGTGCTCGGGGCTCTTTTGTTTCTGGCATTTGGCATCATCGTGGCGGTCCAGGCATTGCATCTCGGCCCACGGCAAGTGATGAAAGCGGATTTGGCGCAACTAAAGCAGGTATTGGATTGCGAGAACCGTGCTCTGGCCGAGCTAAAAAAAGCAGAGGATGTCGAAGCGTCCACGTCCAGCGAGGAAGACCGTGGGATCAAATCCCTGCCCGCGTTTTTGAAACATATCAACCGTATCTCCCAGGATACGAACGTCATTATCCGCGAACTGGTCCCCAGTACCACGAACAGCGCCGCCTCCGGTGGCGCCTTGAAGTTCAAGCTCAGTATCACGACCGATTATCTGACTTTTCTTCGTTTCGCGGGCCAGCTCGAGTCTCTCAACGTCGGCATCAATGATCTTCAAGTCAGGCCGTATGACCCCACCAAGACACCGGTGGAACACGCCATTGCCTTTTCGATCACGCCGCGCGATGACGCAAAGCCGTTGGAAAGCGCTCGCATCGGCACCATCCGCGAGAAGGTCGCGGCGAAAAACAAACGCAATCCGTTTCAACGCTTCGCTTACAACAAGTCCGAACCCAAACCCTCGCCCTGGATCGACCTGACTTGGATTCATCGTCTTAGCGGAATCGGCAGAATTGGTGGCGAGAGGATCGCGACCATCAATAGCCGTGACTACGCCGTCGGCGACCCGTTGGATGACATGTTGATCAACGAGATTCGCAATGATCGGGTGATGCTGAAGAAAGAGTCGGCGGACGGCGAGCAGATTTACGTTCTCGGTTTCCGTAGGAAGGCCCGGTCCAACGCCTCTCAATGAGCGCGGTGGAGCGGCATCCGAAAACTCTCGTGGAAAGGTGGCAAGGTTGCCGATGCTTAAAGCCATTGCCGCCATGCATATTGGTCAACGCTCGGAGCAGCAGGGTTGTATCCTAGTCGACGCGCGGGTCACCCAATCAGAAGACATGCTTCAACCGGCGGAGATTCCAGTTTCGGCCCCGATGCCGATCATCGCGGTTTGCGACGGCGTGGGTGGTGGGCCGAGCGGCGGTCATGCGAGCCGAACGGCCTGCGAGACCTTGGCCGGGCTAGCCAATCAACTGGGGCCGGATCGAGGTGATCTGCTGTGGTTGATCGGGCGTTTGCAGTCTCGAATGGAGTCGCTCTGCATGGGTGGGTCGGGCACGACGATCGCCGGTGTCGCCTTGGACGGCCAACAGGCGCGGGTCTTTCACGCCGGTGATAGCCGCGTCTACAAGATCGGCAAGAATGGGGGGCGCCTGCTAACCAGGGACCATGTGGGCCCGTCTCTATCCCTCGGCGACCGAATGCCGGGCGCAAGTCCGAAAGCGCTGAATTTCGGGCTGGGCCCGGTTTTCCGTCAGGCCTGGCGAACCGGTAGACTCCAGGCTGATTGCCTTGAAGACACGTTCGAGGTCGGTGATGCGTACCTCATTTGCACCGACGGGCTGAACGAAACCACCGGCATCGGGTCCCTTTTGACCATGGTGGATATCCCCAACGAAGAGCGGCTGGGCGAGATTATGAGCCGCGCCCGTCAAACCGCCCAAGACAACATCGCTGTTTGCGTCGTGAGTTTCGCGCCCGGCGCTTAGCCGCGTTTGCGTTATGCGCTTTCGATCGGCGCGACCCGAAGCAAGAACGAGATTACCGACCCGGCGAAAATATCATTCCGGTCGCCGGCCACCATATGGGCGGCATTGGCCACGTTTACATATTCGGCGTGCGGGCATTGCTCGAGGAAGGCTTGGGCGCCTTCCTCGCTCAAAACGTCTGACAAGCCACCACGCACCAGAAGCACCGGCAGAGTCAGATTGTCGGCGGCAAGGCGCAGGCGCTCGCGATAATCGGCGACCCCGGATGGTCCGGGCCGCCCAACCCGACGAGCGGGGTCCCAATGCCAGACATATTTGCCGTTTGCCGCGAGGCGCACATTCTTGGCCAGCCCGTCGAGAGTGCGCGGGCGCTTGCGATGTGGTTGGTAGTTCGCGATCGCGGCCGCGACTTCCTCCAGACTATCGAAGCCGTCGGGCTTTTGGTTCATGAAGGCCTGAATCTTCGCCTGGCCCTCGGGTTCGATGCGTGGCGCCATGTCGACCATGACCAGGGCCGCGGCCTCCATCTTTTTCTCGCCGATGGCCACCAGGCTGGTGCCGCCGCCCATGGAGGCGCCGACCAGGATCGGGCGCTCCGAGCCCAGGGCCTGGGCGACGCATTTCAGATCCTCGACCATATGGTCCGCGCTATAGCGACCTTCACCCGCCCATTCGGAATCACCATGCCCCCGGGCGTCGAAGGCCACGGCGTGATAGCCGGCCTCTCCCAAGGTCTCCCCGGCGCCCTTCCAGGCATGCCGGGTCTGGCCCCCACCATGTTGCAGGATCACGAGCGGGCCGCTGGGGTCGCCCCAGGTGTCACCGGCGATCTTGATGCCTTCATATCCGGTCCAAACATGCTTGGGGACCGGGGTTCCGGGTAAACGCTCACCTGCACTCATGATCCGATGGTTCCACGTTGATTTCCGATTTGGGATGGGAGCCTCGCCAGAGCCGGGGATCAGGTCAAGGCGCTTGCGGTCCGACTCTTCGCGAACCGGCGAATCCACACAAGGACGATATGTCGGACCCGTATCGCCCTCGACGCATATGGGTTTTGCTTGGCGTTGGATCCGCGAATAGGCTCTTTCGGAACGTTCCGGCAAGGAGGGATGAAATGCTTATCGACAAGATCGAGGCGGTCGCGATCAGGATTCCGCTGACCAAGGATTTCGGCGGTAGCACCTACAACGTCACCTCGCGCTGCACGGTGATTACCCGGTTGTGGATCAAGGACGGCCCGGTGGCGGAGATCTACAACGGCGACAATCGCACCCATGGCCGCGAGATCGCCGCGCTGGTGAATGACCGTTTGGCCCCTTTGTTGATCGGCCAGGACGTGCGGGATTGGCAACGGCTGTACGCGCGACTAGAGGCCGAGGTTCCGGGCGCCGCCATGGCGCCGGAGCTGATGATGCAGGCCATCGCTTGTGTTGATTGCGCGGTTTGGGACGCGATCGGGCGCTGCTACGACGTGAGCGTCGCGCGGCTTTTGGGTGGATATCAAGAGGAACTGCCGATCATTTCGATCGGCGGCTACTATATCGAAGGCAAGACCCTGGATGATCTCGGTGCCGAGATGCGCGCCCTGCGGGACGCCGGGATGGCCGGCTGCAAGGTCAAGGTCGGAGGCCTGTCGCCGGAAGCCGACGCCGCGCGGGTCAAGGCGGCGCGCGATGGTATCGGACCTGATTTCTTGATCTCCGTCGACGCCAACAGGGGGTGGTCCTGGCGCGACGCGGTCAAGCACGCGCGATTGATCGAGCCGCTGGACATCGCCTGGTTCGAGGAGCCGTGTCACTGGATGGACGACCTGCGCAACATGGCCGAGGTGCGCCGCGCCAGTTCGATCCCAGTCAATGCCGGCCAGAGCGAGGTGACGGGTCAGGCGATGCGCCGCATGATCGAGGCGGGCGCCGTTGATTTCATCAATTTCGATGCCTCCGAGGCGGGAGGCGTGACCGCCTGGCAAAGGGTGGTGGGTTTGGCGCAACTGACCGATATCAAGATGACCCATCACGAGGAACCACAGATCGCGCTGCACATGCTCGCCGCCCAACCGAACGGTTTTTGTGTGGAGTGTTTCGCGGATCCCGAGCGTGACCCGCTTTGGGATCGCATGTTGCTGGAAGGGCCGACGGTTTCGAAGGGTATCGCGCGTTTGCCCGATGGGCCGGGCTTTGGCGTCAGGGTCGACCCGGCGGCCATCGAGATGTATCGAATTTGAGCGGCGAGGAACCACGATTCCCTTGACCGGGAACGCCGTTGGTGGCGTATCTCCGCCGTGGAAAACAGCCGCGCCGCCACGATAGTCGGAGAGCCGAAATGAAGAGCCTTTGGAACGCCAAGGACGCCCAAGCGGCGATCGATCGCTATGCCGCCGACGGGATCGGCGCGGATCTTGCGCTCCGGGTCTATACCACGCGGTTGCTCGGTGGTGAGCCCAAGCTGGTGCTCCATGGCGGTGGCAACACCTCGCTCAAGACCCGGATCACGGACATGGTCGGCGACGAATGGGAAGTGCTGTGCGTCAAGGGTAGCGGCTGGGACATGGGCTCGATCGAGCCGGCGGGATTGCCGGCGGTAAAGCTGGCGCCCTTGCGAAAGGCACGGGCCTTCGACGTCCTGTCCGATGAGGACATGGTTAAACTGCAGCGCGCGAATCTGATCGATCCGGCCTCACCGAACCCGTCGGTCGAAACCCTGATGCACGCGTTCCTGCCGCATGCCTATGTGGATCACACCCATTCCACCGCCATCCTATCGATTGTCGATCAGCCCAACGGCCAGGACCTGTGCCGGGAGATATTTGGCGACCGATTGGGCATCGTCGACTATGTGGCGCCGGGGTTCGAACTCTCCAAGGTGGCGGCGGAGGTCTATGAAGCCGATCCCGCGGTCGAGGGGCTTATCCTCGACAAGCATGGCATTTTCACCTTCGGCGACACGGCCGAGAGTGCCTATGAGCGAATGATCGAGCATGTCACCCTCGCCGAGGCGTACATCGCGAAGGGGCGCAAGTCGGTCTTTGCTCCGATCTCCTTGGCTAAGACCGCCGGCCTCGCGGAAGTCGCGCCGATTCTTCGCGGCGCGGTCGCTGAGGCTCTGGGAGAGGGGCGGTACGCGCGTTTCGTGCTGGAGCATCGATCGACACCGGATGTCGATGCCTTCGTGAACGGCAGGGATGTGGAGGATTACGCGACCCGCGGCGTGAGCACCCCCGATCTCGTGATCCGAACCAAGAAGAAGCCTCTGATCACCACGGTGCCGCTAGATGATGACCTAGACGGCTTTCGCGCGGATACCCGGGCGCGCGTCGAGGCTTATATGGCGGATTACAAGGCCTATTTCGCGCGCTGCGACGCCTTGGACGATGTCCAGAGAACCATACTCGATCCGATGCCCAGGGTCGCCCTGGTGCCGGGCCTTGGTTTGTTCGGGATGGGCCGGAGCCAGAAAGAGGCCGCGATCGCCGCCGATATCGCCGAGATCTGGATCGAGGCGGTTATCGGCGCCGAGCGTATCGGTACCTTCACCGCGCTGCCGGACGAGGAACTATTCAAGCTTGAGTATTGGTCGCTCGAGCAGGCTAAGCTCAAGTCCATCAACTATAAGCCGCTTTCGGGCCAGGTCGCCGTCGTGACCGGCGGTGGAGGCGCGATCGGCGCGGCGACGGCCAAGATCTTCGCGAGCGAAGGCGCGCATGTGGCGGTACTGGACCTTGATGGAAAATCGGCTGACGCGGCGGCGGGCGCGGCGGGCAATGGCGCGATCGGCCTTGCTTGCGACGTGACGGACCGGGAGGCGGTGGATGCGGCGTTTGACCGTATCTGCGAGAGCTTTGGTGGCGTGGACATCCTGATCTCCAATGCCGGCGCCGCCTGGCAAGGGGAAATCGCGAGCCTGGACGACGCGGTGTTGCGCCGGAGTTTCGAGCTCAATTTCTTCGCGCATCAATCCGTCGCGCAAGCCGCGACCCGGGTCATGCTAGCCCAGGGGACCGGCGGGGTTCTGTTGTTCAATACCTCGAAACAGGCGGTCAACCCGGGCAAGAATTTCGGCGCCTATGGCCTTCCCAAGGCGGCGACCCTGTTCCTGTCGCGGCAATACGCGCTGGAGTACGGGCGTTTCGGTATCCGCTCCAACGCCGTCAACGCGGACCGGATACGATCGGGTTTGTTGACCGACGAGATGATCGCCCAGCGCTCCAGGGCGCGCGGGGTAAGCGAGCAAGATTACCTCTCCGGGAATCTGCTCGGCCAGGAGGTCACGGCGGAGCATGTCGCCCGCGCGTTTCTGCATCACGCGCTTGCCGAACGGACCACGGCGAGCGTAACAACCGTCGATGGTGGTAACATCGAGGCGGCGATGCGCTAGGATGGCGTTCCTTGACGTTATGGAATGCCGTTGAATGCGAAGATATCACCACGAGATTCATGTCATTGACCGCGTCAACTGGCTGCGCGCCGCCGTTCTCGGCGCCAATGACGGGATCATCTCGACCGCGAGCCTGATCGTCGGCGTCGCGGCGGCGACCGCGTTCAAGGAGGATATGATCATCGCCGGCGTCGCCGGTCTCGTGGCGGGCGCCATGTCGATGGCGGCGGGCGAATATGTCTCCGTCAGCGCCCAATCCGACAGCGAGGCCGCCGAACTTGAGCGCGAACGGCGCGAGCTTCGCGATTATCCCGAGGCGGAATTGACGGAACTGGCGGAGATCTATCAGGCGCGTGGTCTCGACGCGGATCTGGCAAGAAAGGTCGCCGAGCAATTGACCGAGCACGACGCGCTCGGCGCGCATATGCGCGATGAACTCCACATAACCGAGATCACGGCCGCCCAACCGGTACAGGCGGCTTTCGCCTCGGCGATCAGCTTCGCGGTCGGCGCGGCGTTCCCATTGATCGTCGCGATCCTGGCGCCTGGCGGTTCCGAAATCCCCGCCATCGGCATCGCCACGATACTGACATTGGCCGCGCTTGGAGGCCTGGGGGCAAAGGCCGGCGGCTCTGGAATCGTCAAGGGCGCGACGCGCGTGGTCTTTTGGGGCGTACTCGCGATGGCGGCAACCGCGATTGTCGGCTCTCTCTTTGGAACGATGGTCGTTTAGCGCGCGGTAGGCGTTCAGCCGACACTCAGAACACCAGCTGATCGTCGCCGGAGCCGCCGCCGATGACGATTTCACCGCGATCGGCGAGATCCTTGGCGGTGGCGATCATGTTCTGCTGCGCCTCCTCGACCTCGGACAGACGGACCGGGCCGGCGGCCTGCATGTCCTCGCGCAACAGCTTGGCCGCGCGCTCCGACATGTTGGAGAAGAACAGATCCTTCAATTCCTCCGACGCGCCCTTCAGCGCCACCGTCAGCTTGTCCTTGTCGACATTGCGCAGCAGGGTCTGCACGCCCGACGGATCGACGCCCTTCAAATCCTCGAAAGTGAACATCAGGGCGCGGATCTTCTCGGAGGAATCCTTGTTGCGTTCCTCCAGCGCCGACAGGAACCGGCTCTCCGTCGCGCGGTCCAGGTGGGTGAAGATCTCCGCCATGGTCTCGTGGCTGTCGCGCCGGTTGGTGCGCGCCAGGTTGGACATGAACTCGGTGCGCAGCACCCGCTCCACGTCCTTTTCGATGTCCTTGTTCACCGCCTCGATGCGCAGCATCCGCATCACCACTTCCATGGCGAAGTTCTCGGGCAGGATCGCCAGCACCTTGGCGGCGTGCCGCTGACCGATCTTGCCGAGAATGACGGCCACGGTCTGCGGATACTCGTTCTTGAGGTAATTCGCCAGGACCTGCTCGTTCACATTGGCGAGCTTGTCCCACATGGTGCGTCCGGCGGGGCCCCGGATCTCCTCCATGATGTCGTTGACCCGGTCCTCGCCGAGGATCTTGGTCAGCAACCGCTGGGTGCTGTCCATGGAGCCGACGAGCGAGCCGGTGGAGGAAACCTGCTCGGCGAATTCGACGAAAAGGCGTTCGACCACGTTGGAGCTGACATTGCCGAGGCCGGTCATGACCTGGGAGATTTCCTTGATCTCCTCGTCATCGAGATGGGAGAACAGTTTGGCGGCCTGATCCTCGCCCAGCGACATCAAAAGGATGGCCGATTTCTCAGGCCCGGTGATGTTTCGATAGTCCTCGCGAACCCGCATTCCCATGGCAGTTTCTCCAACACGCGTGTCGGGCGTGGACCCATTCCAAGCCCCGATCAAGCGTCACGCGTCCGAATTCTCCACTAGTTTATGGAGGTTGTTTTAAGATTCAAGTATCGACGTACTGAATTTCAACCACTTCGATCGACCGCGCCCCACCGGGGGTTCGAAGTTCCACCATGTCGCCTTCGCGAGCCCGTAGGAGCGCTCGGGCGATGGGTGAAATCCAGCTGACTTCGCCGCGTTCCAACTCCGCCTCGTCGACACCGACGATACGTACGGTGTGCTCTTTGTCCTCTTCGTCGGCATAGGTCACGGTGGCGCCGAAAAACACTTGATCTCGGTTGGTTTGGCGGACCGGATCGACCACCTCGGCGATTTCCAGGCGCTTGGTGATATAGCGCATGCGCCGGTCGATCTCGCGCAGGCGTTTCTTGCCGTAGATATAGTCGCCGTTCTCCGAGCGATCACCGTTGCCGGCAGCCCAGGAGACGATTTCAACGATCTTGGGACGCTCGACCCGGCGCAGTTGCTTGAGCTCCTCGCGCAGCGACTCGAAACCCCTCGGCGTGATGTAGTTCTTCACCCCCGCCGGCAGCGGGTTCGGCTCGTCCGGCTCGTCAATCTCGGGCGCGTCGTCGTTTTCCTTGGTGAAGGCCTTGCTCATGTGATCTCAAACCGGTTTGTCGCCGCGCAGGGTGACCCGATGCATTTCCCGGCGATAGCCGTGATAGTCGTTCAGCGGGTTGTGCTGGGCGCATCGGTTGTCCCAAAAGGCGAGCGAGCCGACTTCCCAGCGGAACCGGCAGGTAAACTCGGGTCGGATCTGGTGGCGGAACAGAAATTCCAGGATCGGCGCGCTTTCCTCGACGCTCATGCCCTTGAAATTGGTGGTATGCGCGCCGTTGACGTAGAGCGCCTTGCGTCCGGTCTCGGGATGGACGCGGATTGCCGGATGTTCGGCGATATAGGAATCCTCGGTCTTGTCCGTGGCGGCGGTCTCGCGCATCGCGGCGCGGGTGTTGGAAACCCGGCCCTTGCCGGACATATTCACCGCGATCAGCGGGTCCAGCAGGCGTTTCATCCCCTCGGACAAGGTCTCGTAGGCGAGGTACATATTGGCGAATTCGGTGTCGCCGCCCACGGGCGGAATCTGCCGCGCGTAGAGCATGCTGCCCAGCGGGGGGATCTGCTCGTAGGTGGTGTCGGAATGCCAGAGGCCGCCGAAATTGACCTTGTCCTCTTCCTTCTTGATCACCGGCGTGACCTCGGGAAACGCCTCCAGTCCCTTGACGAAGGGGTAGATCATCGGCTCGCCGAACCTCCGGGCGAAGGCCAGTTGGCTTTCAGGTTCCAGATTCTGGTCGCGCAGAAAGATCACCAGGTGGTCGAGGAAGGCGCGGCGTATCTCCGCGACGACATCGTCATCCAGGGGCTTCGAGATATCGACCCCGAACAGCTCCGCGCCGATCGCGCCGGATAGCGGTTTAACCTCGATATGCTTGTAGTCACTCATCATCATTGCTCCGGGGAACCCATGCGGTTCCGAGAACCCATAGTTTAGCGCGCGGTGACGGGTTTTCCATGGCCGGTTCGACCATCTCTCTGATCTTCGACCGCGCGGTGGCTTGCAAGGCGCGCCGCCGTGGTATTTTCTGACCCCTGGAACACGATGAGACGGACGCATCCGCTATGAACGACGGTACATTGACGGTCGAGATCTGGCGCGGCAAGGACGAGGGGCGTTTCGAGACCTATCGGGTCCCGCATCGCGAATCCCAGACCATTCTCGACGTGGTGACCTGGGTGCAGCGCAACGCCGAGCCGGCGCTGGCCTATCGTTTCGCTTGCCGGGTCGGTATGTGCGGGTCCTGCGCGATGACGGTGAACGGCAAGCCGCGCTGGACCTGCCGCACTCATGTCTCCAAGGTCGTCTCCAGTGGCGTCGTCCGTATCGAGCCGCTGCGGAGCCTGCCGAGAATCAAGGATCTGGTGGCCGATCTCACGCCGTTTTTCGAAAAGTGGCGGACCGCGCGGGGGCGCTTCGAGCCCTCGGCGACGCGCGCGGATCCAATGGCTCCGATTTCGCCGGAGAGCCCGAAGCGCAAGGCCGCCGACGCGGGGATCGAATGCATCAATTGCGCGGTCTGCTATTCAGCCTGCGACGTCGTGGCCTGGAACCCGGACTACGTCGGGCCGGCGGCGCTCAACCGGGCCTGGACCTTGGTGAATGACGAACGTGACAACGACCGAGCGGGCTTGTTGCGCGCCGTGTCCGAGGCCGGGGGATGCCACGCCTGTCACACCCATGGCAGTTGCGTCGAGCATTGCCCCGTCGGCCTCAATCCTACCGAGGGGATCGCCGGACTGAAGCGGATGACATTGTCCGCCCTCCTGAAGGGCGCGCTGTCATGATCGAGGCCCGGCTATATCTATTGCAGCGTGGCTCGGCGATGGTGCTTGGACCGCTCGTGATCATTCATCTCGGGCTGATCCTTTACGCGATCCAAGGAGGACTTTCCGCCGCCGAAATCCTGGAGCGCACGCGGGGCAGCATTGCCTGGGCGGTGTTCTACGGGGCCTTCGTGCTCGCGGCGGCGGTTCACGCGCCGATCGGCTTGCGGAACCTCGCGCGGGAGTGGCTAGCTTGGCGCGGGAGGTCGCTGGATTACGCGACTCTCGGTTTCGGCTTGATCCTGCTGGTGCTGGGCCTGCGCGCGGTTTGGGCGGTTGTCGGAGTCGCCCCGTGATTCGCGGGTCGAGGCGACACCCCGGTTTCCTGGCGGCGATGGCGCACAGGATCTCGGGACTTTTGTTGGCGCTGTTCTTGCCGGCGCATTTCTTGGTTCTGGGCCTCGCGATAGAGAGCGAGGCCGCCCTGGAAGGCGCGATCCGCTGGACCGACCAGCCGCTGGTGAAGGTCGGTGAATGGGGATTAGTGGTGTTGCTGACCCTGCATCTCGGGCTCGGGCTCCGGGTCTTGGCGCTTGAATTTCTGCCTTGGCGCGACAGCCGCAAGACCTTGATCGGCGTGGGGGTCGCGGCGTCGCTGCTGGTCGGGCTGCTTTTCATTCATAATCTGGGATAGGGTCGGTCATGGTTTCGATTCAGCGGTCCAGCACCGATATCTTGATCCTCGGCTCCGGCGGCGCGGGCCTGTTCGCGGCGCTGCACGCGCTGAAAGCCGCGCCGGATCTGGATGTGACCATCGCGGTCAAGGGATTGCTCGGAAAATCCGGTTGTACCCGCATGGTACAGGGTGGCTACAACGTCGCGCTCGCGCCGGGGGACTCCCTGGAACGGCATTTCATGGACACCATCGTCGGCGGCAAGTGGTTGCCGCGACAGGATCTCGCCTGGCGTCTGATCGAGGGCGCGGTGGAGCGAATCCACGAGCTTGAAAATGAAATCGGCTGTTTCTTCGATCGCAATCCCGACGGTTCGTTGCATCAGAAAGCCTTCGCCGGTCAGAGTTTCGACCGCACGGTGCATAAGGGGGACCTCACCGGTATAGAGATCATCGGCCGGCTCATGGAGCAGGTTTGGGCGAGGGGCTTCAACCGGCTGGAGGAGCACCGGGCGATCGCGCTGGTGCCGGCCTCGGACGGGTCGGGGATTTCCGGTGTTTTGCTGATCGATATGCGCGGCGGCGGCTATCACTTCATAAAGGCCAAGGCGGTGCTGTTGGCGACCGGCGGCGGGCCGACCATGTACCTCTATCACACCCCTTCCGGTGACAAGTCCTGCGACGGCATGGCCATGGCATTGCGGCTCGGTCTGGCGCTTCGCGACATGGAGATGGTTCAGTTTCACCCGACGGGATTGTTGGCGGGAACCGAAACCCGGATGACCGGCACCGTCTTGGAGGAAGGCTTGCGCGGGGCCGGAGGCTATCTTTTGAACGGCGCGGGCGAACGTTTCATGACCCGCTACGACCCCGCCGGCGAACGGGCGACACGCGATATCGTCAGCCGCGCCATCCAAGCGGAGATGCGAGCGGGCAACACCACGCCGAATGGCGGCGTGCATATCCAGATGAGCCATCTTGGCCCGGATGACGTCGCCAAGCGCTTCAAGGGCATGGTGGATCGTTGCGCGGATTGCGGGTTTGATCTTGCCGGTGGTTTGGTCGAGGTGGTCCCGACGGCGCATTACATGATGGGGGGTGTTGAGTTTGAAATCGATGGGTCGACGGCGATCCCCGGCCTCTTCGCCGCGGGCGAGGATTGCGGCGGTGTGCACGGCGCCAACCGCCTAGGTGGTAACGGTGTCGCCAACTCCACCGTCTATGGCGGGATCGCCGGCGACGCCATGGCCGCGGTGGTACCGAGCCAGGGCACGCATCGTGACCCCGACGAGAGCGTCATCGACGCGGCAATCGCCCGAGCCGAGGCGCCGTTCGGCAAGAAGCTCGGTGACCTCGCGGGTTTGCGCGATCGGCTTTGGCAAGTCATGTGGGATGATGTCGGTATTCTGCGCACCGACGAGGGTCTGCGCCGGGGGCTCGCGGATCTGGACGCGGTTGAGGCGGAGCTACGCGAGACCGGCCTTCCTGACGGCGACCGGGCCTTCAATCTGACTTGGCATGACTGGATGAACCTGGAAAGTCTGATCGATATCTCGCGGGTCATCGCCAAGGCGTCGTTGGCGCGCGAGGATTCGCGGGGCGCGCATTTCCGCGAGGACTATCCGGAAACCGGTCCGCTGGAAACGACGACCTATACCCAGGTTTGCCGGGGCGATGACGGCGCGCTGGACATCGCCATGGTTCCGGTGGATTTCTCGATCGTCAAACCCGGTGACTCGCTGATAGACGATGCGGTCGGCGCGCCCGAGGCCGTGGCCTGATATCCAAGCTTTCAACCCAGCTCTGACTATCGCCCGTGCCGCAACGCCTTGCCGGGTCGCGCGCCGGTTTCGGCGCCGGCTTGCCAGACGGGGCGTCCGTTCACCATGACCATGTCGATACCCCTTGCCGGTGTCTTCGGCGCGTCGAAGGTCGCGCCGTCCAGGATCTTGTCCTCGTCAAAAATGGTAATGTCGGCGAAGGCTCCGGGCCGGATCACGCCACGATCCACGAGGCCGAATGTCTCGGCGGAATAACCGGTCATTCGGCGCACGGCCTCTTCCAACGAGAACAGCTTCAGCTCTCGGCAGTAATGCCCGAGGATTCGCGGGAAGGTGCCCCAGAGACGGGGATGCGGATGCTCGTCATGCGGCAGCCCGTCGGAGCCGAACATGGCGTTGGGATGCGAGAGGATACGCTGGACGTCCTCCTCGTCCATGGCGAAGTAGACGGCGCCCGCGGGCTGCAGGCGCTCCGCTGCCTCGTAGATGTCGCAATCCATTTCCTCGGCGATATCCGACAGCTCGCGTCCAGCGAATTCGGGGCGCGCCTTGGACCAGGTCACCAGCACCTTCTTGGATACCGCGATGGAATCGGCCTTCAGCACCGTGGAGGAAGCCATGTAGGGATAGACATCGAAGGCAATGCCGTGATGGTCGTGGGCGCCGATATGCTTGTCGAAATGGGCCAGGGTCTCACGGCTGCGCCCGACATTGTGCTTGCCTTGGACCTTGTGATGCGAGACCACGACGGGGGAGCGGGATTCGCGACCTATGCGGAAGGTCTCGTCCAGGGAGCGGATGACGTGGTCGGCTTCGTCGCGCATATGGGTGACATAGCGCGCGCCATGCGCCTCCAAGGCGGCGGCGATGGCGATGACCTCCTCGGTCGGGGCCATCACGGCCGGCTTGTAGAACAAGCCCGTCGACAGGCCCACCGCCCCGGCGGAGAGTCCTTCCTCGAGCATGCCGCGCATTTCCGTGATTTCCCGTGCCGATGCCGCGCGGTCCAGGGAATCCATGGTGGCGACCCGCAAGGTCGAGTGACCGACCAGAAAAGCGGCGTTCACGGTCGCGGGCGCCGCCTCGACGTCGCGCAGAAAGCCGTCGAAGGTTTCGTATCGATAGGCTCCCTCGGCGCCGATCAGATCCAGCGGCGGCGGCGGTGATTCCGCGACCAGAGGCGCGAGGCTTACACCGCAATTACCGACCACGACCGAGGTAACCCCCTGGCTGACCTTCATGTCCATCGAGGGGTTGGCCAGCAGGGCGCGGTCGTCATGGGTGTGAACGTCGATGAAGCCGGGCGAGACGATCCGGCCCGTGGCGTCGATCTCGCGGCCCGCGGCAACGGTGTCAAGCGCGCCGACGGCGACGATGCGATCATCCTTGATCGCCACATCGGCGCGAATCCGGTCCGCGCCGGTTCCGTCGACGACGTGTCCGCCCTTGATCAGAATATCAACGTCCGTGATGGGCTCTGGCATGTCCTAAATCGCTTTCTGGATATTGGGTCGGCGTTGCAAGGGTGACGGGCGAGCATCCCTTGGGTCAAGGCTGGAAATCCTCGGGACGCACGCCTTGTTCGACAAGGTCCACCGAGAGCCGGAAATCTTCGTCAGCCCCGAGCGTTTCGGCGAAGCGCGCGCGAGCATCGGCGTACCGGCCCAGACGCCGTTGTATCCGACCGAGCCAGAACAGCAAGGGGGGCGAGGCAGGCGAGGCATCGCCTATCGACAGGGCCCGCGTGGCGTGGGCTTCGGCGCGCTCGAACGCTCCTGTTCGGAAAAACGCCTCGATTGCGGCGATCTGGATGTCCCGATTGTCCGGTGAACACAGCGCGGCGCGCTCGAGAAAGCGCGCGTTGGCTTCGAAATCCTCCCGTCGAAAGGCCGTTTTTGCCAGACCGTTCTGGGCCGTCGACGAGCCAGGTCTGGTCACGGTGGCGATCTTCGCGAGCCTATGCGCGCGGCCGGTCCAGCCTCGATTGATCAATTCGCGAAAGGGATCGATTTCGATTTCGTTCGAGGTGACCGCGACCGCGAACCAGCTAAGCAACACTCCGCCCTGAAGATCGGCGAGATCGGTTATGGCCGCCGCGTGGGTTGGATCCACCAATAGAGCGATTTTGAAGCCGCGCGCGCGTAGGTGGTCGGCGGGTCCAGGTTTGGCGAGACGACCAATCCTGGCGCTCGCCTCGGCGGCGGTCTCAATGAAAGTCGCGGCCCGAGAATAGGCTTCGAATGCTTCTCGTGGCTTGTCGCCGGCGAGCCGAACATGTCCGAGCTTCAACCACGCCGCCGGGAAATCGGGCGTCGTGGCGACCAGCGCGTTCAACTGTGTTTCGGCTTCTTCACGGCGGCCTTGCGCGGCCAATCGTGATGCTTGTCGCAACCGCTTGCGCTGAACCGCGCCGGTCATGGGGCCGGCCTCGGTTGGAGCGACGACCCGTCGCCGAGCTGGAAAACGGCGGGGCCGACTTCTCGGACCGTCGCCGGTTCCTCGACATCCATCGCGGCTTCCACCAGCCTTAGCCGGCGGCGCACTTCGTCGAGATCGATGAAGGCCTTTTCGACCATCCGCCGAGACGTCGGCGCGGTGACGACCGCCGAGGTGCCGGGCGTCGACCTATCGAGCGCGCGCTTGGATAGGGTCGCCAAGCTACCAGCAATGCGCTCCGCCGCGGCTAACGAACCCCGCGTATCCAAGAGATATTCATCAAGGGCGGAGGAATGCTCGGCTTTGGATGGAGGTTCCTCGAGCAAGGTCTCGGCCTGATCGACGGTGGTAGCGACCGGGTTGACGATATTGGAGAGCGCTGGGGTCTTCCACATCGAGTCTCCGGGCGTGAGACTAATCGCGGGTCGGCCCAGGAGATGCGCCTCAAGCCCGGTTGAACAGCCGGAATGCACGAGGATATCCGCCCGATCGATCCAGGCGAGATGATCACCTTTGACTTGCACATCGACGCCGCTCTGTCCCGCCATCCGGTCAATCCAGATCTCGGCGTTCTCGGAGGGGTGTGGGCGAATAACGATGCGCCGGTCTTGCCGCCGCGCCGCGAGGCGGTGAATAAGCGTGGTCATGGCCCTCAGATTCTTTCGTTCCCACCGGCACCATGTCATGAAGCGCTGGTAGGGCGGCGTCTCCGGATCGTCCAGAACCCCGACCCGCAGACATGTCTGGTAATAGCTGTAGGTGTCGCCGAGCTTGGGGTTGATGGTCGTGAAATTGGTATTGATCAAAGTATAGGGTCCGTGGTTCGCCCGGTATCGGTCGACCAACGGGTCCCAAGGCTTGAACCGGGCGTCTCTCAGTAGATCGGCCCTGGGGTTGCCGGTCATGACGACCCGCTCTCGCGCGGCGGGGAAGCGGTCGAGGAGCACACCGTGCTGAAACGCGCCCTGGGTCAGAAAAAGATCACAATAGGTCTCCGCGAGGGTGTGGTACTGAGCATTGATCTCGGTGGCGCTTGAGGAAACGAAGGCCTCCTCGTCGATCGACGCGGTCAAGTGCCCCGCCTTGCGGGCCTGCCGCATGAACTGGGCCTGGATGCGGTTGTTGCCCTTGAACAGGACAACGCCGGGTGGCAAGGCCTCGAAATTCGCCGTGAACCACCATTGTTGACCGATCAGAACCGGGTGACCCAATGCTACCGCCGCGCGACCGATCCGCAGGCGCGAGAGCAATTCCCGGTTTACTTCCTCGATTAGCAGATAGATCGGACGCATGCTCGAATGGATGCCAGATCGACGGGAAAATGCCCAGGAACAAATCACGGCTTGAGCCGACGTGGTCAGCCGCCTACGGTTTCGGCGCGGAACCTTTTCAAGGATCAAACGGCATGACGGAAACCTGTGATTTCCTGGTGATTGGCGCGGGCATGGCCGGCGCCTCCGCCGCGCATGAGCTGTCGCGGCAGGGCAAGGTCGTGATCCTCGAACGCGAGAGCCAGCCGGGCTATCACACGACCGGACGCTCGGCGGCGCTATTCGTCGAGACTTATGGGAACGCGGTGATCAGGGGGTTCAACCGGGCCAGTCGACCGTTCCTCGAAGAACCGCCCGAAGGCTTCGCCGACGCGCCCATTCTCACCCCTCGTGGCACCATGTTCGTCGCGACCGAGGAAACCATGGGGTCGTTGCGGGCGGAATATGACGAGGTTAGCCAGCTGACCACGAGTGTCCGATTGCTAGACGCCGAGGGGACCCATGCGCTGCACCCGGCCTTGAACCGGGACCTGATCGTCGCGGGGCTCTATTCGCCCGAGGACAAGGATATCGACGTCGCGGCTCTGCACTGGGGCTATTTGCGTGGCGCTCGGGCGCGCGGCGCCAACCTCGTGGGCGATGCGGAGTTGATCTCCCTTGAGAAACAAGGCGCCACATGGCGCGCGACAACCCGAGAAGGCGCGTTTTCGGCGCCTATCGTCATCAACGCGGCGGGTGCCTGGGCCGACGAAATCGGCGCCATGGTCGGCGCCAAGCCGATCGGGCTGGTGCCGAAGCGGCGTACCGCCTTCACCTTCGACGCGCCGCCGGAGCTGGATCTTCCGCGTCTTCCCGGCGTGATCGCGGCTGACGAATCCTGGTATATGAAGCCCGAGGCCGGCCACATGCTCGGCAGCCCGGCCGACGAAACCCCGTCGGCGCCGTGTGACGCGCAGCCCGAGGAACTCGATCTCGCCATCGCCATAGACCGGATTGAGACCCACGCGACCTTGACCGTCGGACGCCTGGTCAGCAAGCGCGCCGGATTGCGCTCCTTCGTTGCCGATAAGACGCCGGTGGTTGGTTTCGAAACCGGACTGGACGGATTCTGTTGGTGCGCGGGGCAAGGAGGCTATGGCATCCAGACCGCCCCGGGCATGGGGCTGGCCACGGCCGCGCTCGCCACCGGCTCCGCGTTTCCCGACACGCTATTGGCGCAAGGGGTTTCCGCCGAGGATCTGAGCCCGGATCGTCCGGCTCTCGCGGACGCGACGCGCTTCAAACTCGCCGATTAACCCGATCGAACCGTCTTGTCCGTTGCTCCGCCCAAGAAAGCTTGGCGCAACGCCTCGGCCATGCTCTCAATGGTGGGCGAAACAGCGCCGTTTCGCCGGCGTAGGATGATTCTCGACGGCGGCAACTCGGCGAAGCCCTCGGCTGGCGAGAGAACCCGAACGCCTACCGGAAGGGTCTCGCGACCGAGAACCCCGACGGCGAGGCCGGCATTGATCGCGGCGGCGACACCGGCGATCCCGGCGCTGGTATAGGCGACGCGATAGGCTCGGCCGGACCGCTCCAGGACCTCGATCGCGCGGTCGTGCCGCCAGCAAGCCGCGTCGCACAGCGCCAAGGGCAACGGGTCGCGCTCATGTACCAGGTGCCGAGACGAGGTCGCCCATACCGTGGGCTCATTGCCCAGAAGTTCACCGTCTCCCTGATCCATGTCGCCGATCTCCACCGCCAGGTCGAGGCTTCCCCGCATGACTTGATCATGGAGGCTCTGGCAGGCGGCGCAGGTCACCGTAACCCGCGCGAGGGGGTGCAGATCGGCGAACCGCGCGAGAATGCGGGGAAGGAAAGGCGAGCCATATTCGTCTGGGATGCCGACGCGTACCCCGCCATCCAAGGCTTCCCCGGTGACCGCGGCCGCCGTTTCGTCGAGCATGGCCAGAACCCGCCGGCTCTTGGACAGCAAGATTTCGCCGGTATGGGTCAAGGTGAATGTCCTGCCGGAGCGCAGAAACAAGGGCGCGCCGATGCTCTCCTCCAGCCTTTTCATCTGCATGCTGACCGCTGATTGGGTGCGCCCCACCACATCGGCCGCGGCTGTAAAACCACCCGCGTCGGAGATCGCGACAAAGGTTCGCAAAAGGTCGCTGTCCAGGTTCATGGCAAGTGCCGACTGTTCAAAATAATTGATCGTTAATATCAAAAATATTCGTTTTGTTAATGAAATTCCAGTCCCCATTCTCTCGAGGGTTGATGGTCATGGGAGATCGATATGCGGGAGTACCGGCTGACGCGAAGCGAAGAGTTGCGCCGGCTTCCTTGGCCATGCATCGATGCTCTTATCCTCGGAGGTCTACTCATGAGCCTTTTCGTCGAGACGGTGATTGAGACAGCCATTTTCGTCGCCGAGAATCTGTTGTTCGTTGCCCCGATCGTTTTGTTCGCGATCCTGCTGTCGTCGGCGATCAGGGCGAGCGGCGCCGACGGGTTGATCACCCGTGCCTTCGAGGGCAGGACCATGGCGATGATAGCCGCCGCGTCGGCGCTTGGCGCGATTACGCCTGTTTGCGGGATCGGCGTGCTGCCGATCATTGCGGGATTGCTCGCGGGCGGAGTACCCCTGGCGCCAATCATGGCGTTTTGGCTGTCCTCGCCGATCACCGATCCGGCGATGTTGACGGTGACAGCCGGTCTCCTCGGCATGCCCTTCGCCATCGGCAAAACCGCGATCGCCTTCGGTATCGGCCTGTTCGGAGGTTTCGCGACCCTTCTCGTCACGGCGCGCGGTGGCTTCGCTCTGGCGGTTCGCGCCGATGCCAGTGCTAACGCGGGTTCCGGCGGCGATGCGGCCTGTTGCGGCCCGCTGGAGGTCATGTGGCCGTTCTGGCGTGATACCGCGCGGCGCCGGCAATTTCTCGTCGAGGCGCGCGCGACCGCGTGGCTGATGCTGAAATGGCTGACAATCGCCTTTGCTTTGGAAGGCCTCCTTCGATCCTACCTGCCGCCGCGACTGATCGTGGATTTCGTCGGCGGCGACACGGCCTGGGCGACCCCGCTCGCGGTGACCATCGGCGCGCCGATCTATCTCGACGGTTATGCCTCGCTTCCCTTGGTTAGAGGGCTGTTGGAGCTCGGCATGGCGCCGGGGGCGGCGATGGCCTTTCTGGTCGCCGGCGGCATCACCAGCCTATACGCGTCGGTTGCCGTATGGGCATTGGTCAGCCGCTCGGTTTTTGTCTGGTATGTCACGCTGGCGGTCCTCGGCTCGGCGATCGGTGGTTGGGCCTACGGGGCGGCGGTCGCCTAGCGCGCTTCGGGTACGGTGCTACCGGTTTTGCCCCGGTATCCAGAGCACGTCGCCGGCGCCCCTACCGTTGACATGCCGCGCCAGCACGAAGAGATGGTCGGACAGCCGATTGATGTACTTCACCGCGAGCGGGTTGATCTGTTCAGTCTCCGTCAGCCGCGTGATGTCGCGTTCGGCTCGACGCGCCACGACCCGAGCGTGGTGCAGATGCGCCGCCAATGCCGATCCGCCGGGCAAAATGAACGATGACAGCGGCGCGAGCTCGGCATTCATCGTATCGATTTCCGATTCCAGGCGATCAATCTGGCCTTGAACGATTCTCAGCGGCGGGTATTTGGGGTTTTCGGCCTCGGGCGTGCAAAGATCGGCGCCCAGATCAAACAGGTCGTTCTGAATTCGGGCCAGCATTGCGTCCACGTCCCGCGTCGCGCTCGCGTGAAGCCTGGCGATACCGAGCACCGCGTTGGCCTCATCGACGGTGCCGTAGGCCGCCGGCCTGTCGGAATGCTTGGCCACGCGGGTGCCATCACCCAGCGAGGTCTGCCCCGTGTCGCCGCCCCTGGTGTAGATCTTGGTTAGTTTGACCACGGTTTATCCATTCGACGCGATTGCCGTCGCTCCGCCAGCATCAATCCTTGGCCAAGGCCATCAGAATCACCACCAGCAATATCGAGATGCCTTGGAAGAGCACTCGATACCGCATGAAGATGTTGGAGCGCCGCGGACCGTCCTCGCCGCCACGCGCGAAGGAGATAAGACCCGTGGCCAAGGTCCCGAAGACCAGCACCATGGCAACGATGAGAAGCGCGATGATATAGCCGTTCATCCTGGGGATATAACCCCGGCGCGACGCCCCCGCAATCGGAACGATCGCGACCGGGGGGCACGCGGGTGATTTTCAGCGGCGACTTTGCAGACTTCGCTACATCTGGTATTGCTTTTCACTCACATGCCTATTTGTCGATGATTGATGCCCGACGATCCCACAGCGACCTTCGCGCGAGAAAGCGCGGCCCAGGGCGATGGCCGGGCCCTTGCCGGGGAAGCGCGGGGCAAGGCCTATGTCGTGCCCTGTCACTCGAAATTTCGCGACAAGGTGACGGCCTTGGCCGAAAAGCGCAGCGTGAGCGCGGGTGACCTTGCGCGCGCTGTCCTATTGCTAATGCCGGAGGACGCGCTGGCCCTTGTCCCGGACCCGGGGGAACCGGCGGCGGATGATCGAGAGGTCGTGACCCTACGCTCGGGGCCGTCGAAAGGTCGGGTGCTGCGTCGCAAGCCGCGGCTCCAGGTCCGACTGCCCGCCGGCTACGCCATGGCGGATCTCCGGCGCGCGCTTTCCCTGGCGCTTGACCTGGCGGCGGGGGAACAGGAGATCGCGCTGGAGAGTGACGCCGACAAGGCGGCGCGCGCCGAAGCCGAGCGTGCCGGCGCGCGGGCGTCCGAGGAGGTCGATAGCTTGGTTCGGACCATCGAGACGATCCGGCTGCGGCCATTGGAAAAGGGGGTGCTCTCCCGGGGCGACGCGCTCCACGCGCTGGGCTTCTCGCCCTATGCCATGCCCGACCGCGCCGCGATCCGGACCCGGTTTCGCCAGCTCGCGCGAATCTACCACCCGGACGCGCGGTTCGGCGATCATGTGCTGATGAGCCAGCTAAACCAGGCGTTGGAGCGCTTGATCCCGTTTTGAGATCGGGGCTTTTCGGCTGCTATGATCCGAGTTTAGTACGTAAACGGCCCCGCGCCGGTTTTCTTGGCCTGGGTGACGTGGTCGACCGCCGCGGTGACGCCGCCGCTCGCGTAGGGGATGTTGAGATAGCTCAGCGTCGATTCGACCGCTCCCAGCGCGCCATAGAGCATCGGCGCGTTGGTGTCGCCCATATGGGCGATGCGGAAGGCCTTGCCGTCGAAATCGCCGAGACCGCCGCCGAGGCCGGCCATCATCTCGTCGCGGCACACAACGCGAAACTCGTTGGCGTCGATGCCGTCGGCGGTGCGGATCGTGGTCACGCCGACCGAACGTTCCCTGGGCTCGGAGGCGTTGAGATAGAGCGAGCCGGCCTGTCCCCAGACCTCGACCGCCGCGTGGGTCGCGCCGGCCAATACCCGATGGCGCTCGAACACCGTCTCCAAGCCTTCCTCGAACAGCATGTTCAAGGCCTCGCGCATGCCGAAGACCATCAATTGCGGCGCGGTACCACAGAACTTGCGGTAGTGGGCCGCCTCCATGCGGGTTTTCCAATCCCAATAATGCCGGGGCATCTTGGTTTTGGCGGTGACCGCCAATGCCTTGTCGTTGGCTGCGACGATGCCGAGACCCGGCGGCATCATCATGCCTTTCTGCGAGGCGCTGACGGTGACGTCGATGCCCCAGTCATCCATGCGGTAATCACAAGTGCCTAGCGCGGCGACGGTGTCGACCAGCAGCAGCGCCGGATGTCCGGCGGAGTCGATCGCCGCGCGCACGGCGGGGATGTCACAGGTAATGCCCGTTGCCGTGTCCGTGTGGATCAGCAGGATGCCCTTGATCTCGCCCTTGGTGTCTTGCTTCAGCCGCGCCTCGACGGCCTCGGGCCGAAGCGCACGGCGCCAGTCGCCGGGAATGGTCTCCACCTTTAAGTGCAGGGCCTCGGCCATGACCGACCATGAATTCGAGAAGTTACCGCTTTCCGGCACGAGCACCAGATCGCCGGGCTCGAACACGTTCGAAAGGGCGGCTTCCCAAGCACCATGACCGTTCGAGGCGTACAGAAAAATCTCGCCCTTGGTTTGGATCACCTTGCGCATGTCGAGAAAGCAGGATTTAGAGACATCCAGGAAATCCGGGTCCGACAGGTCCAGGGTCTGGCGGTGCATGGCGTTCAACACGCGCTCCGGCACATTGGTCGGACCAGGGGTGTTGAGAAACTTGCGGCCTCGTTTGAGAGACATTCGAAACTCCCGGGAATCGGGTTTGGAGCGATACGGACTTGGGGGGCGTCGGCTTGCGGCGCGACAAGGCCGGGACATTACTCCCGCCGCGCGGCAAAGAAAAGGCGGAGTTTCGCCGATTTCGTGTTCGGTCGGTCGGCCGGGTCTTTTCCCGCCGCGCCGCACGGCATAGAGTGGCCCGTGGCTGGACGGTTCCGGCGCGGTTTTCATGGGATTGGATGTCATGGCGGTTGAAACGGTTGATGTGGGCCAAGCGGCCCCGGTGAAACTCTCTCGCAAGCAATTGGCCTGGAGGGCGGCGCGTGAGATTCCGGACGGCAGCTACGTTAATCTGGGGATCGGCATTCCCACCCAATGCGCCGATCACCTGCCCGAGGACCGCGAGATCGTCCTGCACAGCGAGAACGGCATTCTCGGCTTCGGACCGCGTCCGCCGGAGGGAGAGGAAGACCCGGATCTTGTGAATGCCGGCAAGCAACCGATCACCATGTCTCCGGGCGGGTCCTATTTCGTGCATTCCGAGGCTTTCGCGATGATCCGCGGCGGCCATATCGATATCGCCATGTTGGGCGCGTTCCAGGTATCGGGCTCGGGAGATCTGGCGAATTGGACCACCGATAACCCAACCTTCCCGCCCGGAGTCGGCGGCGCCATGGACCTGGCGGCGGGGGCTAAACAGGTCTGGGTAATGACCGATCATGTAACCCGCAAGGGCGAGCCTAAGATCGTGAACAAATGCAGCTATCCTCTCACCTCGGCGGGATGCGTGAAGCGGGTCTTTACCGATCTTGCGGTCATCGACGTGACCGAGGCGGGGCTGGTGGTGCGCGAGATGGTGCCCGGCATGACCCTGGAGGCGCTCCAGGAACTGACCGAACCGACCCTGACGGCGGCGCCGGACTGCAAGGAACTCGTCGCGCCCGACCTTTAAGGGTATCAACCTCGAATCCGTGACACGGCGCCGCTGCTCCGGCGCGTCACGCCGGTTCGAGCGCGACCTCCACGGCGCCATGGTCACCGAAGGTGGCGACGGCGGAAATTCCAGGTTTCATCTCGTACAACTTGGTGGCGCTTCCAGTGGTGACGAACTGGCCGGCGCGAATGCCGATTTCGCGGTTCGACAGTTCGTTCACCAGCCAGTGCAGCGTGTCCAGCGGGTCATGCCTCGGTAGCGGGTTCGCGGGTTCCTTGGCGCCGCCATCGACGCGGAGTTCAATCGGGATGTCGAGCAGATCGAGATCGCGCCAGTCGGCGAGTTGCGGGCCGACGACGAGCCCCGCGCCCGCCGCGTTGTCGGCGAGGATCGCCAGACGCTGTTCCTCGGTTTCGGGAATATGGAGCCCGTTGGCGAAGCGCGTGCCGACGATCTCGACCGTAAAGGTCAGGCGTGCCGCTTCGGCGACCTCTTCCCGGCTGTAAGCCACCGAACCGGGAGAGAAATCACGCATTACCTGGAAGCCGATCTCGCATTCCAGGGCCGGTCGGTGGTGGAGCTGACGGGCCGGCAAGGTCACCGCGCCTTGGTGGCAATGTGACGCGAAGATCCGCCCGACCATCGGGCCGGGCTTGCCCGCGACTTTCCAGCCGACGACCGCGTCGCCGATCATCGCGGCCATGGCGGTCTGGATCTCGGCCGCTTCGTGGACGTCGTTCGGGTAGAGGTAGTTGGGCAACCCCTCCAGCAGGGCGGACTGACTCCACGCCCCGGCCAGCAGGGTGCCGGCCTTGGCGATGGAGTCTTCGTTCATGGCCATGCCCGCGCCCTATTCGGCGGCCGCCGCGCGTCCCGCCTCGGCATGTTGCGAGAAAGCCGGCATCACCTCCTCGGTGAGCAGCGCGAGCGATTTCTTGCAAAAGGCGTGGTCGTCCCATTCATGGGCCATCGCCGTCAGCACGCCGAAATGCCCGGTGATGTCACGCAACGCGACCAATTTGTCGACGACGGTCGACGGTGAGCCCCAGGCGACCTGAAACTCGGCGACTTCCTGCCAGGTGATGGAATCCGGATCGGGATGGCCGTCCGGCGCGGCGTGCTTGATCAGGCCCCGCGCCTTGAGCGAGGAGACCAAGTAACGGAACCAGAAACTGATCGGGCCGTCCGGCTTCATGATGTAGTCATAGGCTTCTTGATCGCTGGAGGCGGTGACGATGCTCCGCGAAACCCGCCAGATATCGGGATCGGCGACCCGTCCGGCCTTCTCGCAGCCCTCGCAATAGGTCTCCCAATGGCTGGCGGTATGGCGGGGGTGCAGAAAAGCCGCGCCGGAAATCGGAATCCAGCCGTTTTCGCCTGCAAGGCGCGCGCTGCTCGACTTGGGCGACATGATTGAGATCGCGATCGGGGGATGCGGTTGCTGATACGGTTTCGGGAAATGCCCGACCCCATACTCTTCGCGGCTTACGTCCTTGATCTTGACGTCCCAGTACTCACCGGAACGGTCGTAGGGCGGGTTTCCCTCCCAGATCGCCAGAATATGCTCGATGGATTCCTTGACCATCGCGCCGCGATCGGTGGTTCCGCCGACCCCGAACAACTCGACATCCGAGGACAGGCTGCCATTGCCGATCCCCATCTGGAAGCGTCCCTTGGAGAGATGGTCGAAAAGCGCCGCCTGTCCGGCGATCTGCGCGGGGTGATGATGCGGGAGGCAAAACACACCAGTACCCATCTTGATGGTCTTGGTCTCGCCCAGCAGGGTCGCGAGAAACACCAGCGGCGCCGGGATTGGCTCGGAGGTGGCCGCGGCATGTTCGCCGACCCATACCTCGTGGAAACCGAGCTTGTCCGCCAAAATGATCGCCTCGCGGTCTTCCTCCAGGATCTCGGTGAGGTCACGCGCGGGGTCGTGAACCGGTTGCATGAACATTCCTAGCCGCATGGCTTTCGCCTCCACTGTTCCGGCGCGCCTTTGATCGGGCGTGTCGATTTCACAATGCCTGGGATGTTAACACGGGATCGAACTATCGCCAGGATGGCGTTGCTTGGGTCCGATGATTATCGGGTGGATGGTCCTGGATCGAAAATCCGACGAGGGAGTGGAGCAGGGAAGATGCGCGCATCGGTCGTGATTTCCGCCGTGGTGGCGGTCCTGGTCGGCTTTGGGGGATCGGTCGCGATCATCCTCGCGGCGGCCAAGGCGGTGGACGCGAGCGCCGCCGAAACCTCGTCCTGGGTCTCGGCGCTGTGTTTCGCGATCGCGGCGATCACCGGAATTCTATGCCTTCGCCACCGCATGCCGATTGTCGCGGCATGGTCGACGCCGGGCGCCGCGATCATCGCCGCGTCCACGGGGATCACGATCGAGGCCGCGGTCGGCGCTTTTGTGTTGGCCGGCGTGCTGTTGACCTTGACCGCGGCGATCCGCCCTCTCGGCCAACTGATCGAGAAGATCCCCACCGCCATCGCCTCGGCCATGTTGGCCGGCGTTTTGTTCGATTTCGTGGTCGCCGTCTGGGGATACGCCCAGACGGATTGGATGTTGGTGCTACCGTTGCTCGCGACCTTCCTGGTGCTCCGGCTGTTCTCGCCCTCCTGGGCGGTCATCGTGGTTCTGGTGGTCGGCGTCGTGCTGGCGCATGCGCTTGGGATGGCTAAACCCGTGGGTGGTTTCGAGATGTCCAGCTTGTTGTGGATCACTCCGTCCTGGGAGCCGGCGGTTCTGATCGGCCTCGGCATCCCGCTTTATCTGGTGACCATGGCGTCGCAGAACCTCCCCGGTTTCGCGGTCCTGCGCGCCGCCGAGTATCAGGTGCCCAGCCGTTCGATCCTGACGGTGGCGGGCCTCGCATCGCTGGCGACATCGGTGTTCGGAGCGCATGCCAGCAATCTGGCGGCGATCTCCGCGTCGATCTGCACCGGCCCCGACGCGCATCCGGACAAGGACAAACGCTGGATGTGCGGACCGGTCTACGCACTTTACTATGTCGGGCTGGGCTTTTTCGGGGCCTCGGTGGTCACCTTGTTCGCCAGTTTTCCGGAGGCGCTGATCATCACGGTCGCGGGGGTGGCGCTGACCGGCCCGTTGGTCGGAGCGCTAAGCTCGGCGATGGATGCAAGCGGTGATCGTTTTGTCGCGGTGACTACCTTCGTGGTGACGGCATCCGGGATCACCGCGTTCGGTATTGGCGCGGCGTTTTGGGGGCTCGTGGTGGGATTGATCGCCCACGGCTTGAGGATCGGGTTCGAGCGCGCGCGAGGGGACGTCGCGCCTTAGTCTCTTGGGTTCAAGAAATGTAGCGGCAATCCCGGTCTCGGCCACTCCATGGCAACTAGCCGACCGGTATTGGACAGGGTGATGAACGCGGTCGTGAGGTTCGGGCCGCCGAAACAGATATTGGTCGGGAACAGGTCCGGCATCTCCAGGCGTTGCTCGGAACTTCCGTCAGGCGCGTATATGTCGATCGCTCCGGGCAGCGAGCCGACGCAGACATTGCCCGCGCTATCCACCGCCAGGGAGTCAAACAGATGATAGCCCGCCGGCGCGCCAATCAGCCGGCCACGCTCCCAGGGGACCGGCCCCCTTGTGCGCTTGATCTTGCCCGGTCCCTCGATCTCGAAGGCCCAGACACGACCGCTATGGGTCTCGGCGACATAGAGCTCTGATCCGTCCGGTGACAGGCCGATACCGTTCGGCCCATCCATCGGCGCGATGACCGTGGTGATGAAGGAGCCGTCGGGCCTGGCGTAGTAAACGCCGCCCCGGTCCCGATCGCGCCGCCGCGTGTGCCCGTGGTCGGTGAACCAGAGCCCGCCCTCGGCGTCGAAGACAATGTCATTGGGGCCGATCAGCGGGTGGCCGTCACATTCCCGGTACAGCACCTCGCTCTTTCCGGTTTCCAGATCCACTGCTTCGATCCAGCCGTGCGGGACCTCGGGGGTCGAAAGGCTCGGGTAATGTTTACCGTCTTTCTCGAAGAAGGGCATGCCGCCATTGTTGCAGACATAGCAACGCCCGTCCGGGCCGATCGCGAGGCCGTTGGGGCCGCCGCCGGTCTTGGCGACTAGGCTCTTGGCCCCGTCCGGCGCGACACGGGTGATACATCCCGCCGCGATCTCCACCAGCAGGACCGAGCCATCGGGCATGGCGATCGGTCCCTCGGGGAACCTGAGACCGCTGGTGATTTCGCGAAGCTCGGCCATCGCGCTACTCCGCCGCCGGCTGCATCTCCCGCAGATGCGGTAAGACTTCCTTGGCGAAAAGCCGCAGCATGTCGAGTGTCTGCTCGAGCCCGTAATACGGGGGGTAATGCACCATGATCGAGGTGGCGCCGACATCCCGGAATGCCTCGATCTTGCGGATCACGGTTTCCGGCGAGCCGTGCAGGATCGTGTTCTCGGCGAGGTAGTCATATGAAAACCGATCCTCGCTGACGCCGCCGGTGACGTCGCCGAGATAACTGCCGGCCTGACCAAAGGCCTTCATGTGGTGGGTGATCCCGGCCTCGCTCTGCTCTCGCGCCAAGGCATCCGTCGGCGCGACATAGACCATGCGCACCACGTCGACGCGCCCGAAGGCCGGGTTCTGGTTCAACGGCGCCGGGGCGGACTTCATGTGCTTGCGATAATGTCGGATATGCTCGCCGATGACCTCGAGCGTGGGCAGTGTCGACTGCATCAGACCAAAGCCGTGCTCGGCGGCGAATTGCATGGACTCGTCCGTGCCGGCGCCCATGAAGAACGGCGGATGCGGCTTTTGGATAGGGTGCGGGAAGATCTCGTACTGCTCGTCCATCTTGAATTTGAAGTGCTTGCCGTCGGCGTTCACCCGCTTTTCGTGAAACCCCTGTAGAATGAGCGGAATGGCCTCCTGCTGGATCTCGCGACGTTGCTCATAACTCATGCCCAGTCCCTCGAACTCGTAGGGGCGGTATCCCGAGCCGAGCCCGAGCTGAAAGCGACCGTTGCTTAGAATATCAATGAATGCGGCGTTCTCGACGATCCGCATGGGATGGTGCAACGGGACCACCATCACCGCCGCGCCGAGTTTGATCCGCGTGGTCTTGGCGGCGAGATAGGCGAGATAGCTGAACGGGTCCGGGAGAATGCCGTAGGTATTCGAGAAGTGGTGCTCGGCGATCCAAACGCTATCGAATCCCAGCGCCTCGGCCTTGAGAATCTCGCGGGTTACCCGCTCATGGATCGCTTGATGCGGATAGGGTTCGGTCTTTGGGTCCGGATGAGAGGTGAAAAGAATTCCGACTTCCACGGCGCGGGGTCTCCCAGGGTTGATTTTCCCGCAAGACTAACACCGCGGCTTCGCCGGTAAATGGTCCGGATCCGCGAAATCATGGGGAGGATTGTCTCGTGGCGATTGTGCCGCCCTGGTGAACTGCCGGGTTCTC
>Ga0181588_10000735_pt1 | contig 29535 bp, 24 predicted proteins | sample 071ome_26_FD_148607 | JGI IMG/M metagenome (GOLD analysis project Ga0181588, IMG submission 148607) | Coastal salt marsh microbial communities from the Groves Creek Marsh, Skidaway Island, Georgia - 071409BT metaG (spades assembly) | ecosystem: Environmental > Aquatic > Marine > Intertidal zone...
GCGTCTGCTCCAAGGCGGCCCGCGTCGGGTTGCCGCTGCGACTGTAGTCGTATTCCGGCTTCGTTCCGTCGCTGTTGAAGCGGAAAATGGCCGACTGGTAGATAGGCAGGGAAATACTGTTGAAGGTCGCATCGGTGGCCTGTCCAGCCAGTGCAAGTCGGGTCTGTGGGTGCATGTCGGGAGCCTGAAAGGGATGGTTGGATCGGTCTCGGGGTACCACCGGGGCATGAACACCCTGCCAATGACAGACCTGAAGGCACGGCCCCGGGAATCCCGCAGGACGGTGCTTGGCGGAGGACATGGGCCCGCATCCCGTGGGAGGATCCGTGCGCCTCAACGTGTCCTCCATCCCCCTCTGGATACGAAAAAACCCTCGCCGGGTCAGAATATCCGGGAGGGTCTGCACGGCACGATGTCCGTCAGCCTTCCCATCTATCTCTCGTATCGAGCAGGAATTAGCACCTTTGGTCCCTATCGGGCTCCCGGTTGCTACGACGTCTTCGGGCCTGTCCCTCGGTCGTTCTCGATGGAAGTGCTCCGAAGATACAACGACAGTACCCCGGAACGCAATACCAGCTTCCTGATGCGCGGGCCATTCCGTCCGGACCCGTGGACGCGCCCAAGGCGCCACGCAGCGGACCCTGGAACGTAATCACCTGGAATATCACTCCCTGAGGTTGCATTCGGTCCAGTGCCGTGTCAATGATGCAGGGACGCGGCAAGAGCACGCAACACTGGCGTGAGGAGACGACCCGGACGGGCGCGGCATCGCAACCAACGGGCGATGGCATGCGAGCAGGAAGCCGCAGGCAGGGCGATGCGCTCCGGGCGCAGTGCCTACCCTTCGTGACATTGGAGGCATGGGCGGGTGATGTGAAGGTACATGGGGGTCACCCGCCCCATGCTTCCGGTATTGGAAGCCTTCAGGCCCGGCTTCGCTCCTCGTAGGGCACGGACGTACCATCTTCGACCCACATGCGTAGCAAGCGCAGGTATTGGGCCCAGCAAAAAGAGGTATGGCGGAAGTGCGCATTATCGTCCTGCCAATCCTCATGTTCAAAAGAGATCCATGTCTGGGCGCCCTCCGGGATCAGCTCGATTCGGAGCCGGGTCCCAGTCCAGTCGGGTTCGGCATCCGTGAAATACCACTCGATCAACCGTCCGGGGTCGACGCCGGTCACTTCGGCTGTCCATTCAAAGGCTTCCGAGAAGTGGAAACAATACATCGAACCGGCCCGTGGCTCCCCCTCGCACCGCTTCGTCCACCAGGCATCCAATCCTTGAGGGCGCGAAATGGCATCAAAGATCACGCTCGGCGCAGCGCGTATGGCCAGACGATGTTTAATGGCATGCACGTCGGTATTCCTTGATCATGTACAAACGGGTAGCGGGTTCATCTCCAGAATACGAACCGAACCGCATACGATGGACCGCTGGCCAGCCGGAGCTGTCCTGGTGAACATTTTACCCAGCCAAAAGCCCTACTTGTGCAGCACGATCATGCGCACTGCACTGTATCTGCCCGCGGCGGCCTGTACCGAGTAGAGCCCGGAGGCGGGGACGGGTACATCCAGATGGACCGTGGATGCACCGGCAGGAAGGAACATATCCTTTTCGAGCACCTGCCTTCCCATGAGATCGAATACCTTGAAGCGGACGGGACCTGCCTGGGGAGGAGCGACCGAGAAACGGACCGGTCCACGGGAGGGATTGGGCCAGGGCGCCCCCAAGACGAGGCGCCCGGGAAGGGTATACCGCTCGATGCCTCCCACGGGGGCCGCTGCGCGGCGGAACAAACCACCCTCCACTGTACCAATCCATAGCGACTCCTGGGCATCACGCGTCACCGAGGTCACGCGTCGGTAGGAGGCAAGCCCGGAGAGTTGCGGGGTCCACGTCATGCTCGATGGATCGAGCCGAAACACCCCATTGCCAAAGGTGGCAATGTAGGGCGCCCCCTGGGAGTCAAAGGCGATGTCGCGGATATCTTCGTTTCCTTCCAGCCCTTGACCAAGGCGGGACCAACTCTGGCCATCATCGAAGGATTGCAGCACTCCGGCAAACCGGGTACCGGCAAGAATCCAGCCGTCAGACTCTGCAAAAGCCTGCACGCTGAACCAGGCTGGATCCCCTGCGCTCATCCGTTGCCATTCGGACCCACCAGGGACCTGCCTCCAGGAATCCCATGCAGCACCCGCCAATTTGGATCCGTTCCCGCTCAGGTGCACGGCTACAATGTCGCGGGCATTACCCTCCTCGTCCACGATGGGAGCATCCGTCCAGGTACCCTTCGAGTAAACCCACGCTCCGGCATAGTAAGCTGCAAGGAGGGACCCGTCCTCGGCCAGGGCCAGATCCCGGATGAAGGGCCTCCCGGGCGGTCCCGAGGCCGACCACCCTGTGGCCTTGTCGTAACGCCACAGACCGGCATTCGTCGCCGCGAGCAGCCCTCCATCGGCATCCAGAAGGGCATCCGTCGCTCGACGCACGAGGGGTTCTTCGGGATGGACACGATCCCAGGATCCACCGTAATCGTGGGTGATGAACAAACCACCTGCTGTGGTCACGACGAGACTGCCATCGGGCTGTGAGCGGACCGCAGTAACGTCGCTCGTCAGGCCTGTATTCGAGGGGTACCATGTCTGACCCTCATCCGTACTGAGGACCACGCCTTCACCTCGCGTTCCAACCAAGCGCGAGGTGCCTGTCGACAGCCACGAGGCGACATCGGATGCGCTGACTGAGTGTACACGCCAGGTGTTTCCCTCGTCCTGGCTTTCAAACAGGTTTTGGAACCCGCCGACATGCAGCGATCCACCGGGACCTGCCGTGACCAGACCAACCGTCAGAGGATCCGTATCCGGCTGGATGCAGGTCCAGAGGGATCCGTTTCCGCGGCTGCGATAGAGCGAACATCCCCCATAGACAGGATTGGCGCCCGCAAACACATGCCCGGACGCGTTGGTGGCAATCGAGCGGATGTCGTATTCCTGCAGCCCGCTTGACGCAAATTCCCAGGTGCTGCCCAGGTCGGTAGAGCGAAAGACACCAATGTTCGTGGCAGCAAAGACATGGGTGGTACTGGCGGCCAGGGAATAGACCGCCGCGTTGTAGCCTTGCAGCGACAGGAGATCCCACGTCAGCCCTTCGTCCTCGGACCGGTACAAATCGCCATTTACCCCCACCAGTAGCAGACCCGGTTGAGGCTCAAGCATACTCAGAGCGTAGGTAGCCTCCAGGCCAGCAGGTACCCAGCTTTCGGATTCGGGGGAGAGTTTGAAGAGGCCTTGACCATAGGTTGCGACGCGGACCTCACCGGAGGCATCAACGTGGATCGCCCGCACATCCAGTACCGTCAATCCTGAGCTGAATCGAGTCCAGGTTACCCCAGCGTCGAGGCTGCGCTGAACGCCATTTGACGTCGCTGCCAGAACCGAGCCATCGGAAAGCTGCTCCAGATCCCAGACGATGGTCCCGCCGTAGGGACCCTCGATCGACATCCAGTCGCCACCCTGGGCGTGAAGGGCAGGGGCAAGCCACTGAACCAGCGCCAGGAGGACGATGGAGCGGGAGGCAAGCGCCAGAAAATGCCGGGCCATATCAGGGTGAGTGGGTGTCTGCATCGGCATCACGCGCCGCCGCAATCAGTGTTTTCTGTTCTTCTGACAAGGACTCCGGCAGAAAAACGTCAAGGTGCACAATGAGGTCCCCCTTCTCCGTTTCTGTGGCCACCCCATGTTCCTTGATACGAAGTCGGTCGCCGGGCTGACTTCCCCCCGGAATGGTCAGTTTGAGTCGGCTCCCGTGGGGAGAGAGGACACGCATCGATCCGCCCAGGAGGGCGTCAAAGACAGAAACGCGTTCATGCGTATGAATGGACAACCCCTCCCGGGTGAAGCGATCATCTTCTTTCACGCGCACGGTTACGTACAGGTCTGCCCGGGTCCCACCCGGCATGGTATGGCCTTTACCGCGAATCCGGATCTTGTGGCCATCCTTGACGCCCTTTGGAAAGGGGACAGCGATTTTTTCATTCTCGAGTGAGAGCATGATCCGGCCCCCTTTGAGCATCTGCTCGAACGAAATACGGACGGTACGATTACGCTCGTACGAAGGAGCCGCCTTCCTCCCAGACGGGCCGTTGCCGCCCGGTGAGCTGCGTGGGCCCGCTGCGCCTCCGAAGAAGCGTTCGAACAGGTCGGACATACCCGATGCGCTGCCGAAGTCAGGCTCCATGCGGGTGTAGGTCCCCTCCGGATTCCGGCGATACCCGGCACCGGGGGAGGAACCGAAGGGCGATCCGGATCCACCGAATCGCCTCATGCGATCGTACTGCTTGCGTTTGGCGGGGTCGGAGAGGGTTTCATAGGCCTCCTGGACCTTCTTGAAACGCTCCTCGGCCGTTGCATCGTCCGGGTTTCGATCCGGATGGAGTTCGCGTGCCAGCGTGCGGTAGGCCTTCTTGATGGCAGCAGCGTCCGCTGACTCCTTCACTCCCAACGTTTTGTAAAAATCGTTTGGCATACCGCATCGTGGGACCAGCACAGATGGACCAACCGGGCAGCTGTCAGGATCGTCCGGTTTCTGCTATCTTGGCACCACATTCAATTGGTGATGGCTGTTGTACGGCATCGTGAACGACGTCCGCAGCCACAGGATCTACCAAATCCGTGCCAACCGGTAGTTTCATGCAGAAATGTCAGGAATCCGCCCCATAAAAAAGGTTCTCGTCGCCAATCGTGGCGAAATTGCTGTCCGCATCATGCGTACCTGTCGCGATATGGGGATACGCAGCGTGGCAGTCTACAGTGAAGCCGATGAAAAGGCGCTGCATGTGCGCCTGGCGGACGAGGCATGGCCAATCGGGCCGGCCCCCTCGTCGCAATCCTACCTGGCAGCTGATACGATCCTTGCCGTGGCGGCCTCATGCGGGGCTGATGCCATTCATCCGGGGTATGGCTTCCTCTCTGAAAGCCCCGAATTCGCGGAGGCCTGCAGGCAACAAGGCATCCAGTTCATCGGGCCACCGGCATCGGCCATCCGGGACATGGGCGACAAGACAGCGGCGCGGGCACTCATGCAAGAGGCCGCAGTCCCCATGGCTCCCGGCACGACGGGGGCAATCAACGGGCAGGAAGACGCGTTGCGGGTCGCTGAGGAGATTGGTTTTCCTGTACTGATCAAGGCGGCCGCAGGCGGGGGTGGAAAGGGTATGCGGATCGTGCGCTCTGCCGAGGCCCTCAGCGATGCACTTTCGACAGCCTCCAGAGAAGCATCCTCAGCCTTCGGTGATGGGCGCGTCTTCATCGAGAAGTATATCGATGAGCCCCGCCATATTGAAATCCAGATCATGGCCGATGCACATGGCAATATTGTGCATCTCTACGAGCGGGAGTGCTCGATCCAACGACGGCACCAGAAGGTCATCGAAGAGGCACCTTCCAGCATACTGACCCCCGAGGTGCGATCCCTGATGGGAGAGGCTGCCATCCGGGCGGCTCGTTCCTGTGGATACGTCGGGGCCGGGACGGTCGAGTTCCTGCTCGATTCAGACATGCAGTTCTATTTCATGGAAATGAACACCCGCTTGCAGGTGGAGCATCCTGTCACGGAATGGATTACGGGATTGGACCTGGTGGAACTGCAGATACGCATAGCCGAAGGCCATACCTTGCCGTTTACACAGGATCAGGTGAGCGCCACGGGGCACGCCATCGAGTGCCGCATATATGCCGAGGATCCAACCTCGGGCTTCCTCCCAGGGCCGGGCACCCTCCTGGTACACGATCCCCCTTCAGGGCCGGGCATCCGGTTGGACAGCGGGGTCGAAGAAGGGGCAGAAATCCCGGTCCACTATGATCCCATGATATCGAAGCTCATCGCCTGGGGGACCACACGGGAGCAGGCCATTGCCCGCATGGTAGGGGCTCTCGGCGAATATGACATCGCCGGCGTACCCACCACGATTGGTTTCTGCCGCTATGTAATGCAACACGATGCCTTCGTCTCCGGCGGATTTTCGACCCACTTCGTGGACGACCACTTCACGCCGGATGTCCTGACAGTGTCCAACCCGTCGCTTGGGGAGGATATGGCCATCGCGGCCGCCCTGTATGTCGATGGCCATCATCGTACGGCACCGCAACAGGGGCCCGGCCCCTCGACCCCTTCTGCCGGCTACAGTCCGTGGCACCTTCGACGACGGCAGCGCGAGGCTTGAGGGCTCCTAGATCCAGGCTTTTTGCATTGTCAGTCCCTGACTGACCAGCCAGTCGGCAACAGCCATGACGGATTCACGCACTCCCTTGGTGGTCATCGGATTGCCAAAGGGCTGAAGACTGACCAGCACGCCACCCTGTTCGTGTGGCCAGGCCTGGATGATGAGTTCCTGCCGCAGATCGGGCTCTTCACTGACGGCTTTGAACAGCAGCCCATCACCCGAAAGGTCACGGTAGGCTTCGAGCACGATGGCATGACCCCCTTCAAAAGCCCGGACCTGCTTCTCGAAGGTCCCGACCTCGGTGAGTGTTCCGTCCAGGATAGCGTGTTGCATGGGTATGATCGTATTTCGCGGTTCGGGTGAATCGGCCACCGAACTGAGGGTGAACCGCGCGTGATAAATGGGCTTGTCCTGCTCGAGCCACTTCATGGCATACTTTGTCCGCAGCGTTGCCGGCGGAGGGTCTCCTTCCTCAACAACAAAACACCCGGAGGCTTTGCCCTGCGCCACTGAAAAGGCGAAGTACTCAGGATGGTCCGTGGTCAGGTGGAGACTGCCACCGGGCTTGAGGCGACTGGAGAGGATCTGGAAAAACGGTACCTGAAGGAGCCGGTTGCTGAGGTGTTTTTTGCGGGGCCACGGATCCGGAAAATTGACGTACACGCGATCGAGTCCGCCTTCGGGAATGATATCCCGGACAATGAAGCGGCCGCTTCCCTTGTAGAGCCGCACATGCTCTGCACCGCATCGTTTCATGCGCCGAAAGGCGCGCCACACGGAACCGAGCGACACTTCGGCACCCAATACATTCCACTCGGGATGAGCCTGTTGCAGGTGTTCGAGGTAGCGACCATCCCCGAACCCGATTTCCAGTACGAGCGGGGCCTGCCGCCCGAAGAGGGAGGAAAAATCCGTAGGTGTCTGGAAATCTGCGTTGAAGACAAGCATCAGATGGGAAGGGGCAGCGGGGGATGAGCCGACAGGGCGATGTTACGCTGTGACCGCTTGCAAGCCAAGTGAGAATCCTGTGGAAGTTGACCCACCGGGAACGGCACCCACTCCCAGTGGAGGGATCCACCGGAGCCGCTCCCACGAGCGACGAACAAACCTCTCTGGAGCGGGTACACCCCTTTCCATCGCCCACCAGCCCTTCGACGCTCCGCACTTCGATACCGTTTTTTCAAGGACTCTCGAACGAACCACGGAACCGAATGGCAACGATTTCCCGCATCCTGTGGGCAGACGATGAAATCGATCTGCTCAAACCCCACGTTCTGTTTCTCGAATCCAGGGGCTACGAGGTGACGAGCGTCACCAACGGCGCGGATGCCATCGATGAGGTCCGCAATGGGCGGTATGACCTCGTCCTGCTCGACGAACAGATGCCGGGCATGGGTGGTCTCGAGACGCTCACTGCCATAAAGGAAACAAGCAGCGACCTGCCGGTGGTCATGATCACCAAGAGCGAGGAGGAGCGCATCATGGAAGAGGCGCTCGGTGGAAAGATTTCGGATTACCTCACAAAACCGGTCAATCCCAGCCAGGTCCTGCTGACGTGCAAACGCATCCTCGATGGGCGCCGCATCGAATCCGAGAAAGCCTCCGAGAACTATCTCCAAGCCTTCGGAGAAATTTCGGCCCTTCTCATGAATCCCCTCGATCACTCGGCATGGGTGGATCTTTACCAGCGACTCATCCGGTATGACGTCGAATTGGACTCGGATGAGGGCGTACGACAGGTCTTCGAAGACCAGGCCCGTCACGTGAATCAGGCCTTCTGCAGATACGTGGAGGAGGTCTATCCTCGCTGGATTTCCCGCGTGGATTCCGCACCCGACGAAGAGCGTCCTGCCCTTTCCCACGAGGTCATCCCCGAATGGGTCATTCCGGAGCTGAATCACGGAAAGCCTGTCGTCTTTTTCGTCATCGACTGCATGCGATGGGACCAGTGGCTCGAATTCGAGCATTTGCTCTCCCCGCTCTTCACTATTTCGAGGGACTACCACTACTCCATCCTGCCAACAGCCACGCCTTACTCCCGCAACGCCATCTTTTCAGGACTGCTACCGGACGCTTTGGCCAAACGCTACCCCCGCATCTGGGCACAGGGCGAAGATGATGAGCACAGCCGTAACCGAAACGAAGAGCAATTCCTGAACGATTTACTCGAACGACGTCATATCCAGGCGCGCGTGCGCTACGACAAGTTGATCGGGAGCAAGGATGGTCGGGAGTTCCAGCAAACCGTCCACGATCTGCTCCAACACGATCTGAGCGCGGTTGTGGTCAACTTTGTCGACATCCTGGCCCACTCCCGATCCGACTCTGCCGTGCTCAAGGAAATTGCGCCGGACGAGCGGGCCTATCGAGCCCTGACGAGGACCTGGTTCGAACACTCGTGGCTATTCCAAGCCTTCCAGCAGCTGGCCGAGAGCGACTGTACCCTGGTCATCACAACCGATCACGGCGCCATACGCAGTCTCCACGACACGAAAGTCATCGGTGATCGCGAAACCTCGACCGCTCTGAGATACAAATACGGAAAGAATCTGAAGTGCGATGAGCGTCATGCCGTCCTCGTGCGGGATCCTTCCACCTTCGGACTGCCTTCGGATCATCGCAATACCAATTTCATCATTGCCAAGGAAGACTACTACTTCGTGTATCCGACGAATTACAACCGGTATCTGAACAAGTATCGCGATACCATGCAACATGGTGGGATCTCGATGGAAGAAATGATCCTTCCCGTGATGACGCTTCGCCCACGGTCCGCAGGCTGATCCATGGAAGAACAGCGTATCACGAGCCACAGTGTCGAACGCACGATCCAGGCCGGGGCAGCGTTTGGTGATGTCCTTGGGGCCGGTCAGGTCGTTGCGCTCCTCGGCGACCTGGGTGCAGGAAAAACACACTTCGTGAAAGGCATTGCACAGGCTCTCGGTATCCACCCTGATACGGTCTCGAGCCCGACATTCAGCATTGCGCAGGAATATCGAGGTGGGCGCTTTCCACTCTACCATATCGACTGTTACCGCCTCTCCGATGTAGCCGAATTCGAACGCACGGGAGCGCAGGACTACATCGGCGGTGATGGCATTTGCCTGATTGAATGGCCTCAGCGCATCGAATCACTCCTACCCATGGACACGATCCTCGTCAGCATTCGCCACCGAGGTGACGGGGGACGTGACATCCGGATACTGCCCTCCCCTGCCCATGCATGAAATGAAGGCGATGGAGCGTCTCATGGCGCTTCCGGCATATGCGACGTCCGGCGAAGTGGCGCTCAAGCCCGGTTTCGAACGGATAAAGGCGCTGCTGACCGGAATGGGTCACCCGGAACGACATCGGGAGATCATCCTGGTTGCCGGAACGAATGGAAAAGGCTCGACGGCCTCCATGCTGGCTGCCATGTCCAGCGCCGCCGGCGTGTGCACCGGCTTGCATACCTCACCGCATCTTGTGTCGGTAACCGAGCGCATGCGGGTCAACGGCGTAGCGCCCTCCGAGGCCTGGCTGGCCGGAGAAGTGCTCCGATGGGAAACGCTTTTCGCGCGCGTGCAGCCAAGCTTTTTCGAGGCTACACTCGCCCTGTCCCTGCGCTGGTTTGCCGACCAGGAGGCCGAGCGCTGCATCGTCGAGATCGGGCTGGGCGGACGCTACGATGCAGCCAATGCCCTGGATGCTGATCTGTGCATCCTGACATCCGTGGGCAGGGACCACATGCAGCTGCTGGGACCAACGCTGAGTGATGTTGCTGCTGAAAAGGCTGCCATCGGCAAGCGCGGTAAACCGTTCATCATGGCGCCGCTCGAAGAGCCGAGTCGCACGGCCGCCTATCGTGTCCTGCAAAGCATCGGTGCCCGGGTAACGGAGATCAACGCATTGACAGGTATCCGCACAACGCCCGATGGGACACTCACATTGACCACGTCCCGCAGGCAGGTAACGCACCTCAAGCCGCCCCTGCCCGGCCCCCATCAGCAGGTCAATGCCCTGCTTGCCCTCGAGGCCATGGATCAGCTGCACGATCCGCTTATCGATGCTGCCACGCTGCGGCATGGTCTGGACAGCATGCAGACGCTCAGTGGCCTACGCGCGCGCGGAGAGTGGCTCCTGCCCGGAGTCATGATCGATGTCGCGCACAATGAAAGTGCTCTTGAGGCCACATTGCGTGTTTTCCTGAACGCAGCCTCAGACAAGACACCCGTCCTCGTACTGGGTTTTCTGGCAGACAAGGACCCGGGCAAGCTCGGAGACTGGCTGCTTGGCTACGCTCCGAAATCCACACGCATCATCTGTGTGGATACCGCGGGAGCACGCGGCCTGAAAGCTGATGAAGCTGCTCTTCGCTGGATCCAAAGCGGTTGGACGGGCCCCATCGAAACGACCTCCGACCCGGCTGATGTCCTGAAACAGGAATACCGAGAGGGAGCGTATGTGCTGTTTGCAGGCTCACATCAGGTGGTCTCACGGATCCTTTCTGCAAGACCATGACCGGCCCGGGATTTACCTGAACTTCCTGCCGGATACGCAAACCGTATTGCTTTTCAACGTGGATAACCTATCTTTCTGTATCGGCTTGGCTGCGTTGACCCTCCCTGGACGTCCGCAGACAACCCTCTGGCCGTCCCAACTCCCTTCCGGGTCCCGGCCTCCTACTATTCGGCGGACCATCCGCCAACGCTCTACCTATTCCAACGCTCTCCTTATCGAACGGCTCTCGATTGACTGAGGGAACCCGTCACTCCGATGGAATCGACCGACAGGTTGACCCCTCGCGCCATGAGACGGCACGACACGGCATCGAAACCGATGCTTCAGTCATCGTTGGCCTGCTCTTCACTACATGAAAATTGCAGAACTACAGGACAAGAAACTTCCTGAACTGAAAGAAATCGCAAAGCAGATGAACCTCGGTGGGGTCTCTGCCATGAGAAAACAGGATCTGATCTACCTCATCCTTGAGGCAAAGGCCGAAGCCGCAGCGGGCTCTAATCGACGACGAGAAGAAGCCTCGCGCAAGCAGGAAGCTGCTGGCGGTTCACCGGATGCCGGTCCCTCATCTCAGCGTACTCGCGGCAAAAAGTCTGAAAGTGGCGGTCGAGACGAAGCCAAGCGCGGTCGCGGAGGTTCTTCCAGAGGCGAGGAATCCAACAATGATCGCTCCTCGGGCAGGCCCAAGCGTGGCGGTCGCAACGCGAATCAGGAGGAGGCCGAGCAGCAGAAACGACATCCCCGTCGCGGGCGTGGAGAGGACGACGCCGATGCCGCACGTGGTGACAACCGGGGCAGGCGGCGCAACCGGCCGGAGAATGGAAGCCGCGACGAGCGAGGTCGCGGTGGCAGGGACGAGGATCGTGGCCGCCGGCGTGAGGAGGATGATAATCGCGGTAACCGCCGGGGTGGACGTGGGCGTGATGATAATCGCGGAAACGAGCGCGGCAATAATGACCGGGACAATGACCGCGGTGGACGCCGCAGCCGTCGGGACCGCAACCGCGAAGCGCGGGAAGAACGTCGCAAGGAGGTCTACGCCGATCAGCCCGAATACATGCAGGAGTACAACCCGAAAGAGGTCGAGCTCGATGGCATGATCCGCAAGGTGGGGGTGTTGCAGATCCTGCCCGATGGGTACGGGTTCCTGCGCAGCGCAGAGTTCAACTACCTGCCGAGCCCTGACGACATTTACGTCTCTCCCTCCCAGATCAAGCGCTTCGCCCTCAAGATGGGTGACACCGTGGACGGTGAAATCCGCCCACCCAAGGAAGGCGAGCGGTATTTCGCCCTGATTCAGGTCAACTCCATCAACGGTCGCGCGCCGGGCGACATCGATGAGCGTTCGAGCTTCGATTATCTGACGCCCTATTATCCGGAGGAGCAACTTGTCCTGCAGACGCTTGGAGGGGAGTACTCAACCCGGGTCATGGATCTTTTCTCTCCTATTGGAAAAGGCCAGCGTGCGCTCATCGTAGCGCAGCCCAAGACGGGTAAGACGATCCTTCTCCAGAAGATTGCCAATGCCATCACGACCAATCATCCGGAGTGTCATCTCCTGATCCTCCTGGTCGATGAACGGCCCGAGGAGGTCACGGACATGCGCCGTCACGTCAAGGGCGAGGTCATTGCATCCACCTTTGACCAAGACCCGGAAAAACACGTCGAGGTAGCCGATATCGTTCTGCAGAAAGCAAAGCGCCTCGTGGAAGCCGGTCAGGATGTGGTCATCCTGCTCGACTCGATCACCCGTCTGGCCCGTGCGCACAACGCCGTGACGACGTCGACCGGAAAAACGCTCTCCGGTGGTATGGAAGCCGGCGCGCTTCGGGGACCCAAGCGCTTCTTCGGAGCGGCCCGCAACATCGAGGAAGGCGGTTCGCTGACCATCATCGGGACGGCGCTCATCGATACGGGAAGCCGCATGGACGAGGTCATCTTCGAAGAGTTCAAAGGAACGGGCAACTCGGAAATCGTACTCGATCGTGAATTGGCCGACCGCCGCATTTTCCCGGCCATCCACATCGTGAAATCAGGTACGCGGCGCGAAGAGCTCCTGATTCCAGAGGCCAAACTCAAGCGTATCTGGATCCTGCGCAAGCTCCTGGCAGACATGAACCCCATCGATGCCATGAACTTCCTCCTCGACAAGATGCGTGGAACGAAGAAAAATGACGAGTTCCTGGTTACGATGAACTCGTAACGCCCGCGATGAGGATCATCGAGAGAGGCGACCCGGTCGAAGATCGGGTCGCCTTTTTTATTGATCGCTCTTCGGTTCAGGTAACGCCCAGTAGGCCAACATGGCCATCCCAAGCACTGCCACAGCCGCAGTCAGCGTGTTAGAGACGTAACCGTACCGGACGTAGGAGGTACCCGCCACCGCACTGCCAATACCGAGACCGATTTGACCAATGGCCACGGCAAGGCTGAGCAGCGCCCCGCGGCGCTGTTCTTCGACAAGCGCCGTCATGAGCGACTGCAGGGGGCTGATTCGAATGGCGAACATGACCATGGCGAACCCGAAGACGACATAAGCCATGACCATGGATGTCGTCAGGTAGGTGGTCGCCACCATGACGACGGCCAGTCCGAGGCATGATGTAATGATCAGGGGTTTTCGACCCGTGCGGTCTGACAGCTTGCCTGCAGCGGGACCGGCTATGACGTTGGCAATGCCTCCGACCAGAAACAGGGAAGCAATGGCCGTGCCTTCGACCCCCAGGTGATGCTCCAACCATGTGGGCAAGTAAATAACGTATAGCCCGATACTGAAAAACATCAGGAAGTATGTAGCGCTGGCCGCGACAACCACCCGACGGCCCAGTAGCTCCCTATAGCCAGCGATGGCGGATCGCACGGTCAAACGATTCTTGTCGCGTTCCACATCCGGTTGCGGCACGTAGAACCAAATCAGCACCGTGGTCAGGGTCATCGTCCCGGCAAACATCATGAAGGCTCCCTTGAATCCGACCCAATCAGCCAGCAGCGTACCAATCGGAATACCGATGATCTGTCCGACCGCGATACCGCTCATGACCCATCCATTGGCCCACCCTCGTTTGTTGTATGGGAAATAGTCCCCTACGTACGACACGGCTGCCCCACTGAGCATGCCGCCTGCAGCCCCTGCTGCAGCACGCATGGTCAGAAGCTGTGCAAAATTCTCCACCACACCGTGCAACCATAGCGCTACGGCCATCGAACCACATCCCAGGAGGATGACCAGGCGACGTCCGAACTTATCTGAAATAGGTCCAATGATGAGGGCAAAAAGACTCAGGCATACCGCGTAGGAGGTAATCAGCCATCCTTGATAGGCCTCAGCAATATTGAGCGCTTCGCCTATCCTGGGAAGAATGGGAGATACAATGATGACCTGGCTGCTGGCGGAAAACACCATCAGCCACAAGGCAAACAGGACCAGGTAGGGGTGGGAATTGTCTCTGCGAGCCATGGGGGAGCTGGGTTCGCGATTCGTCGCAGCGACGATCGATGAGGAGCATGCCTCTGGGCCACCTGAGAAGTGGCAGCCCGGTAATCGGCACAGTATACGCAATGCGATCCGTCCATACGGTGGCTAATCCGTCAAGATGCTGCCCAGTCCACACACAACGAAAACAGGGCGGCCGCCCCGATGCCCGCTTAGCGGGTCAACAAGACGCAACGGGTAGTTGCGAACGGGTCCCGTCATCCCCAGGGACCGCGTCCTCCCCGATTACTTGAGCAGCGTCATTGTTTTCGATACCACGCCGGCTGCCGTCTGCAGGCGGTAGATGTACATACCCGAAGCCAGGTTCGAAGCGTCAAAGCCCGTCTGGAACGTACCGGCCGGCTGAATGCCATCAACCAGTACCGCGATCTCACGACCGAGCACGTCATGGACCGACAGGCGCACCTCCTGGCTCTGATCAAGACGGAAAGCGATGGTCGTTGTCGGATTGAACGGGTTCGGGAAGTTCTGCGCCAGTTCTACCTGCTGAGGGAGCTGGGCAAAGCCATCCTCCACGTCGACTGTCTGGCCCGTGGCGATGTTGCCGAAGTAGCCGGCGTGTGCCAGGGCGGTCCAGCCAGCAGCCCAGTTGTCGCGACCGAAGGCACCCACAAAGTCCACCGGCGTGTAGAAGGCGTCGTTTGGATACGCGGCGCGCGTCATGGTAAAGGCCGGGCTGTTGCCCGTCGGGCGCGGATCAAGGCCACCCGAAGGCGACGTAGAGCGCTCGATACCGGCAATCATCGGATCCTCGACCACGTTGCCGTTGGCCACGAGGTAGTCGATGATGGCTGCCTGGTTCTCAAGACCCGGGTTCACGAACTGCGCCGGTGCGTTGCCCGCACCGAACCCGTACCACAGGTTGTGCGTCAGGCCCAGGTCGCCCGCCTCAAAACGCTGACGGCTGTCGAGCGGCTTCGAACCGGTGTTGTCGATGTCCTCGATCGTCAACGCGTAGCCACCCGAGGTGGAGTTGTAGTCCGTAAAGATCGAGTTGTGGTAGAAACCACCCGTGTTGTCACGGAACATCAGCATCTCGGCGCGGTCGCCGTCGGGCGTGTTCGAAGCGCCGCCACCGATGTAGGTGGCGTTGTACACATACGGCTTGGCAAAGGGCTCCGTGTTCTCGTCGCCACCAGCGCCATCCTGCTCGGCCGCACCACCAGCTGCATCCGTGCCCTGAATCACGAACCAGAACTAACCCTTACCACGGTAGCCCTGATCCCAGTCCACAGCGTCATCCGAGTTGAAGGCCGAGACGAAGTACTTCAGGTTCACGTTGCCGCCGAAGAATTCGACGCCGTCATCGCCCGAAGCGTAGGACTCGATGTACTCGAGCGTCGTGCCGGCGCCAACACCACCAAGGGTAAGACCCTGGATCTCGTTGCCGTCCGACTCACCGATGTTGATACCCGTGTGGCGGATCGAGACGTAGCGCATGATGCCCGAGGAGTCGTTGTCGTCCGTGCCACCATACTGGGCGCGCGTGTCACCGCTCGGAAGGATCTCGTTCACGCCTTCGATCTCTTTCCAGTCGCCCGAAGCGTCGCCGGCGTTGTTCGTGACGGCAGCGCCCAGGAGGATGATGCCGAACCTGCGCAGGATGGGGAAATCCGATGTGCGCGCGCTCCGGCTGCTCAAGTAGCCCAAGGGTAGCCCGATGGTGTTAGGGCAATGTTATCCGCCGTTAAGCCAGTGTTATCCTTTCCGTGAAGCCCGGGCGAAGGGATTATTCGCCCTCGGTGAGAGGAGTCGTGGACTGCTCCATGAACGCCGTCATACGGCGCACGAAGTCGGCCGGGTTGTCGAGCGACCCTTCCAGCAGCAGCGCTCCTTCGTAGAGCTGCTCGATCGCTTCCCCAAGCCGCTCCTCCTGCCCCGGCACGTCGCGCAGCGCCGAAAGGTTCTTGATGAGCGGGTGGGCGGTATTGACTTCGAGCACCTTCTTGCTGCCCTCGAACGACTCGTCCATCATCCGCATCACACGCTCCATCTGCGCGTCCATGCCGGCCTTTCCGGTAACCAGCGTCACGGCCGAATCCACCAGGCGGTCCGAGGCGCGCACGTCTTCGATGCGATCACCCAGGACATCCTTGAAGCGCTCGACCAGTTTCTTGGTCTCACCTTTCTTCAGGCCGCCCTTTTTCTTCTTGTCCAGCTTCAGGTCGGAGGACTCGATGGACACCAGATCGTGATCCTTGTACTTCGGAATGCCCGGCATGATGAACGCATCGACCGGCTCCGTCATCAGGAGCACTTCGATGTCGTTGGCCCGGAAGTATTCCATGTTCGGGTTGCGCAAGGCCGCCTCGCGTCCATCGGCCAGGACGTAGTAGATCGTGTCCTGATCGCTCGGCTTGCGATCCACGTACGCACCGAATCCGGTCCATTCGCCCTTCTCCTTGATCGAGGACTCGAAGCGGAAGAGATCGATCATCTGGTCGCGGTGCTCGAACTCGAACTGGATGCCCGACTTGAAGAGCGGTCCGAATTCTTTGGAGAACGTGGCAAACTTCTCTGATTCGCTTTCTGCCCATTCCTCCAGCATGCCCAGGATCTTGCCGGTCAGGATCTTGCGGATCCTGGCCAGTACCGGGCTGTTCTGCGTGACCTCACGGGAAACATTCAGCGGCAGGTCTTCCGTGTCAACAACGCCTTTGACGAATCGGCACCAGTCCGGCAAGAGGTTCTTGGCATCGTCCTGTATGAAGACTTTCGACGAATACAGGTGCACGCCGTACTTGTAGTCATCGGCGAACATGCCCCGCGGCGCCTTCTTCGGGATGAAGAGCAACGCCTTGAAGCTGACCACGCCTTCGAGGCTCAATTGAAGATGCCCAAGCGGCTCATCCATATCGTTCGAAATGAACGTGTAGAACTCACTCAGCTGCTCGTCCGAGATGTCGGATTTCTGCTTGTGCCAAAGGGCATCGACCGTGTTGACCAGCTCGCCCTCGACATGCACGGGGAAGTCCACGAAGTTCGAGTACTTGCGGATGATGCTCTTGATGCGCCACTCTTCGGCAAACTCACCCTTGTCCTCTTTGAGGTGCAGCGTAATGGTTGTGCCACGCTCCGTGCGGTCCGTCTCCTCGATGGTAAACGATCCGCCCCCATCACTCGTCCAGCGCAGGCCGTGGCTGTCCGTGTCGGCATGGCGGGTGTCTATCGTGATAGTATCCGCCACCATGAAGGCCGAATAGAAGCCGACCCCGAACTGCCCGATCAGGGAGGCATCCATGGGACCGTCCTTCTTCTTGAGCTCCTGCACGAACTCAAGCGTGCCCGACGAGGCCACCGTCCCGATGCGCCTCAGGAGATCTTCTTTGGTCATCCCGACACCGGTGTCAGTCAGCACCAGCGTGTTCTCGTTCTTGTCCAGCTTGATGTCGATGCGCTGCTCGGCATCGGCATCCACGACATCACGATCCGTCAGCATGCGGAAGCGGATCTTGTTGAGCGCGTCGGAGGCGTTCGAGATCAGCTCACGCAGGAAGATCTCTTCGTGCGTGTAGAGCGAGTGGATGATCAGATGAAGCAGCTGCTTCATCTCGGCTTTGAACTCGTGGACTTCGGGAGCCTGGGTAGCTTCAGTCGTGGTCGTCGTGTCGTCAGCCATGGCGGCGAAGGCAAGGATGAGTGGGAGATAGAACGATATCTGCCACTTTTTTGGCTTCGCAGCGCCGTTTGTTCCATGAATAGACCGTCAATGGAGATCCTGACCGGTTGCACCTCCTACATGCCACTGGAGTGCGCGATCGATTCCGCCTCGCGCAATGGATGGCAGCCTACACCATTGATCCTGCTGGGAAGCCTACCCCGTCATACGAAAAGAGAGAAGCTGCCGGCGGGCTACGGCGCCGCGATCCATCGCCACTCTTCGAAGACGGGCACGTGCCTTCCTGAGGGCCAGCCGATGGTCCCTGCGATCGTCGACCGCCTTCGATCCTTGAATCAAGGGTTGAGAGGGCAGGCTCATGCGGTTGCTTTTCATACTTGCTGATGGATTTGGAGAGTATTTCCATTACGGCTCTTCCTCGTCCATCGGCTGCGACCTGCAATACTTAAACGGCGGCCAACCGCGCTATTCGGCTCGGGCGGGGACCAGGGCGTTGAGCCAGTCGAAGAGCACAGGTGCCATTTGCTCACGCCACGCCCTGGAGGCTGGGGCAATGACTTCAAAATGACTGGCATCTTCAACAATGTGGAGGCGCACGTCATCCCCCGCCGCTCGAGCCTCTTCGGCATAGGTTGTGACCTGTTGCCAAGGCACCACGTAATCGTGCCGGCCATGCAGCATGAGCTGTGGCACACCCAGCGGCAAGCGCGCCGCGGGCGAAGCCTGACCATAACGCGCCGGCAGCTCCTCGGGCGTGCCTTTCATGAGCTGTACATACCCATCCCCGCAGGGATTGGGGTCCTGCTCTGCATGCGCCTTCAGATCCGGAATACCATCCAGACTGACTGCGCCGGCAAGACGAAGGGGCGCGGCGCTGTACAGGTCATCGCGGTCATCGTACCCGCTCCTGCCAGCAGCCCACAACGCCAGGTGCCCACCAGCCGAATGGCCCATGGACACCACCCGGGTCGTGTCCAGATCATGCGTTTCGGCCAGCGCGCGCACATAATCGATGCCGGCGCCCACGTCCTCAAACGTACCCGTCCACGCCCCTCCTTCATCCACAGCCTGACGATGTGAAAGACTCCACGTCGCCCATCCCCGCTCGGTCAAGGCGGCCATGAGGGGCTCCACGTTGCGGGGACGATGCAGTCCGACCCAGCAGCCACCGTGCATCATGACGATGACCGGATGCGGCCCTTCTGTCTGCGGTACGCGCAACACGCCCCACTGCATGGGATCCGAACCATAGGCAATGCGCTCTTGCTCGGGGATTTCCGGGTAGTCGAAGTCCCCGGGACCCAGGTATTGGGCTTGACTTGGTGTAGCGGCTGCCATGAGTATAATGGCTGTCAGAAACGTGGCTGAAAGGGTTCGAAACATGCGAGATCGGGAATGGGGTCCAAGGTACTCATTGACGGGCTCCGCACATGCCGGGAGCACTTTTTCAGAAATCAATCTCCGGCGCGGCCCAGGTCAGCGAATCCCCCTCGAGACCATGCGCGAAGCTGACGACCTCCCCATCTTCGGGCACAAAGTGGATCAGGACGTACATGCGCTCCGGATCCGGGTAGAACGCGGTCCAATGCGGTTGCCAGTAGCGGTCCTTGAGCGCATGGTCATCAACAATCGATGCCCGTCCCCTGAGCGTCACGTATCCCGTGCCGTCCGGTATCTGATAGAAGACCGTGGCGCGCGGATTCGCGCGGATCTCGCGCACCTTGGCGCTGCGCGCGTTGGTGCCCATCCAGACATCGAAGCGCCCCGAATCAGGAGGAAGCGCTTCAAGAATCCGCGCTTGGGGTTGACCCGCCTCATCGAGGGTAATGAGCGTAAGCAAACGGGCCGAGGCCATGATGTCCCATGCTGCCGTGTGCCCGTCCGTCCACACTTCAGGCGTTGGTGAAGACGGACCTGGAGCGGTCTGTTCCTGACATCCTGCCATCAGCACGAGGGTCAATACGAATACCACGTAGCGCACAGGCATCCTCAGCGACCAACGGCGGCCAACCCCTGCTCGAACACGATATCGACCGGGATGCCTTCGTCCGCCAGGCGGTCCAGATCGGCCTGTAGCTGCTCGGGTACGCGAGCATACTCATCGACAAAGGCCGCGACGCCCTCATAGTCGCCATCGCCCTGGAAGCGCAGGATTTTTCCGGTCAGCGTATTCATCGCCTCGATCATCATGTCGTAGTCCGCCCGATAGGTACCCGTAGCTTCGTCCCGGGTAAAGGCGCCCATCTCCGAAAAGAAGTTGAACCGGATCATGTTGGCCCGACCGTGGGCGCTTGATGCGCCGAAACGCACACTGCGGAAAATGCCCGCCAGGAAGGTTACCATGTTATCCCGTAGATCGCCCGATTCTTCTCCTTCCTCGATCAGCTTTGATACCATGTAGAGGCCCAGGATGTCGGCCTTGCCTTCTTCGAGCGCCGAGGCGTGCTCTTTCAGCGCGCCGCGTACCGTGCCCGATCCGTCGAGCGTGTTCTTGATGCCCAGTCCGTGCGCCACTTCGTGGAACATGGTGTTGCCGAAAAAGGCATCGAAGGTCACGTGTTCGCGCTGGTCCTCGGCAATCAGCATTTCGGCAATCGGCACGAGGATCTTGTCGAACTTGGCCTGCATTGCGTTCTTGAGCTGCAGCCGGCGCGTGCCCTTGGCCAGCTGCACCCGCTCGTCGTTGGGCAGGTTGATGGCGATGGTCTTGGAGCCAGCGTTCGTATCGCCGGCGTAGTAGATGGCGTCGTAGGCATTCAAGTCGGAATCCGTGCCCGGCGTTTCCTGCTTGTACTCTGGGGGTACGGGAAGCCCCTCCTGCAGCATGGGCAAGAGCTGAGCGTAACGGGAGAGACGCTCGCTCCAGGACATATCCTTGACCAGCACGAAGGCTTCGGCGGCTGCCTTGTACCCGAAAAGTGCATCCTCATAGGTCTCGATGGGACCAACCACGATTTCAATGCGGTTGTCCTTCATGTCCATCCAGGCCATGTCGCTCTCGTAATACTCCCCGGTGACAAGGGCTTCAGCGCGCAGCGTCAAGTAGTTCTTGAGGCCGGGATCATCGGCATACTCGGCAGCGGCCAGCAATTCTGCCGACGCCGTCTGCATTTCTTCGGCGAAGGCCTCGTGGTAGGGAATGGCCGTCAGCGTTTCATCCGCATCGCGGACCACCATGGTGTAGAGCTCGGCCAGAGCGGGGTCCGCGGCGGATGCCGCCTCGAACTCGGCGCGCGTCATGTCCCGAGGGTAGAGATTGGCACCTTCGGGCTTGTCTCCCACGCCATCCAGGAACGGGGCATTGCCGCCGATCCGATCCCAGGGACCGTAGTTGATCTTGGCATACTCCCGCAGCGCTGGATCTTCGATCGAGGCCAAAAGCGCGTCCCGATCCCCGTAGGCCTGCTTCCAGAATATGGCCTCCATCTGGTCGGCCGCAGCAAAAAGGTGCGGCAACATGCGGCACTCGTTCTCACTGAGGACACTCACATCCGTCATCAGTCGAAATGACGTGTACTGCGACAGCAGTTCGCGTCCGTACTCGCTGCCCTCGCTCATGTCGACATCGATCTGTTTCATGGAGCCCTCTTCAGCAAGGAATGCACCGCAATCGAAGGCGGTTGTTGCTTGGCCACAGCCATTGATCAGAGCGGTCGCGGCCAGGATAATGAGGAGTGTGGAGATGCGTTGCATGGAGCCGTCCGGTCGGTGATCATGTCAGCGGGTTCGGGTTTCGTAGGTCCGGGGAAGCGATACATCGCCGAGTACGACGAAGTCGCCGAGACCGGTGTGCTCGTCCGGATCGAAAATGGTGGGATCGTCCACGCTTTGAACGGAAATGATCAGCATACGGGTGCCCGGGCGGTACTGGGACAGGTGCTCTGGCGTCCCCGTGCCGGCTTCTACATGGAAGCCGCCCACAAAGTGCGCGACTTTGGCACCGGGCCGACGGGTCATGTGATCGGCAATGGACCACGCCATGGTCGCATCCCAGAGCGATTGGGCGTCCAGCATGGAGCCGCCGCCGTGCTGTGGCTGCGCAGCAGGCGCCGCGTGATCGGAGGACTCGTCGGGAGTGTCATGGTTCATCTTGGAGTGGTTCATCTTTCCATGATCCATGCCCTCGCCCATCTGATGACCCTCGCCTTCCTTCTTGGCTGCCATCTTTTCGGCTTTCATCTTCTCGTACTCCTCGTCAGTCATGTCCGGGTGATGCTTTTCGCGCATGGCGGCGTGGTTCATTTCACCCTCGCCATGCTGCATCTCGCCGTGCCGCATGCCTTCATTCTCCGGCATGGGTTCAGCTGCAGCATGATCGCCCTCGGAAGATGCCTCGACGGCTGCCTGCATGGCTGCCATGGCATCGGCCATGACCTGATTCCATTGCGCCTCGTAGCGCTCTGAAGCAGCAGCATACGGCAGCGGTGCCAAGTAGCTAAGGGCTTGATCTGAGAGCGAAGCGAGGGCGGTCCGTCCATTGCGGGAGACCATATTGGCGTAGCGCCTCGGCGCGTTGGCCGCAATGACAGGGAGCCCATGGGCTTTGGCAAACTCAACCAGCGGGCGGTAATCCGTTTTGTAGTTCGACCATGGACTGCTGGCCTGCTGGAAATGGGTATCCGTGATCAGACCGGACAGGTATTCGTCCACGATGTACTGCACATCGCGCGAGAACATCTCGAGGCTGAGCGCCGCGGCGTGTCCATGCGTATCGAACCAGCCTTCAAGTACCTGCTGTTCGATGTGGTGGGAGACGGGGTCATTGTGCAGCTCGCCAACGAAAACGACCTCGACAGAGGCGAGCGCGGCGCGCACCTCTGCCATCGTAGCCGGCGTGCCGTCACTGCGGTAGATGCGGTAGTCCGATTCGGTAACATCATCGGCCGTCGCCAGCTGGGCGGCGGCCGGAGCTGCCACAACAGCAGACAGAAGGGCGCCCCAAAGGACGGTCCGGAATATTTTTTTCATGGGCTTGGGGTGGGGGGAGAGTAGATTGCTCAAGGTAACGATAACCCCCGCGCCATCCGAGCCCCGGACTAACGGCGGCGCTTGTGGCCGCCTCTCCGTCCCTTACCCCCGCGTTCTTCGCCCTGATCATCGTCATGGTGCTCGTCCGCGTTGGCCAACGCATCGTCTGCCTCCGGCTGAGAGACCTTGTGCAGGGTCTCGTGGTAGAGCTCGTCCAGGAGCATGGCCAGAAGCTCGGGCTCCTGTTCGGAGAGCTCTTCCACCAGCGGCTTGAAGCGCTGCAGGCGCTCCTTCTCCATGCGTGACAGGTCACGGAAGCTGGACTCGAGAACCACGGTCAGGCGCTCAGTTACGCGCTCTTGAACATCTTTCTCGTTGGGGACGTCGTGCTGTGTCATGGGAATGGAGTAGCGCTGGGCCAGGGCCAGCAGGTTGCGTTGTTCTTCGATCGTGATCAGGGTGATGGCGGTACCGGTCTTGCCGGCGCGCGCCGTCCTCCCCGCCCGATGCACGTAATATTCGGGGTCCTGCGGAATGTCGTACTGGATAACGTGGCTCAGGTCCGTAATATCGATCCCGCGGGCCGCGACATCCGTGGCTACCAGAAAACGCAGGCGTCCGTCGCGGATCTTCTTCATCACCTTCTCGCGGGCCTTCTGGGAGAGATCCCCGGAAATGCTGTCGGCATCGTAGCCGTAGTTCTGCAGGAAGGTCCCCAGGTACTCCACATCCCGCTTCGTATTGGCAAAGATGATGGCTGACTCGGGATTTTCCATCTCGATCAGGCGCACCAGGATGCGGTCCTTGGCCATGCGGTCCACACGGTAATACCGGTGCTCGATGGCATCCACGCTCACATTCCCGCTGCTCAGGGACAGGAAACCCGGATCGTTCAGGAATTTCTTGGACAGGTACCGGACGCGCTTGGGCATCGTGGCACTGAACATGCAGGACTGCCGGTCACGCGGCAAGTAGCGCTCCAGCTTCAGCATATCCGGGTAAAATCCCATCGACAGCATTTCGTCGGCCTCGTCGAAGACCAGCATCTTGAGGTCATCGAGGATCATGCGCCCCTGCTGGATATGATCCAGGATCCTGCCCGGCGTACCAATGATGACCTGAGCACCGTTTTTCAGTGCGCGGATCTGGGGCTCGTACTTGACCCCTCCATAGATGACCACGCTCGAGAAGGGATGATCGCCACGCAGGCGATCAAACTCCTCGTGGATCTGTTTGGCCAGCTCGCGCGTGGGCGAGAGGACGAGGGCCTGCGCCGCCTTCAGGTCCGGGTCGAGCAGATTGAAAAGCGGCAACAGGAAGCCGCCTGTTTTTCCCGAACCCGTCCGTGACTGCACGATCATGTCCCGGCCGTCAAGCAGATACGGTACCGCCTTCTCCTGGACAGGCATGAGCTTCGACCAGCCGATCGATTGCACGGCATCGCGCAAGGTATCCGGCAGGGAGGCAACCGTGGCCGCCGGAAGCGGCGGATCAGGTTCGGTGAATGACGACTTGGTCTGGGCTTCGGCGCGCTCGGCCTGTGCCCGTGAGGTCAGATCAATTCCGGTGATATAGCTCCGTTTGGGGCCTTCAGACATACAATGTGGGTTGAACAGATGAAAAGGCTGGCCTACATGGCCAATCCGCCATCAACATGGAGGACATGCCCGGTAATATACGAGGCTTCGTCGGAGGCAAGGAAGAGGACCGCTGCGGCGACATCATCCGGAGTGGCCGGACGACCCGCGGGCACCGATCCCAGCATGGCTTCACGGGCGGCATCGGACAGGGTGCTGGTCATGTCGGTTTCGACGTATCCCGGCGCCACCACATTGACGGTCACACCGCGTGCACCGAGCTCCTTGGCCAGGCTCTTGGAAAAGCCGATGATACCGGCTTTGGATGCGGCGTAGTTGGTCTGACCCGCATTGCCCATCACCCCGACGACGGAGGAGAGGTTTACGATGCGACCACTCCGCTGGCGCATCATCTGACGATAGGCGGCTTTGGAATAGTTGAAAACGCTCTTGAGATTGGTCCCGACGACGGCGTCAAAGTCCTCTTCGCTCATGCGCAGCATCAGGTTGTCACGCGTCACACCGGCGTTGTTGACGATGACATCAATCGACCCCCATTCGGAGATGACCTCGTTCACAGCCGTCTCTGCAGAAGAGAAATCAGCCGCATCCGCCTGGAACGCCTTGGCCTTGTATCCCGCTGCTTCCAGCTCGCTCACCAGCGCATCGGCCTCTTCAGACGAGCTGCGATAGGTGAAGGCTACGTTGGCGCCTTCCGAGGCAAAGCGCTCCACGATGGCCCGGCCGATACCGCGGGTGCCACCGGTTACGAGGACATTTTTGTCTGCAAATCGAGTACTCATGATGCGTAAAGGGCAAGCGTAGGTAGATGGTGGTCAGGCGACCTCAAGATCGGCCATGGAAGAAAAAGAAAGCGTCTCAACGTTACGACCCAAGGTGCGTTTGACCAGACCCGAAAGCACCTTTCCGGCGCCCACTTCGACAAACGTGGTGGCCCCGTCGCGCTGCATGGCTGTCAGCGCCTGAGCCCACCGAACCGGAGAGGTCAACTGATCGACCAGCCGCTCGCGGATTTCATCGGGATCGGTTGTGGGTTCGGCGGTCACGTTCAGGTAGACCGGGCAGGACGGCGTGCGGATATCGAGCGCGGCCAGACCTTCTGCCAGTCCCTCCCGCGCAAAATCCATGAGCGGCGAATGGAAGGCGCCCGAAACGGGCAGCTTCAGCGCCCGTCGGGCGCCGCGTTCCGAGGCCAGGGCCACCGCGCGGTCCACCGCTTCGACATCCCCTGAAATGACAATCTGTCCGGGCGAATTGAAGTTGGCTGGCTGCACGATCCCTTCGCCGCTGGCGTCCTTGCAGACAGCCTCCACGTCAGTGTCGTCCATGCCAAGGACAGCGGCCATCGCGCCGGGACGAATATCACCAGCCCCAGCCATCAGTTCACCCCGCAGGCGCACGATGCGCAGGCCTTCTTCAAACGAGATCGCTCCCGCGGCAGCCAGGGCGCTGTATTCTCCCAAGCTGTGTCCGGCCACCATCGCCGGGGTCGAAGCCCGGGATGGAAGGGCCGACATGACGGCCATGGAGTGCACGAAGAGGGCAGGTTGCGTGTTTTCCGTCCGGGTCAACCGCGCCTTGTCCGCATCGGCGTCTTCCTCATGTCCCGAGCCGAACATGATGTCGGTAATGTCGAAACCGAGTACCGTGTTGGCGCGCTCCAAGACGCTTCGTGCGGCGTCGTTCTCCTCAAACAGGTCCCGAGCCATTCCCACGAATTGGGAACCCTGACCCGGAAAAACAAAAGCAGTCATGGTATTCGTCGCTTCAGATTCGCTGGATAAACGATCTCGGGACAGGGTGGATTACGCTGAACCCGATCCGTCATAGGCCCATCGGACCCATGCTGCTCCCCATGTAAAACCGCCACCAAAGGCAGCAAGGACCAAATTGTCCCCCTTACGCAGTTGAGCCTCCCAATCGGCCAGACACAAGGGAATCGTAGCCGCCGTCGTGTTGCCGTAGCGCTCAATGTTGAGCATTACCTTGTCCATCGTGACTCCCATGCGCCGCGCCGTGGCGTCAATGATTCGCAGGTTGGCCTGATGAGGTACGAGGTAGCGAATGTCATCGCCACTGAGTCCGTTGCGTTCCACAATCTCGGCGGCCACATCGGCCATGCCCTTCACAGCCGCCTTGAAAACCGGCTGGCCCTCCTGATGCAAGAAATGTAGTCGTTTCTCGAGGGTCAGCGGCGAAGGGGGATGGAGACTACCCCCACCAAGCATGCACAGGGAAGACCACTGACTGCCGTCTGCGTGTTCGATCGAGTCCATGATGCCGTTGTCGTCATCGCTGGGCTCGAGAAGCGCACACGCCGCGCCATCTCCGAAGAGTACGCAGGTTGTACGATCGGTATAATCGACAATGGTGCTCATCTTGTCCGCTCCAATCACGAGCACCTTCTCGTGCTTGCCGGACTCGATGAAACGCACGCCTGTCGAGAGGGCAAACAAGAACCCAGAACACGCTGCCGAGACATCGTAGGCCCATGCGTTGACAGCGCCTATCTCGGCAGCCACGATGCAGGCTGTGGCCGGAAAAAACATGTCCGGCGTGACCGTAGCCACGATAACGAGATCGATTTCGGTCGGATCAAGGTTGCGCTTGGCCAGGAGTTCTTGCGCGGCCTGGGTGGCCATATACGAGGTGGCCTTGTCGGGATCCTTGAGTATGCGTCGCTCCCGGATGCCGGTCCGGGTCCGGATCCATTCGTCCGACGTGTCGACCAACTTTTCGAGGTCGGCATTGGTCAAGCGATCCTCGGGCAGATAGTGTCCGATGGCCGTGATGGCTGCGCGTCGTGTTTCCATGGGGTTCAGAGGATAAGGTCTGCAGATTGGCATCATGCGTCCTGCGCATGTCCACCACCCCACAAGACACGTTCAGGCGGCTCAGTCATGTGTATTCTGAACCGAGGCGGCAATCCGCTCAGACACCTTGTGCGAAATCATGGTGTCGGCCGCAAGGATCATGTTCTTTATGGCTGTAGCGTCGGATCCACCGTGTCCGATCAGGACAGAACCATCGACGCCGAGCAGCGGCATACCACCAAACTCTTTGTAATCGAATCGGGCACGCACACCACCGAGCGCTTTGGCCACAATGGCCTGCTCTTCGGCGGGCATACCAAGGCGCATCATTTCGGCGCCAATCATCTTGGGAAGAATGCTCGCGACGCTCTCGCCGAATTTGAGCAGGATGTTTCCAGCAAAGCCATCACAGACGACAACGTCGGCTGCATGGGCCATTACGTCCCTTCCTTCGATATTGCCAACGAAAGAAAGACCGTCAGCCTGGTGGAGCGCCTGGTAAGCCTCCTTGGCCAACTCGTTTCCCTTCCCGGGTTCCTCACCAACGTTGAGCAGCCCCACCGTGGCCTCGGACATGCCCAGCACCTCGCGGGCATAGACGGCCCCCATCCGCGCAAATTGGACCAGGTGCTCGGCTTTGCAATCGACGTTCGTGCCTACATCGAGCAGGATACACGTGCCCTTGAGCGTCGGAAAGTATCCGATCACGCTGGGGCGAGCAATGCCGGGGAGTCTTCCAAGAATGAAGAGGGCTCCAGCCATGACAGCTCCCGTGTTCCCAGCCGATACAAAGCCTTGGGCCTTGCCCGCTTTGCACAGACCCAGGCCGACGTGGATGGAGGAGGCTTTCTTTGTCTTGATGGCCGTGCCGGGCGACTCGTGCATTCCGATGACATCGGGCGCATCAATAACCGTAATGCGCTGCTGCAGGGACCTGTCGAGACGCTCGACATGCGGACGAACGGTATCCTCAGGACCTGTCAGCAGGAGCGCAACGTCCCGATCCTCGGCACGAAGGGCCAGTGCGGCTCCCTCGACGACTACCTCCGGGGCGTCGTCGCCTCCCATGGCATCCACTGCAATTCGGGTAGGCATGACAGAGTTGGGCTGCATTCGCGGGGACGGCATCGTCGAGGCATTACGCGCCGACGGGCGAAGATAGGGCCAGCAGGTGAAATCGGTTGATCGGGCTTGGTGACGCGTGCATCACAAAGCAGAGCGCGATTACGCGGGGTACTGACCCCTTGGGTCAACCGGCGCTTTCGCGGTCTACCACGGCACGACCACGGTAGTGGCCGCACGTCGGGCAGGCCCGGTGCATCAGCTTCGTTTCGCTGCAGTTCGGGCACTCCATGGTCGTCGGTGCGCTCAGGCGGTTGTAGTATACCGAGCGACGCTGCCGGGTGCGTGCCTTCGAATGTTTTCGTTTCGGGTTAGCCATGGTGCTACCTGTTACGTCTGCGAGTTGGTTACTCGGGGGTGGATGTCTCGGAAGACTCGTCCGAAGCAGAACGGAGCTTTTCGAGGCCCTTCCATCGCGGATCGATATCCGTTTCGGAAGTGTCCCCGAACGTGGTGGGGATGTCCGTTTCTTCGGCGCCGGGTGCGATCTTGCGAACAGGCACAGCCAGCATGAGAGTATCCCTAACTATGTTGGTCAGGTCGATCTCATCCGAATCGCTTGGTAGCGGCTGGATGTCGTCGTCCTCTGCATCGTCATCCATCATGGCCTCAGGCATGAAGCACACCGTGTACGTCCCGTCAACGGCCTGGTCGAACGGCTCAAGCGTACGGTCGCACGTCAGGTGGGCAACGGCCTGCGCACGGACGCTGACAACGATCTGATCGCCGTCCACGGTAACCTGAGCCTGAACGTGGACATCATCCATCCCGGGATCTTCCAAGCCAAGCTCGTCGGACGATGGGTAGAACTCCAGCGCCTGGAATCCTTCCTTGAGGGATCTGATGTCGATCGGGATCATGGTGGCGTCCGTGTGATGGGATCAGGCAGACGTCGCGTCCTGTTGCCGATGAATATTCGGATACAGACCGACGAAGATACGTCAGCGAGCGTGCGGGACGCAACGAGACAGCCCCGGGTAAGATGCCGAAAAGCGTGTGAAGGCTGCTCATCGAAAAGCAGGAAAAAGCGGCTTGCGAGAGCCCCCATCGGGGCCTTACTCATTGGCAATACGCGAGGGTTTGAAGCAGCCCATGGTGCGAAGCGCGACCCATCTCACAGTCGTGGATAAGGTGTGCATTTCTTTCAAGTCGCCTGACGCACGAATCCCGTGCAGCTTTCGTGGGTCAGATTCAAGGCGAAT
>Ga0181588_10000736_pt1 | contig 29521 bp, 22 predicted proteins | sample 071ome_26_FD_148607 | JGI IMG/M metagenome (GOLD analysis project Ga0181588, IMG submission 148607) | Coastal salt marsh microbial communities from the Groves Creek Marsh, Skidaway Island, Georgia - 071409BT metaG (spades assembly) | ecosystem: Environmental > Aquatic > Marine > Intertidal zone...
ATTACTCAGACTTTGGGAGGTGATTGATGTCCACGGATATCGACCTATGCTACCTGCCGGCCACCGAGGCCATTTCGCGCTTTAAGGCGAAAACACTCTCTCCGGTTGAATTAATGGATGCCGTCATAGAGCGGGCCGAAGCGGTCGAGCCTCAGATTAATGCGTTTACTTTCAAACATTTTGACGAGGCCAGGGATCAAGCAAAAAAAGCGGAACAGAAGTACGCCGTGGGAAAGCGCACAGGCGTCTTAGAGGGACTACCCGTAGGCGTCAAAGACGAGAGCTATATAAAGGGAAAGCCAACATCGAGCGGTTCTTTAATCATGAAAGACTTCGTTGCCAACACAACCTCAGTCGGCAACGAACGACTCATGCGGGCGGGGGGCATTGTCCATGCCCGCACGGCAACGCCGGAGTTTTCCTCTGCCGCCTACACCAACTCACGCCTTTGGGGCGTCACGCGAAATCCCTGGAATCCATTGTTTACACCCGGCGGATCGTCCGGAGGTACGGCAGCGTCTCTTGCCGCGGGAACTTCAGCACTGGGCACCGGATCTGATATTGGAGGCTCCATCCGTATTCCGGCAGGGACCTGCGGGCTGGTGGGCTACAAGCCCCCTTACGGCCGAAACTCAGACGACCCGCCGTTTAATTTGGATTTTTACTGTCACACCGGGCCCCTCGCCCGCTCCGTGCAAGATGCAATACTTCTGCAAAACGTGCTTGCAGGGCCGCATCCCAAAGACATTGCAAGTCTTCGCCCAAAATTACGTTTGCCGACCTCATACAAAGATATCAAGGGCTGGCGAATTGCCTTCTCGATGGATCTTGGATTCTTTGAGGTAGACCCGGAGGTCCAGCGCAATACCCTCGAGGCACTTGAGGTGTTCAAAAGCTTGGGTGCGACAGTCGAGGAAGTTGACCTGGGCTGGACATCTTCTGCTCTGGATGCCGGAATTCAGTACCTGACCCATCTTTTTGGGTCGTACATGGCTACTCTCCTCGATGAGCATGGCGAGAAGATGACCAGTTACGTGCGCCAATGGGCAGAGGAGTCGAGAAAGTCTACTGCTGCTCAATTTCTGCACACGCTGGAGGTGGCCAACGAGATGTATGCAACCCTCGGACCGATTCTGGAAAAGTATCAGGTTCTGGTGTGTCCCACGAATGCCTTGCCGGCCGTACCCGCCGACTTTGATCACTCGCGGGACTCCCTGTCGATTAACGGCCGCGCCGTAAATCCAGCGCTGGGATGGGTCATGACCACTCCTTTTAATTCTTTGAGTCGCTGTCCGGTTCTCACGTTACCCACCGGGCGGGCATCGAACGGCGTTCCAACCAGCCTGCAGATTGTGGGGAGAACCTATTCCGATAAGGACGCATTCCAGGCCGGCCTCGCCTATGAAACCGCGGCCCCCCAGTGGTTTAACAGCAAGGACTCCCGACCGGATGTCGCCCTTGCCTAGGACTCCCTCAGCAAGGGAGCGCATATCGCTTCAAAACTGGCGGGAGCGGCCGCAGAGCCCGTTTTCGTTTCACAACGTGCGTGAATTTGTTGGGACGCAGCAAATTAATAAAAGCGAAAACCCACGACACCTGCCGGTTGACTTAATCTCAAAAACCGAGCTGCAGCAGGCTGCAAAGCTCGCGGATCTCGATGATTTTTTAATCGAGACAGAGACAGACGCTCTCACCATCCTTAAAAATGGATGTCTCGCATTTGATTGGCGAGCGGATCATTACCCATCAGAAAAGCCGCATATTGTTTTCTCGATCAGTAAATCCATTACCGGCATGCTTGCCGGCCAGCTCCAACACGCCGGACTCCTCCACCCAGATCGACTCGTTCGGGATTACCTCCCCGACATGCTGCCCGAGGGCTACGGCAGCTGCACGGTTCAACATCTTCTCGATATGCAGGCCGCCATCGATTTTGATGAGAACTATCTTGATACCACAGGCGCATACGTGCGCTATCGGATTGCAACGATGTGGAATCCGCCGTCGGATGCCGCGCCGAAAGACGAGGATCTGCGCACGTTCCTGTTATCGCTTAGATGCTCAGCATCGTCACACGGCAAGGTGTTCCGCTACCTCTCCCCAAACTCCGATCTGCTGGGTATCGTTCTCGAGCACGCAGGCGGTGGTCGATACGCTGACCTGCTGTCGGAGTATGTGTTGGGACCGCTGGGCTGCGCCCACGAGACATACATCACCGTTGACCGCGCCGGCACAGCAAGGGCCGCGGGCGGTATTTGTCTTCACCCGCACGATCTTGCGCGCGTCGGTCAAGGCATTCTTGATGCAATCATCAGCGGCGAGAACGCGTCAATCCCTGAGGCTTGGATTCAGGATACGCTCTCATCTGGAAATGTAAGCGCCTGGGACAACGGCGAATTCTCAGGACTATTGCCCCAAGGTAACTACCGGAATCAGTGGTATATCTCAGACCGTGAAACGCCGTGCCTGCTGGCGATTGGCATCCACGGGCAATGGCTTTATATCGATCTCAAACGTCAGATCGTAATAGTGAAACTCTCTTCCCAGGCCGAACCTGTCAACGAGGCGTTAGACGCAAAACTCATTCGGTTTTTCAGCCAAATCGCAAAATCAATCGGCTGAGTCCGCCAGGCCTTTGATATCACGAAGCGCGCCACGATCAAATTCTTCTTCATTAACCCGCAAATAAACTATTCTGTCCCGAGAAAAAAACGAGACTTGGTCAACGCCGGGCAGCAGCGACAGCGCACGTTTAATCGAGGCGTCATCAGAATTATCCGGACTAAGCCGCAGGGTCAAGCTCTCCCTCAGTTGTGGTGGCGAGCCAAAGAAACTTAGTAATAGCCAGGCGAAACTTGCCAGCGCACAGAACACGAATACGCCCGTGCCGCCATAAGCGCCGTGTAACAGACCGCCAAAAGCGCCGCCTACGAATACACCGAAAAATTCAAAGGTGTTATACACACCGGTCGCCGTGCCTTTTGCATACCCTGGGGCGATACGTGTCACCAGTGAAGGCAACATCGCCTCGAGCAGATTAAATCCGATAAAAAAGATTCCAATGCCGGCGAGCAGTGTTAGCGCCCTCTCGTGTCCCGCAAAAAGCAACGAAAACGCGCCCAGCAGAAGAACAATAGCGATGCGGAATACGACGAACGTCAGTCGGCGTCGCATGCCGGCGATCAGCATGGGCGCCATGAGCACGATTGAGACCAACAGGACGGGCACGTACACCCGCCAATGCGCGTCTCGTTCAAGCGCTAACACATCGACTAGGGCAAACGGTATCGCAACAAAGAGCGCCGTCAGAACCATATGCAGCAGAAAGATTCCCACATCCAAACGTAATAATTGGGGCGATTTCAATACCTCAAGGAAATGGCCGGCGGCAGCCCCCGAGACAGGATCCCCCGATGTTCGTGGAGGGGTCGGCACCACCCAGATGACTAGCCCCGTGGCGAAAAACGCGAGAACTGCGGTCATCCAAAAAAGGCCCTCCATACCAAACCACTGATCGAGCACGGGACCCGCCATCAGGGCGAATAAAAAAGACGCCCCGATACTCATACCCATCAGCGCCATCGCCTTAGTGCGTTGCTGGTCACGAGTGAGATCTGCCGCCAGAGCAAGGATGACGGCTGCAATTGCCCCGCTGCCCTGAAGCGCCCGACCGATGATGACCCCCACAATCTCGTCGGACAACGCGGCAACGATACTGCCCAATAAAAACAGTCCGAGGCCGGCGATAATCAACGGCTTTCTACCAAAGCGGTCGGACAGTATGCCGAATGGAATCTGAAATATCGCCTGCGTGAGCCCATAAACACCAAGCGCAAGACCCACCCGCAGCGGTGTTGCCCCATCCAGACCAGCGGCGTAGAGCGCCATCATCGGGAGCACCATAAAAAGGCCAAACATCCTCAGACTGAGCACCCCCCCTAGCGCTGCGACGGAGCGGCGCTCAAGGGAATTCATAGGATTACGTATTCGGGCCAATTTCAGGGGCTTCCTTAGGCATCATGACATCAGATCGAGCTGTCGGACGAAATGGTGAAATCCAATCCCGTAGAGGGGATGTGCAGAAAAGATTTTGAAACGCTCGACGAAGGAGACGTAATATTAACCGTTTTCCTTTTTCCGAACACCTCATGCGTTCCATAAAAATACGCGGCGCCCGCACGCATAATCTTAAAAGCGTCGATGTTGATCTCCCACGAGACAAGCTGATCATCATCACCGGCCTTTCGGGCTCCGGTAAATCTTCGCTGGCCTTCGACACGATTTATGCTGAAGGTCAACGCCGTTATGTGGAATCGCTATCGGCCTATGCCCGCCAGTTTCTCTCGCTGATGGAGAAGCCGGACGTCGATCTTATCGAGGGACTCTCCCCGGCCATCAGTATCGAGCAAAAAGCGGCATCCCATAACCCTCGATCAACGGTGGGTACCGTCACTGAGATATACGACTACCTTCGGTTGCTCTACGCGCGTGTGGGCGAGCCTCGCTGCCCAGATCACGGGGTTACCCTTGCCGCCAGTACGGTGAGCGAGATGGTTGATCGCGTGCTGGGGTTGCCAGAAGGTTCGCGGATACTACTGCTGGCGCCGGTCGTGCAAGACCGTAAAGGAGAATACCAGCAACTGCTCAAAAGCCTCCTGAGCCAGGGGTTCATTCGGGCTCGAATTGATGGCGATATTTATGATCTGGATTCGCCCCCCACTATCGACAAAAAGCGAAAACACACCATTGAGGTTGTTGTTGATCGGATCGTCGTAAAGCCTGATCTCGCGCAACGCCTGGCGGAGTCTTTCGAGACAGCGCTTGCGATCGCGGACGGATTGGCGCTGGTCCAGGTGCTTCCCGGAGACGATGGAGAACCTGGCAACGAAATACTGTTCTCAGCACGCTACGCCTGCCCGCACTGCGGATACAACCTAAGCGAACTCGAGCCCCGGCTTTTCTCTTTCAACAACCCGGCAGGAGCCTGCCCAGAATGCGATGGTCTTGGCGCGCGCCAGTTTTTTGATCCGCAGCGCGTTATTGTCGATGACACCCTCAGCCTGGCGGCAGGCGCTATTGCGGGTTGGGACCGGCGCAATGCTTTTTATTTCCAGATGCTGACCTGCCTGTCCGAGCATTATGGCTTCGATATCGAGAAACCCTTCAGGCGCTTGTCCAAGAAGATTCAGGACATTGTGCTTTATGGCAGTGGTTCTGAAAAAATAACTTTTCAATATCTACGTTCTCACGGCAGAAGAGCACGAAACCGCAGCCATACGTTTGAAGGCGTTTTGCCAAATATGGAAAGACGTTATCGCGACTCTGACTCCAACACGATTCGCGAGGAACTCGCGCGCTTCCTGAATACGCAACCCTGTGAAGCCTGTGGCGGGAGTCGACTGAAGACGGGTGCACGGAACGTATTCGTGGGCGATCTGCCAATCAACCAGCTCACGTCGCTCCCGATAGAGACATCTTTGTCATTTGTCGACGAACTCACACTACCCGGCCATAAGGCTGAGATTGGCGCCCGTATCCTGCGCGAGATCACTGATCGCTTACGTTTTTTAGTGAACGTGGGCCTTGAGTATCTGACGCTCGATCGAACAGCGGAGACCCTATCCGGGGGAGAGGCACAGCGCATTCGCCTCGCATCACAGATTGGCTCGGGCCTGGTGGGCGTGATGTATATCCTGGACGAGCCGTCGATTGGTTTACATCAGCGTGATAACCAGCGACTGCTTGACACACTATTTCACCTTCGCGATCTCGGCAATACGGTAGTGGTCGTTGAGCATGATGAGGATGCCATTCGGAGCGCGGACCACATTGTGGACCTAGGGCCTGGAGCCGGCGTGCACGGGGGACGCATCGTCGCCCAGGGGTCGGTAGACGATGTGTTACGGGCTCCAGAATCAGTGACCGGGCAGTATCTTTCAGGCGCTCAGTCCATCGATGTGCCCCCTCAACGGACGCCGGTCGATAACCAGCGCGTGCTGACCATTGCCGGAGCCGCTGGAAACAATCTGCAGAAAATTTCGGTGACCATTCCCGTCGGCTTGCTCACCTGCGTCACCGGAGTATCCGGATCCGGCAAATCGACACTGATCAACAATACGCTTTATCCCGCAATGGCGAAACATCTGCACGCGGGACGCGATCCGGCTTCGCCGCACAACGCGATTGCGGGCCTCGACCATTTTGATAAGGTGATCGATATTGACCAGAGCCCCATCGGTCGCACGCCGCGCTCCAATCCAGCCACCTACACAGGATTATTTACCCCCATTCGCGAGCTCTTTGCGGGAACCCCGGAGGCAAGGGCGCGCGGATATAAAGTAGGCCGATTCTCCTTCAATGTCCGCGGCGGTCGATGCGAGACATGTCAGGGCGATGGCTTAATCAAAGTGGAAATGCACTTCCTGCCCGACATCTATGTGCCTTGCGACACCTGTCATGGAAAACGTTACAACCGGGAAACTCTCGACGTCCGCTACAAAGATCGAACCATCCACGAGGTCTTAGATATGACCGTCTCGGAGGCGGCCGTATTCTTCGATGCCATACCGGTACTTAAGCGAAAACTCGACACACTCCTGGATGTCGGTCTGGGGTACATACGCCTGGGCCAGAGCGCGACAACACTCTCAGGCGGAGAAGCACAGCGCATTAAACTCTCGCGGGAGCTCTCAAAACGAGCCACGGGCCGAACGCTTTATATCCTTGATGAACCCACGACCGGGTTGCATTTTCACGATATTCGGCAATTACTCAGCGTCCTGCATCGGCTGCGAGATCAGGGCAATACCGTGGTCGTGATTGAGCACAATCTCGACGTGATCAAAACCGCAGATTGGATTATCGATCTTGGCCCCGAGGGGGGTCAGCGAGGTGGCCAACTGGTCGGCATGGGAACCCCTGAGGAAATCTCAAGGATCAAAACGTCGTATACCGGTCACTTTCTCAAAGGGATGCTGACGGCCTAGGTTTCGCAGGCCTCTAGCGGCCTATATTCTTGGTCTGACCATTTTACCAACTTAGACGTTTCAAACAGATTCTCTGTGTTAGTGTGCGCGCCCGCTCACGAAGAACATGAGTGACTGACCTTTACTCCTGGATCGTCGACCCCTCGGTCTTTACTTCTCACCCACTTCCCCTAGGATTTGATGATGGCTGACGCAGTACCCGGGACGGATCTCGATCCTCAAGAAACGCGCGAATGGCAAGACGCCCTCGCCGCCGTCATCGAGCAGGAGGGCGAGGAGCGCGCCCACTTTCTTCTTGAGACACTCATCGATCAGGCCCGTCGCAACGGCACGTTTATCCCATACCGATCGAGCACCGCTTATCTGAACACCATCCCGGCGGCAAAAGAGCCAAAAAGTCCGGGGGACCCATCATTGGAGTGGCGAATCCGATCCCTGGTTCGGTGGAACGCGCTCGCGATGGTCATGCGAGCTAATCGAACCAGCAGCGAACTCGGCGGACATATTGCAAGTTTTGCATCAGCCGCGACCCTCTATGACGTTGGCTTCAATCATTTCTGGCGAGGGCCAGAAGCGGATAACGGGGCAGATCTTGTCTTTTTCCAAGGGCACTCGGCTCCCGGTATTTACGCGCGCGCCTTTCTTGAAGGTCGTCTCAGCGAAGCACAGCTTGAAGGGTTTAGGCAGGAAGTCGAAGGCCGAGGGCTCTCGTCATATCCCCACCCCTGGCTGATGCCAGACTTTTGGCAGTTCCCCACGGTCTCCATGGGGCTTGGGCCTATCCAAGCAATCTATCAAGCGCGATTTATGCGATACATGCAGAACCGAGAGTTTATTCCCCACTCGGATCGAAAAGTCTGGGCCTTTATGGGCGACGGCGAAATGGACGAGCCCGAGTCGACCGGTGCGCTGGGTCTCGCCGGTCGGGAACGACTGGATAACCTCGTCTTCGTCATCAACTGCAACCTGCAGCGACTGGATGGCCCTGTGCGCGGGAACGGCAAGATTATTCAGGAGCTCGAGGGACAATTTCGGGGCGCAGGCTGGAATGTCATCAAATTAATCTGGGGCTCTTATTGGGACCCACTTCTCGCTCGCGATACGCGTAATCTGCTGAAGCAACGCATGGAGGAAGCCCTCGACGGGGAGTACCAAGCCTTCAAGAGTAAAGACGGCGCCTTCGTGCGAGAGCGATTCTTTGGAAAGTATCCCGAGCTGGCTGAGATGGTTGCGAGCATGACCGATGAAGACATCTGGCGCCTGAATCGCGGCGGTCATGACCCGCACAAGGTGTACGCCGCATACGCAGCAGCTGCCGCGCACCAAGGCCAGCCCACCGTCATTCTGGCTAAGACCGTGAAAGGCTATGGGATGGGCGGATCTGGCGAGGGCCAAAACATCACCCACAGTCAGAAAAAAATGGCGGATGAATCACTGCTCGCTTTCCGTGATCGGTTCCGCATCCCGCTTGACGACAAAGCGGTGCTCGCCTGCGAGTTCTATCATCCCGGAGAGGATAGCCGTGAAGTGATCTATCTCAAGGAACGTCGGGCCGCGCTCGGCGGCAGTCTGCCGGCACGGCGAGACGACGCGCCGCAACACGCGTTGCCGGATCTTTCTATTTTTAAATCCCAGCTCGAATCCAGCGGTGATCGTGAGATCTCGACCACCATGGGCTTCGTCCGACTGCTGACCGCACTCACTCGCGACAAAGCGCTGGGGCCCTACGTGGTTCCCATCGTCCCCGACGAGTCCCGTACCTTTGGAATGGAAGGTATGTTTCGGCAGCTCGGTATTTACGCTCCAGAAGGTCAGCTGTATATCCCCGAGGACGCAGACCAGCTCATGTACTACCGAGAGGATATCAAGGGGCAGGTGCTTCAGGAGGGCATCACCGAGTCCGGAGCCATGTCGTCATGGATTGCTGCGGCAACCTCGTACAGTAACCACGGCATCGCCATGATGCCCTTTTATATTTTTTATTCCATGTTCGGCCTTCAGCGCGTTGGCGATCTGGCCTGGGCCGCCGGTGATCAGCAGGCGCGTGGCTTCCTGATCGGCGGCACCGCTGGCCGAACCACTTTGGCCGGCGAAGGACTGCAGCATCAGGATGGTCACAGTCTGCTCATGGCATCCAGTATTCCCAACTGCGTGGCCTACGATCCGGCATACAACTACGAGCTCGCCGTCATCGTGCATGACGGTCTGCGTCGCATGTTTGTTGAAAAAGAAAATATTTTCTATTACGTCACCGTGATGAACGAGAACTACGTTCATCCGGCCCTGCCCGACGGTGCGGAAGCTGGAATCCTGGAGGGCATGTATCGCCTGATCAGCGCGCCCAAAAGCCGAAAATCTGCCCCACGTGCTCAACTCTTGGGGAGCGGAACTATTCTGCGTGAATCCATCGCTGCGGCAAAAATGTTGGAAGAGGATTTCGGGGTGCTTGCCGATGTTTGGAGTGTGACGAGCTATAACGAACTTGCGCGCAAGGGCCGGGATGCCACTCGCTGGAATCGTCTGCACCCGCAATCTGAGCCGCGCTCTAATTTTGTGACCGATCAGCTTTCGGGTACCGAGGGTCCCATCATTGCGGCCAGCGATTACAACCAGGCCTATGCCGACCAGATTCGCGAGTTCGTGCCCCGCCGCTACGTGGTGCTCGGCACCGACGGGTACGGCCGAAGCGGAACCCGTGAGCAGCTCCGGCAGTTCTTTGAGGTCGATCGACGGCATATTGCCTTGGCAGCGCTGACAGCGCTTGCCGATGACAATGCGCTTCCACGCTCAACGCTAAGCGACGCGGTCAAACGCTACGCAGTAGATCCCGAAAAACCAAATCCCGCTCGAGCCTAAAGTTTTAAATCATGAGCCAGACGCACGACATCGTCGTTCCTGATATTGGGGATTTTGAAAACGTCGACGTGATCGAGGTGCTGGTCGGGCCCGGAGACACCGTCTCGGCAGAGGATCCTCTCATCACCTTAGAAAGCGACAAAGCGACGATGGACGTTCCTTCGCCGACCGCCGGTGTCGTAAAAGAACTCAAGATTTCTGTAGGGGACAAGGTCTCCGAAGGCAGTCTTGTCGCGATATTGGAATCCGCAGAATCGACCGAGAGCGATGCGCCCTCCTCCGAGCCCGCGAGCTCGACATCCTCCTCAACAAGATCCGATGCGGAATCCAAACCGAACGGCTCGCAATTGCAGCACGAAACGGATCAATCGGACAAGTTTCCTCAAGTCGCATCTACACCGGAACCTGAGAGTGGAGTGAAAGACGAGAGGTCGTCAGTTCCGCCGCCGCCTGCGTCCCTGCCTTCCGATACGCCAACCCCTCTTTCGAGACTTCCCCACGCCAGTCCCGCCGTGAGGCGATTCGCAAGAGAACTGGGCGTCGACCTTACGAAGGTGACAGGCCGTGGGCCACGAGGTCGTATTCTCATTGAGGATGTTCGCGACTTTGTGAAGACCGCCCTTATCTCTCCTTCCTCAGCGCCGACTGAAGGTAGCGGGATCCCAGCAATACCGGAGGTCGATTTCTCTAAATGGGGTCCGGTAGAGATGCAGGCCTTGACGCGTATCAAGCGCATTTCCGGTAAGCATCTGCATCGGGCGTGGTTAAACGTCCCGCATGTAACGCATCACGATGAGGCGGACATCACAGAGCTTGAATCATTCCGTCAATCACTGAAAGACGAAGCCGCCCGATCAGGCCTTCGGGTCACACTGCTGGCGTTTGTCATTAAAGCCGTATCAAGAGCCCTCAAAACCTATCCCGTTTTCAATAGCTCCCTCGCTCCAGACGGAGAGCACCTGATTCTGAAGAACTATTTTCATATCGGCGTTGCGGTCGATACACCGGGCGGCCTGGTCGTGCCCGTCGTACGCAATGTGGACCAAAAAGGGGTCCTTGATATCGTCAAAGATCTCGCCGATCTCAGTACACGCGCCCGGGAAGGCAAATTAAAGCCCGATGAAATGCAGGGTGGATGTTTCAGTATTTCAAGCCTTGGGGGAATCGGCGGGACAGCGTTTACGCCGGTGGTGAATGCTCCCGAAGTGGCCATCTTGGGTCTTACCCGTGCGCGCATGATGCCCCAATGGGATGGTGCAAGCTTCCAACCGAGACTGATGCTGCCGCTTGATCTGTCCTATGACCATCGAGTGATTGATGGTGCTCAAGCAGCACGATTTGTTGCTGACCTGGTCGCTACTCTGGAAGACGCCCGACGGATGCTGCTTTAACCCGAAGGCACTGAGCGCATGGCGGCTGAAACTCTCTTTACGATCAAGGTTCCGGATATCGGAGACTTTAAAGACGTCGATATCATCGAGGTTCTCGTACAGAGCGGGGATACTGTCGATGTGGAGACACCGCTCATCACGCTGGAGAGCGACAAAGCCACGATGGATATTCCATCGCCGGTGGCGGGGACGATAAGCGAGGTACGGGTCGCCCAAGGCGGAAAGGTATCCGAGGGGGACATCGTGGCAACGGTCTCTGTGACTTCAGAAGATAACTCCTCTGCGACTGATCCTGCGACCTCTCCGCTTGAAGAGCCAACCGCACGGACAAAGGCAAGCCAGCCCGCAGCCCCTGAGCGTGTCTCCGCACAAGGCGACGAATCCGAGTTTGATCTCGCTGTCCTGGGATCCGGTCCGGGAGGCTACACCGCCGCGTTTAGGGCTGCCGATCTTGGGCTTCGAGTCGCTCTGGTCGAGCGCTACCCGACGCTCGGGGGAGTCTGTCTTAACGTGGGTTGCATACCTTCAAAAGCACTCCTCCATGCCGCCCGGGTGATTGAAGAAACCAAAGAGATGCGCTCCCACGGCATTGATTTCGGTGAGCCATCGCTTGATCTCGAAAAGCTCCAAGACTGGAAGGACGGAGTGGTGAACCAGCTGACCGGGGGTCTCGCCGGCCTTGCAAAGAAACGGGGCGTGGCCATTTTTCAGGGGCTCGGCCGCTTCTCAGGCCCGAACACGCTGGACGTAGCCCAAGACGGCATACACCAGTCGATACAGTTTAAACAGGCGATCATTGCTGCAGGATCACAACCCGTACAGCTCCCGAGTGTCCCCAAAGATCCGCGTATTGTGGATTCCACCGGCGCGCTCGCATTGGCGCATATTCCGAAACGCCTGCTCGTCATCGGCGGCGGGATTATCGGCCTGGAGATGGCCACTGTGTATAACGCTCTCGGGAGTGCGGTCACGATCGTCGAGATGGCCAATCAGCTGATGCCGGGAACCGATGCTGATCTTGTCAGGCCGCTCACCAAGCGGCTGACCGAACAATGCCAAGCGATCCATACGCAGACCCGCGTCGAGGAAATCGAACCTCGCGAGGACGCACTAGGCGTTCGCTTCTCCGGAGACACCGCACCCGCCGAGAGCAGTTTTGATTTAGTCCTGGTCGCGGTAGGTCGCGAGGCGAATGGACACCGAATTGACGCGGAGAAAGCGGGTGTGCATGTTGACGAGCGAGGTTTTATCTCGGTCGATCACCAAATGCGGACGAATCAGGAACACATATTCGCTATTGGGGATATCGTTGGTCAACCTATGCTCGCGCATAAAGCCACCCATGAGGCCAAAGTGGCCGCGGAAGTCGCCGCTGGCCAGAAAAGCGCATTTGACGCGCGAGTCATTCCTTCGGTTGCTTACACCGATCCAGAGGTTGCGTGGGTGGGGCTTACTGAAACTGAAGCCAAGGCACAAAATCGCTCTTACGAAAAAGGGACATTCCCGTGGGCCGCCAGCGGGCGGGCGCTTGCGTTGACCCGAAGCGAGGGCTTCACCAAATTATTATTTGACCCCAAGACAAAACAGATATTAGGCGGCGCTATAGTCGGCACGAACGCTGGAGACCTTATCGGCGAAGTCGCGCTCGCAATAGAGATGAATTGCGTCGCTGCTGATATCGGGCTAACCATCCATCCGCATCCCACCTTGGCAGAGACCGTGGGACTCGCGGCAGAAGCGTTTGAAGGCACCATCACAGATTTGTACATCCCGAAAAAGCGCTAGATCAGGTCTCGCTCAAGACCGATGACGCTTCCTCTCTCCTTCTCTACGATCGGGTCAGGTCCCCCACTGATCATCCTCCACGGTCTTTTTGGGTCAAGCGTAAACTGGCGTCGGATCGCGCAAGAACTGTCTACTGAACGGCAGATCTTCCTGGTCGACCTTCCCAATCACGGAAAATCCGGGTGGATAGAGGACATGAGCTATCCCTCCATGGCAAAAGCCGTTTTCCAATGGATGAGATCTGAAGGCATTGAAAATCCCTCAATGATCGGTCATAGCATGGGAGGCAAGGTTGCCATGACATTAGCGCTCTCCCAAGTCGATGCGCTCAGCGCCATAGCGGTAATCGATATTGCGCCCGTAACCTACTCTCACTCCCATACCGATGTTGTGGATGCCATGATGCGTATCCCGCTTGACGAGGTGCGTTCGCGAAAAGAGGCGAGCGAGTTTTTGCAGCGCGATATTCCCGATAACGCCTTGCGGCAGTTCCTTCTGCAAAATTTGATCGTGGAGTCCGAAGGCATTCGGTGGCGGATCAACCTGCCGGTGATACGACGCCAGATGAATGTGTTGACCGGCTTTCCGCCGGTCGTCGGTGTGTATACAGGTCCCGCGCTGTTTTTATATGGCCGTAACTCAGACTATGTACGGCAGGACGGCATTGGTTGCGCCAAGAGGTATTTTCCATCGGCCGTGTTCACAGGTATCACGAACGCCGGACATTGGCTTCATGCAGAAGAGCCCGAGCAGACTGTAGACGCAATCCGCCAGTTTTTGAGTCCGTCGCCGACGTGAAGGAAATACGCTATCGGTGCGCGCAAAAATTCTCGGTGGCCTTCAGCGCGCCAGAGGGCCTTGGAATGTGATCGATCACGAATCCACAGGAGCGCAGTACTTCAGCAATCCGGGGATCAACCATTTGTGCTTGGGCATCCACCTCTGCCTCAAACGTTATGAGGCGCAGCTGCGGATTCCTGAGAGTCTTAAGACCCCCCATGAGCACATTTAATTCCCAGCCTTCAACGTCGATCTTCATGACATCCGGGCGCACGCCCTCTGATTCGCAGTAATCATCCAGGGTAGTAACTTCTACCGAAATGTGTCCGATCGGCCGGCGGTGCGGCCAATCGCCGAAGCCGCTTTCTCCCGAATCACTGCCGCGAATCAAATCTAAGCGATCTCTCGCGTCCGACAAGCCTCGTTCGATTACTGCGCAGTGGTCATCGCCCCACCCGTTCAACCGCAATTGATCCCGCAGGGTGCCACACGTGAGCGGGTCTGGCTCAAAGGCCACGACACGCTGAACCCCTGCAGAAAGCGCCAGCAAACTGAAGTATCCCGCATTAGCGCCAACATCAAAAAATATATCGTTCCCGTCTAGATGACGCGTCAACAGATCGCTGACTTCGACTTCGTGGACGCGGTTGCACAGAAGATTCCGCTGCAGCCAGTCGCGCTGATCACAAGCAAACAAAAATCCGGGGCGGGTTTTCACCTGTATGCGTTTGAATCCGAACAGTTTCTCTACCGCGCCTAGTCGGCGGGCCTTGCCCACAGGGTAACCCGGGCGAAAATAAAGGGCGCGAATAGCAGCGCTGATAAACGGGTGATAGCAATCCACGCGAAGCGTTCCAAAGGACCAGCGGGCCCGATTTAAGCGGCCACCTCTAAACCTGTTCGAGCTCTACCAGCGTGCCGCAAAAATCGGCCGGATGGAGAAACAGAACGGGATTTCCATGGGCGCCAATCGTTGGCTCGCCTGACCCCAGCACACGTGCCCCACCGGCCTTAAGCTGATCCCGGGCTTTTAGGATATCTGGGACCTCATAGCACACATGATGCATACCGCCTGCCGGATGGCGCTCGAGAAAGCGTGCGATCGGCGATGCGTCTCCTAGGGGATGCAGTAGTTCCACCCGGGTGTTGTCGAGATCGACAAACACCGTAGTCACGCCTTGGTCCGGCAGTGCTAACGGTTCTGATACCGCTGCACCCAACGTGTCGCGATATAAACGGCTAGCCGCTTCAAGATCCGGAACCACGATCGCCACATGATTTAGTCGGCCAATCATTATCTTCGCCCTCTTGATTCATTGAATTTATCCAGAAATTGAGTAGCAGCAATTCGCGGCGTCAACGTACCGGCAGCCACCCTGCCCCGAGCAGTCTCGAACTGCTCAATCAGATCCGAGTGGCGGGTTGCTGCATCAAACAGCCCCTCATGAATCGCCATCGTTAATGCCTCTACTGCCTGATCCTGCCTTCGCTTATTCATCAGATCATGTTGTTTGAGGTGCGCATTAAATCTATCGAGTTCAGTCACAAGTTCCGCGATGCCCTCCCCCTCCAGCGCAGAAACATTCAATACCGGAACGGTCCAACCCGGTGTACGCGCTTTCATCAGTCCAGTGGCAGCGAGACATTCGGCAGCGGCACGCTGTGCCGCGCCTTTCATATCGCCATCGGACTTATTGATCACGATGATATCGGCGAGCTCCATAACGCCGCGCTTTATGCCCTGAAGCTCATCGCCCGCTGACGGTGCGAGGATCAGTACGAAGACATCTGTCATTTGCGCTACACGTAGTTCGGACTGCCCCACGCCCACGGTTTCAACAACCACCCGATCAAACCCGCCTGCTTCGCATAGAAGAATGGCCTCATGCGTGTAACGACCTACGCCTCCCTCGATTCCCGAAGAGGGGGATGGTCGAACGAAGGACTTTGGATTCGCCGACAGCAACGGCATTCGTGTTTTATCGCCGAGAATCGAACCCCCACTGATCCGAGAGCTGGGGTCAATCGTGAGTACAGCAAGTTCACTTCCCACCTCGATAAGCAGTCGACCGATCGCCTCAATGAGAGTGGACTTTCCGGCGCCGGGCGGACCTGTAATGCCTATTCGAAACGCCGCCTCTGACGGGGACGGGAGAGACTCAAGCAGTTTACGCGCTTCAGCCTGATGCGTGGCGAGGTTCGACTCTACGAGCGTAATGGCCTGCGCTAGTGCACGTCGATCTTTTTGTTCTATCGCCTTTGCGAGCGCTGCGCCATCGCTCACCCGGCAGACTCCCGGCTCAGTTCGATAATGCACTGATCGACATTCAAGGCCTGACCCACCTCGGCGGCAATGGCCGCCACCTGTCCGTCTCGCGGGGCACGAATCACATTTTCCATCTTCATCGCCTCAACGACGGCGACCTCATCTCCCGCAGCAACCGCCTGACCCACTTCCACACTCAAAGAAACCAGCAAACCGGGCATCGGCGACACAATCAGATGAGAGCGATCAGGCTGATTTTTCTTGGGCATCACCCGCGCGAGTTCCGCGACATGCGGTTCCAGCATCACTACAGCAAGGCGAGAACCGCCGTGCACTATCTCGTACACATGGCGCGAACGACTCACCTGCGCACTGCCGGAATGATTGTTAAATTCAAAATCAATCGTCGGTGTGAATGCGCTTTCCGTCAGATTGAGCCGATGCGGGCGTGAGTCGATCTGGACCTGCCAACCCGAGTCATCTTCCTGGAGTTCAACTTCAAACTGACGATCTGCAATGCACGCGACCCGACGGATGGGGAAACCCACGGGCCCCTTAGAGAAGTCCAATGGCATAGGCCGATTCGCCCTCGCACGGCATTCGTGGATCACGCTCACGAGAGCGACGGAGCAATCCAACAGCTCATCATCACCGACATCACCGGTGAAGCCATCGGCAAACTCTTCCTGAATGAAGGCGGTCGTCGTTTGTCCTGAACGAAATCTGGGGTTCTCGACTAACGCGGCGAGAAAAGCGGTGTTGCTCTGAATCCCTCGAATCTCAAATCGGTCGAGCGCCCGCCGCATGACATCGGCTGCGACCGTCCGATCGGGGCCGTGAGAGATTAATTTAGCAATCATGGGGTCATAGTGCATGCTGACCTCCCCACCCTCATGAAGGCCTGTGTCCACTCGAACGTTTTCCGACTCGGCAGGCGCTCTAAACCGAGTCACTCTGCCCGACGAAGGCATAAATTCACGAAATGGATCCTCCGCATAAATCCGTGCCTCCATCGACCAGCCGGATAAGCCGATATCTTCCTGCGACAGGGTGAGCTTTTCGCCAGCTGCAATACGTAACATCCACTCGACCAGATCAACACCGGTGATTTTTTCAGTCACAGGGTGTTCAACCTGCAGTCGGGTATTCATCTCAAGAAAATAAAAATTACGATCGGCGTCCACGATGAACTCAACGGTCCCAGCGGACACGTAATTGACGGCGCGGGCAAGATCGATTGCTTGCTGACCCATCGCATTTCGAAGATTTGCGTCAACAAACGAAGACGGCGCTTCCTCCAGCACTTTCTGATGCCGTCTCTGAATCGAACACTCGCGTTCGTTCAAGTGAATGATGTGGTCGAATTGATCCGCCAGAATCTGAATCTCAATGTGTCGAGGCTGGCTGATAAATTTCTCGACAAATATGCGATCGTCCGCAAAGCTCGATCTGGCCTCGCTGGATGCCCGCTGAAACCCCTCCCGACATTCGTCATCGGAATGGGCGATTCGCATACCTTTTCCGCCACCACCGGCGCTGGCCTTGAGCATAACCGGGTAGCCAATCTCACGGGCGCACCGCACCGCCTCATCGGCGTCGGCGATAACGTGATTAAACCCGGGCACTGTGGAAACGCCCGCGTTTTGGGCGAGCGCCTTCGACGCAATCTTGTCCCCCATGACCTCAATCGCTCTCTTGGAGGGGCCGATGAATGTGATGCCCGCTGCCTCAAGCCCGGCAAAAAGTGCTGGGTTCTCGGACAGAAAGCCGTATCCCGGGTGCACCGCCTGCGCCCCCGTCCTCTGACACGCGCCGATGATCTCCTCGACCCGCAGATAGCTCTCGCTTGATGGGGCAGGCCCAATTCGAACCGATTCATCAGCCATCGAAACGTGAAGCGCATCGCGGTCGGCGTCCGAATAGACCGCGACCGTGGCAATTCCCATGCGCTTCGCAGTGCGAATTACTCGGCAGGCGATCTCCCCGCGATTGGCTATGAGTATTTTTTCAAACATGCGTTAGATCAGCGCTCTTTATCTGAAGATAATCTCAACTAGAGTGATCCGTGGATGACGGGTATTGCTCAATCAACCGGGCAATATTATCTCTTGCCGATCGCTCGAACGCATCTCGAAAAAACGATGTTGAAAATATGAAAGGTCGATCTGCCAGTTTTTGAAGAAACCTGCCTTGAGAAGCAAAAAAGGCTGCTTCATTTTTAAATTGAGATTCTTTCTTCAGATCCTGGGTATCGCCAAAAAATTCCTCCCAAGACTGTCCAAGCCCCGCGAGATCCACATCAACCATGAACTCCTCCGTGAAACTTGCCGGCGCGCTGGTATGCCGGGTGGCGAGAATAATCTTTAAAACCTCATCAATGAAGGAACTGTCGAGGACCCCGTCGGCGCGAGCGAAGACCCATTTCGCGCTTTTCTCTTCGTTATCGGCCGAACCTGTTTGGTAGACGACGTCATGGCACCAGATGGCCATTTCGACAGCGGCGTAGGTGCCAAGGCTGCTGGAGGCCTCATCATAGTGCTCCAGACACCGCTGGATATGACGGCTACTGTGATAATGCCGCTCGGGACTGTCGTAGAGCGCCTTCAGATCCTGAAAGACCTGATGCGCCTCTGAACCTCCTCCCAAGCGCTGCCAAAGAGCGACAAATCGCGCCTCATCCACTTCAAAACCTGCGAATTACTGGCGCGATTGCTCGCGCCTTAAAGACTCAACCGTTTCTATTGCAAGTGCGAGGCGATCGGCCATTTGTCGCAAGACCCCGAGAGAGACTTCCGGGTTATCTCTCAATAAATTCAGGAAATCATCGGTAAGGATGCGAAGACATCTAACGGGGCCATGCGCTTTAAGCGTCGCAGATCTCGGCTGATTTCGAATAACCCCCATTTCTCCCACCACATCGTTTTTGCCTAAAACCGCAAGCGGTTCGCCGTCCGCCTCGAGGTTCGCAAACACCTGCAGCTCGCCCGACATGACTACGTAAGCGCTATCCGATACAGCATTCATTTCGAATACGATGTCGCCGTCATCGAAACTGACTTCCTCACTCGCAAAGGCAAGAAGCTTCAGTCGAGAATCATCAAGCTGGGCGAACAAACTGATTGCCCGAAGTTGCTCGGCGTCTTTTAGAAAATCCATCGTCAGGCTCTAGTGCTAGAAAAGCGTCTTGATCTTATTGTAGCTGAGCTGGACTGACCTCCGCCCAGCGCGATGCGGACTCACTGCGCTTGCACAAGGCGCTGCAGATTCGCTAACTCTTCGGGGGTGTTCGCGTTCAGGAACATGTTAGGGGAATTCGAAAAATCAACAGGCCTCCAAGACACCTCCTCAAGCCATATGTCGATCTTTCTCTCGCCTCGCTCAAGAAAAGCTTTCAGGCCATCGCCGACACGCTTATGCAGCAGAGTGAAGACCGGCTGCAGACGTTCTCCATCGTGAGCCACTGCGACGTCAATCGTGTCGGTGGTAATCGCGGCACACATCTTTTCCACATAGTCCCGCTCAACCAGCGGTGAGTCACAGGGTGCTGTCACCATCCAATCCTCGGACAGGTGGACTAAAGCCGAAAGGAAGCCAGCCAACGGTCCAGCAAAACCCTCAACGTCATCCGAGATGACTGGAGCACCGAGCGCTCGATACTGCTCATGATTTCGATTCGCGCTGATCATTACCTTATGTACCTGAGGGCGCAGACGACCAAGACCCCACCCTGCAAGCGGCTTGTTGTCCAAGGTCATCAGCCCCTTATCTTGACCGCCCATTCGCCTCGCTTGGCCACCGGCGAGAAGAAGTCCGCTGGCCTCTTTTTTTGGGTTGTTAATGATCATTTAAGACCGTGGGTTCACTCTCCGGCTTATGCTGATCCCATTATAATGTGGGCTATTCCACAGCCTCTCGTTGTGATAGCCAGACACCTCGCGCTTATGACCCCGTTAAGATCCGTGATTGCCCTGCTTATTTTTGGGAGCGTAGCCCTCTTAGCGGGCTGCAGCTCGACCGGAGAAATCAAACCCGAAGAAGCGGCTTGGGATCGGACGACGCAGCTCGAGATCCCCCCCGACCTTTCTGCGCCATCTGCCGCCCCGGGAAGTGAGCAGTTCTCGGCGGCGGCGCGCAACGCCTCCGAAGCCGAGCGTGACCAATACGCGGAATTTCAGAAATTTCAGCAGATGGCTGATTTTCAGGATTTTCTCGAGTGGCGAGAAAAGTATTCCGCCACGCTTGATCTCAGCATCGAGGCGTTTCGTGAGGCCAGAGACCAACAGCTCGCTGAAAGCCTTGTCGAGCAAGGCGTGCTGACCGTAACCGCATCTGACGGCCAGAAGATTCTTCTCATTAGCGATACGATGCGTGGCAGTTGGCAGCGTTTGGAAACGGCCATCGCCAACTTGGGCGTGCATGTCGTCTCCCGACAGGAAGATGAAGGCGTGGTGCGAATTCATTACGGGACAGAAGCCCCTCAGCAGAGCAACGGATGGGTCGACTGGCTTCCGTGGCTGAGCGATCCAATCATCTACTCGGTTACGCTTGAGCTAATCCGAAGCGGTCCGTCAGTGACGGTGAGAGATGACGACGGCAATATGGTTAATACAGCTCTCGCAAACTCATTCATTGACCGACTCGGTGTGCAGCTTCGCACCTTCTCTGACGAGACCGTAGCATCTGGCGATCAGGCAACTGATGTAATGACGGCTCGCCTTGAGGAGTCAGCGGGTGGACATGTCGCACTGATCGTGCAGGGCTCAGCAGGCGCTGTGTGGAAGCGGCTCGACGAAACAATACGAGACACCGAATTTTCCGTCGTCAAGCGGGATCCACAAGCCTTGAGCTTTGTGGTCCGCTATGATGATCCCTCACGCCTTGCCGAGAAGTCTTGGGCCGAGTCTCTTGCCTTTTGGCGAGACGATGAAAGCGCGCCCGCTGAGGACATTGAACTGATCTTGACGCCCACTGGTACTGAGACTCGGATCGACGCGTTAGATCAATCAAGAACACAAAGCGATGTCGGAGACCAGATATTGTCTTTGATACACAAAAGCCTTCAGTCGGAGTAGCTTCCCCAAGCTTTTCCGACGCCTACGATTTAAAAGCCCGTAGGGACTCGACCCAGCGGGCGCTATCAGGATGATTTGAGCGCGGCCTGCTCTGCTTTCCACTGCTGGTAAGCTTTGAACTCTTGCCAGCGTTTCCACTCTAGATATTCAGCATATTCAGGATCATCCGTAAACGCAGTCGCTGGCTCGCCGTTCTGTTCGTCCTTATTCGATCCAAAGAGATTTATGCTGAACCCGCTGCCGACCTGCCGACGTGGAGAACGCGCATAAGGAGAATCGTCGGCAGGAATTGTATTTGGATCGTTCTCTACGCCGGATCCTGCTGCGACCTCGGTGGTTTTATTCAAGTTCGAGATTGAGGCACATCCCGGAGCTGCCAAAATAGCTCCAGTGACTCCAATCGCGACTAGAGAACGAGCAATCAGGCGCTTCGCTAAAACTTTTTTCAAAGGTTTTTTGCCACTTTTGAAAGATGTTTGTCTGGAACCGTATTATAAGTGTTGAAGCCCAGCACATTCAGATTCAACGGTTTGATACCACCCTTATACCCAGGAAGCATGCCTGATAAGGCCAGATTTTGTCCCAAAGCGCCTGGTGCAGAATCAAGCGGACGAAAAATCTCCAACCTTTTGCGAGATCCTTTGTCTTCAACGGTTTACGGCAAGACTCCACCTGGGTACCGGCCAACACACTCCTATTTTGAGCCCCTATCGAGGCGGAAAACACAGATCGCCGCAGCGGTTGCGGGCGCCCTTGCATGTTCGTTTGCGATAGCCGACGGTACGGTTTCCGGCTCTATTCGTGCCGGCGTTGAGTATGACGGTAACGACTGGCGCGTTGTTGATAATGACTCCCGTCTGCGCTTCCAAGCGTCCTCTGGCATCGCTAACGGCCAAAGCGTCTATATGAACTACGAGTTTCGCGTGGACTCCGCGCAGGGTTCGATCGTGACCGGCGACAATCAGCATTTATCCTTCGTAGGTATCAAAGGTGATTGGGGTTCGTTAAGCCTAGGCGCTCAGTGGAGTACGACGTTTAACACCGTGGGTACCTTCATCGACAAGTCGTTCCGTTACGGAGGCGCTGCGCTTGAGTGCGTTCAATATCGGATGACGAATGCCGTCATGCTGAGTACACAGTTAGATCGTCTAACCCTGATGGCAGATGCCCAGATGAACGCGAACGGCGATTCGCTCGATCGCGCCACCGTCGGCGGCCTAGTCTCAGCAGGTCGCATATCTTTTGCCGCCATGTATCAGAGCGCGGACGATAATTGCCTCGGGGTGGCTGGCGCCATCACTCTTGGTGCACTCGAGCTCGCGGGCGGGTTTATTGGACGAGAACGTGGATCCGAGGGCTGGGATGTTAACGGGTCTATCCAAAATCTTTGGGTAGATCTCAGTTCCTCCGATAATGGCGGCGACGCAATCGTGTTCTCCTATACGATGAAATTTAGGAGCGGATCTGAACTTGTCCTGGAGGGTTCAGAAACCCCTATCCGCACTAGGGCCGGTGCATTCCTACGATACGATTTTTAGGCCCTCGAGAGGGGCTAGGAACTAAAAGCCCAATCAACTGATCCCATCTTGCGAGCCAGGGTCTTTTCTGGCCATACGGCCGAAGCTGGTTCTTGCCGCAATATGTAGTTTTTTCGCAACACTCTGCCCGATAAATTCCTTTTTTTGTTGCCGTATAGAGACTTTTCGGAGACAATTTGGACGCTTTTGTACAAGAGCAACACTTAACCTCTTTAGGAGAAACCTAGAAATGCAAAAGAAACTGATTGCAGCAGCAGTAGCTGGCGCCCTTGTGGCCCCAGCAGCGATGGCCGACGGCCATGGCGTTGCGGTTTCCGGCTCTATCCGTACCGGCGTCGAGTACACCGGTGATGATTGGCAGGTCGCTGACAACTTCTCCCGCCTTCGCTTCAAAGCGTCTTCCGATCTCGGTAACGGTCAGAGCGCTTACATGAACTACGAGTTCCGTGTGAACTCCGCTCAGGGCTCGATCGTGACCGGTAACACCCAGCGTCTGTCCTACGTGGGCATCAAAGGCGATTGGGGTTCATTGAGCCTTGGCGCTCAGTGGAGCACCGCGTTCAACACCGTCGGTACCTTCATCGATAAAACCGCCCGCTACGGGGGCGCTGCCAACGTGTGCGTCCAGTACCGTATGAAAGACTCCGTCATGCTGAGCACCCAGTTGGGTGGTCTGAGCCTGATGGCCGACGCGCAGATGACCGCTGGCGGCGATTCACTGGATCGCGGCACCGTGGGCGGTCTGTTCTCCATCGGTGGTCTGTCTCTGGGTGCCATGTATCAGTCTGCTGATACCGACTGCATGGGCGTTGCCGCTGCTCTGAACATTGCCGGCATCGGTCTCTCCGGTGGTTTCGTTGATGCAGACGGCGGTGACTCCGCGTTTGGCGTGAACGCTTCTATCGCCGGTCTGCACCTCGACTACGAAACCGCTGACAGCATCGACGGCGTGATCACCGGTTCCTATGGCCTTGGCCTGGGCGGCGGCGCGAAGATGATCGTGGAAGTTTCCAACGACGGCACCGATACCAAGGGTATTGGCATGCTGCGAATGGACTTCTAAGATTCGCTGTTTAATCAGGCCTCTGGTCTGATGTAAAAAGGGCGCCGAAAGGCGCCCTTTTTATTTCACCAGCCCTATCCATGCGGTCAGTCGACCCCGCCACGGTAGGTTATTTAGAGACTTTAATTAGACAATATGGAGACTTTTTGATAAGTTTTTAGCGCTGGTATTTGTCGATGAACCGTAAACTATAAAAGTTAACTAAAATTTCACAATTTGATATTTATCAGTAAATCCTTTGTACTCTTTATGGGTTATGGGTACAGGTAATTAACCTATCCTTACCTTACATAGTTATGGTCAATCTAGTTTTTCGATTTTATGGTCGATCCAAAGGAAGCCTGAAGGGCGGATAAAAGTGAGGTGATCCTCGGTGCAACGATGTCGTAGGTGCCTGGAGCCGACTTGAACCAATTACTGACGCTCTGTAGGCGAAAGCCAGATGAGACCCGGGCACAGAACACCCTCTATTCTCCTTGGACTGGGACAATGAACCCCGGACAATTATTCATTAGGAAACCCGGATTGGTTGGGGTAAGGGGTGAGATTCCAACAGAGCATTCCCGGTTCCTAGGCGCTGCTCTTGAGGCTGGAATCCTTGCCGAGCTTCATATTGAAAAATCAGGCCATATCAGACCTGTTGAGACCCCAGCATTTATTTCTTACCCCCAGGAATGGCCTTTATCACAATGGAAAGATGCTCTGACCTCTTTCCTGGCTCTTGAAGCTCTGGCGAATGACGCTGGCCTGACTCATGCGGCAATAAATATCTCTGAATTTCAATTTTCAGGAGGAAAGGTCAGGGCCTGGGCGTATCCGGCACTTGAATCGCTAAAGGATCAAGAAGCAGATCAGCGTTGGAACACTTTTGTCGGCTCCCTAAAAGAACTGCTGGGGCCGACAACCCCTCTCTACAGCGAGGGAGATATCATCAACAAATTACTGACTTCTAAGGCGGGTCCGCTGTCAGAGAAGTTATGGAGAGCCGAGTTGGTCTCGCCCACCCTGATAAAGGCCATTCGCACCATAGAGAACTTGGAGCGGCCCATCGACCTAATTCACCAGCTGTTTGGGCTTATCTCAGAACTTCCAGATCGAACTCGAGCCGCAGAGAACAAGGCAACACATAACGACGCTGTGGCGAAGGATCTTTTTAGTCAAAGACAGGTGTTACTAGACCGTTTCTTTTCAAAAAGAAAATTCGGCACGCTTTTTGACCTAAATGCCGGAAGAGGCGCTTTTTCCCGCCTGATTGAACCTTACGGTAAAACCGTGGTTGCCCTAGATACAGAGCACGACCAGGTGGACGAAAATTACCGGTTGAGCCGATATGAAGGAGTTCAGCGCAGCCAAGTCATTCCCCTGATTAGCGACATCGTTAACCCGGTGGCGCTTGATCGGCCCGAAGCCTTACCCATTCACGAGCGGGTGACGCCCGATTTCGCACTCGTCCTTTCAGTAGACCAAATCGCACCTTCGGTTGATTCGCTTGCTCGCCTCATTAGGCGCCTCGCAAAGATGCGCTGCGAAGTCCTCTTGGAGACAGGCCTGCTTACCCGGTCCGCCCCTGTGCACGACCCATTGCCAGCACGGGTGGGAGCCGACTACTCGCAGAGCACTTTTGAACACCTTATCTGCGAAGCATTTCGGATTAAAGAAACCTTCTCCATCGATGCGGGCACTAGTCAGTTTTACCGCCTAACATTGAAGTGAACGAATTACAACGCACCGCTTCGATGCCGTCTCCTCAGGAGTAGCGCCGGACGCCAATTTAGGAGAACTGATAACCCACCCCTCGAACGCTTGCGATTTCCGCCTGTGCCAAACAGGATTCCAGTTTGGATCGTAGTCGCCTGACGTAAGTGTTCACCGTGCGCTCATCAATATAGCGGTCGACGCCCCATACGGCATCCAGTATTTGTTGCCGGCTGTAGACAAAATCGATGTGCGTCAGAAAGAAATGAAGCAAGCGGAACTCGGTTAACACCAGCTTCAAAGGCTCGCCGTTTACCGAGACGAAATGCCGCTTCGGATCCAGCAATATGTTCTTGTAAACGACTACATCGGAATCCAGGTGTGGCTGGGCCCGCCGCAAGATGGCCTTAATACGAGCGGTTAGCTCTTCTGGCAGGAATGGTCTGCACAGCACGTCATCCACACCCTGATCCAGGGCCTTAATCCTCTCGGCCGGATCGTTTGAGTTCATGATGACCACGAAGGGCATCTGGAATCTAGAGCCCTTCGGGTCGGATGCACTTAGGTCGGGGCCAACCAGGGAAAAGACCGAGGCCCACTCTCTCGTGCCGTCGACAATCAACGCGGGTGACTCTTCTTTCAACAAGGCTTTGATCACCTCGGGGTTGTGGGCGCCCACCTCCACGTCTCGCACTTCGAAATAATCATTCTCAACCGCCCGTCGCGTTTCACGACGATGTTTCTCCGTGGACTCTAAAATCAAAATCTTGGGTGCAGTCATGACAGTGAGGTTACTTTACGGAATTCATATGGAGACTATTCCTTAAATTATAGCGAATATTCATTTTATTAAACTATTGTTCGCCGAAATCCTCCACCCCTCCCGGAGACGCTCTTCGCTCGGCAAATCTACTATCCCAGAGCGGTCGCCTGCATCGTCAGATTTCTCTAGAACATGCTGTTGTTTTTTTGCATTTTTTTTTGGGGAATTTGTCGTTTGTCTCCAAACTGTCTCTGACGAAGCCCCAAGAAGCCGGATATTCGCGCTCGTTGTTCTTGTACAAGAGCAACACTTAACCTCTTTAGGAGAAACCTAGAAATGCAAAAGAAACTGATTGCAGCAGCAGTAGCTGGCGCCCTTGTGGCCCCAGCAGCGATGGCCGACGGCCATGGCGTTGCGGTTTCCGGCTCTATCCGTACCGGCGTCGAGTACACCGGTGATGATTGGCAGGTCGCTGACAACTTCTCCCGCCTTCGCTTCAAAGCGTCTTCCGATCTCGGTAACGGTCAGAGCGCTTACATGAACTACGAGTTCCGTGTGAACTCCGCTCAGGGCTCGATCGTGACCGGTAACACCCAGCGTCTGTCCTACGTGGGCATCAAAGGCGATTGGGGTTCATTGAGCCTTGGCGCTCAGTGGAGCACCGCGTTCAACACCGTCGGTACCTTCATCGATAAAACCGCCCGCTACGGGGGCGCTGCCAACGTGTGCGTCCAGTACCGTATGAAAGACTCCGTCATGCTGAGCACCCAGTTGGGTGGTCTGAGCCTGATGGCCGACGCGCAGATGACCGCTGGCGGCGATTCACTGGATCGCGGCACCGTGGGCGGTCTGTTCTCCATCGGTGGTCTGTCTCTGGGTGCCATGTATCAGTCTGCTGATACCGACTGCATGGGCGTTGCCGCTGCTCTGAACATTGCCGGCATCGGTCTCTCCGGTGGTTTCGTTGATGCAGACGGCGGTGACTCCGCGTTTGGCGTGAACGCTTCTATCGCCGGTCTGCACCTCGACTACGAAACCGCTGACAGCATCGACGGCGTGATCACCGGTTCCTATGGCCTTGGCCTGGGCGGCGGCGCGAAGATGATCGTGGAAGTTTCCAACGACGGCACCGATACCAAGGGTATTGGCATGCTGCGAATGGACTTCTAAGATTCGCTGTTTAATCAGGCCTCTGGTCTGATGTAAAAAGGGCGCCGAAAGGCGCCCTTTTTATTTGTTTCATTCACTTGCATAGCTGTACTTCATAAAAGCAAGGCTCTTCGAAGTAGGCCTATAGAGCAGGCCTCCAGCCCTATCATCGGTGCTAGGGAGGAGGTTCTCTTCTAATCCAACGCGCCGATAAGCTCCCCCAGTTGGTTCTCATATCGCCGCCATCGTTCGGTCGATCTTTTATGAAGCGGCTGGCGAACCTGATAAAGACTCAAGGTATCTACTCGACCCACATGGTCTTGGTGTGAAAGTAGCGCGTCTTCCCAGGGGAGATCTAAGGCGCTCAACAGGGGCTTAAGCGTAGTGCTCGGATCCGACACCAGATTCTCGTAGTGCACTTCAATGAGCTGATCTCCAAGAAGCGCTTTCCAGTGCGCCATCAATCCTGCGTAACACTTGAAGTATTCCCCCAGTTCTTTGAGGTCGTACGCAAAATCCATTCCCCGAGGAAACATCTGGAAATAAATAGAGAGACAGGTATCCACGGGATCACGTCTGCAATGCACGATTACAGCCTCAGGAAATAAACTTGCCGCAAATCCGGCATGCAAAAAGTTTTGCGGCATCTTGTCGATGATTTTCGACTCGTTGTCATTTTTGGCTTCGAGGGCCGTCAAGTAACGGCGGGCAGCCTCAGAGATGTCTTCAGTCTTGGTACTGGCCAGACAATCGGGCCAAGGCGCTTGCGCATTGGTCGCGAGCCGACGAGCTTCTTGGGCAAGCGCTCTCAATTCACCGGCGGTTGCGATTGCTGAGTGTGCACAGAGCACCTGCTCGAGCAAGGTGGTCCCTGAACGAGGCATGCCGAGAACAAAAAGCGGTTTTCTTGAGGAACTCCCGGCTTCCCGCAGGCGTGAAAACATGTCCTTATCGAACGCCGCAATAAGCCGAGTAATTTGATCTCGAGTCTCCTCGATACTGAAATCAAGATGCTTTCGATGCTGCTGATTAGCTTTTTTATAAAAGCGAAACGCCTTGTCCGCTTTTCCGGCATCGTCAAAGGCTTTACCTAGCGCAAACTGCAGATGGATGCCCTGATCCTGAGAAAGCTGCGGCTTCTTTTCTAGTGCCAACATTGCTTTGATATCGGGATCACGCTCTTCGAACCGCTTACTCAGCGCAATATTCAGCCAAGGCTTGGTGAAGAACGGAAACTTCTCGGTTAGCATTCGGAAGATCTCTTCAGCCTCATCAGTACGCCCGATCGAAGCCAAAGCCTGCGCAAGATCATTCTGGATCATCGGATTATCCGGATTTCCCTCAAGCAGCTGCCGGTAGAGCGCAATGGCTTCGTCAAGATCACGGGTTTCGTACGCAAGGTCCGCGCCCTGCGCGATGAGCTCATCGGACTCAGGATGCAGGGCTCGTGCCTGCTGACAGACCGCTCTGGCCTCTTCAATACGATCCCAACCTCGAAGTGCAAATCCCAATGTCAACCACAAGGAGACCTCATTTGGAGCGGATTCGCAGGCTTTGCGAAGCGTATCTTCGGCTCGGTCAATGTCGCCGGATGCATCCTGAATGCGGGCTAGGCCAATCGTAATCTCGGCATGATCGGGAGAATTGATCAGAGCCTTCTGAAAATCGGCTTCGGCTGCTGCAAAGTCTTCGAGCATGGCGTGCGCCTCCGCCCGGCCTACGAGAGCATGAATACTTTCAGGCTGGATTTCGATTGCTCTATTGAATGCCTCGAGCGCCTGACGGCCGTCCGCGGTGGCGAGACATAATCTACCCAGATGTATCCAACCCTCCGGAGCGCTCGGCACTCGCTCAACCCCCGCACGACATTCCCGGATGGCATCGGGTAAACGGCCCATTCCCGCATGTGCCTCTGCCAGGGCAAATTGAACATCCGCATCTACCGGAATCGACTTTTTAATCTTCTGAAGCAGCGCGAGCGCTGCTCGAAAATCCTGCTTGGCTAAAGCATCCCTTGCTTTCTGCCAGGTCTTTTTTAAATACGCGTTATCCATTCCAGAATACGAATGCAGATGATTCAGGCTGATTATCCATTAGTCTTCATAAAAGTTGCGGCGCGTCACCGATATTTCTCCGGGAGGATCAGAGCATCGATTAGTCATGGTAGGGTCAATGGG
>Ga0181588_10000740_pt1 | contig 29427 bp, 12 predicted proteins | sample 071ome_26_FD_148607 | JGI IMG/M metagenome (GOLD analysis project Ga0181588, IMG submission 148607) | Coastal salt marsh microbial communities from the Groves Creek Marsh, Skidaway Island, Georgia - 071409BT metaG (spades assembly) | ecosystem: Environmental > Aquatic > Marine > Intertidal zone...
TCCGTCGTCGCTCGCTCGCGCGTCGCTCTGTCGTCGCTCTGTCATCGTCGTCGTCGTCGTCGTCAGCCATCCACGACGCCACGGCGGCGGTCGCGTCGATCGGATCCTACTTTAGGGTGTAAGAAATCATTAGATAGCTCTAGTAGATAGTTCAGTACGATGGTTTGCAACTGTAGTCGGTTGTTTAGATGGTATGGTTTATTACTGGATAGACTTTTCATACACTATAGTACGATACATGTAGACCCTAGGGTTTATGCATAAAAACAGTGAGTGGTTTGCACGCAGTCAGTCGCGCTCGGCGGCAATCACCGACGCTGACCTCGCGTCGACGACGACGACGACGACGACGACGCGCTCGAGAACGGCGAAGGATGAAGATCGATGAAGTGCCGAGCTTGGCGAGGAAAGCCCGGATCGCGACGCACACGCACATCAAGGTTCGTCTCGCGTTCGATGCGAACGGCGCGGAAAACTTGGGCGCTTCGGCGGCGTTGACTGGATTGGATTGGATTGGATCGACGCTCGTGGGTTCGGTGACGACGCGCGTGGGTTCGGTGACGACGCGATGACTGACGCGATGATGATGACGCGCGCGAATCGACGCAGGGACTCGGACTGAAGGATGACGGAACGGCGGCCGAAACGGCGGCGGGATGGATCGGGCAGGAAAACGCGCGCGAAGCGTGCGGCGTCGTGGTGGACATGATCAGAGAGAAGAAAATGGCGGGTCGGGCGTTGTTGATGACGGGAGCGCCGGGAACGGGGAAGACGGCGATGGCGCTCGGGATCGCGCAGGAACTCGGGACGAGGGTTCCGTTTTGTCCAATGGTTGGGAGCGAGGTGTACAGCTCGGAGATCAAAAAGACAGAGGTGCTCATGGAGAATTTCAGAAGAGCGATTGGTTTACGTATCAAAGAGGTCAAGGAGGTTTACGAGGGTGAGGTGACCGAGATGACGCCTGAGGAAACCGAGAGCACGAGTGGGGGTTACGGTAAGGTTATCTCCCACGTTGTCGTTGGATTGAAGTCGGTCAAGGGTACGAAGCAACTCAAGTTGGACCCGGCGATTTACGAGGCGCTGCAACAGGAAAAGGTTCAGACTGGGGACGTCATTTACATTGAAGCAAACAGTGGAAGCGTCAAGCGCGTCGGTAGATGCGACGCGTACGCGACCGAGTTTGACCTCGAGGCGGAAGAGTACGTTCCGCTACCAAAGGGTGACGTGCACAAGCGCAAGGAGATTGTGCAAGACGTGACGTTACACGACTTGGACGCCGCCAACGCGAAACCCGTTGGAGGCCACGACCTCGTCGCCGTCATGAACCAGCTGAACAAGTCGAAGAAGACGGAAATCACGGAAAAGTTGCGACAAGAAATCAACAAGGTGGTCAATGGGTACATCGACCAAGGCATCGCGGAGCTCGTCCCGGGTGTCTTGTTCATCGACGAGGTGCACATGCTCGACATCGAGTGCTTCACCTACTTGAACAAGGCTTTGGAGTCTTCCCTCGCCCCAATTGTAATTTTGGCCACAAACAGAGGTATCTGTACCGTCAAGGGTACCGATATCCAGGCACCGCACGGCGTACCGACGGATTTGTTGGACAGGCTCATGATTGTCAGAACAATGACGTACACGGTTGAGGAGATGGTTCGCATTCTCGCTGTGAGAGCCCAGATTGAAGAGCTCGATATCGACGAGGAATCGCTCGCGCACTTGGCTGATGTCGGTGACAAAACATCATTGAGACACGCGATGCAATTGTTGTCGCCAGCCTTCATCGTGGCCAAGACGAATGGTCGCGAAAAGGTGGCGCTCGCCGACTTGCAAGAGTGCGAGGACCTCTTCTTGGACGCCAAGGCGAGCGCGAGAATGCTACAAGAGCAGGCGGACAAGTATTTAGCTTGATGGATGATTTTGTGTAAGGGAGAATTCTAACAACCATAGTATATATAACATACAAGAAGCACCGCCGCGGCAAGCACTAGTCAAGTACATGTACAACGTCACTACCACGCGCAATTTTTGAGACGTGTACGTCGCTCACTTGTTACTTCCGCCGCCGCTCGCACCACCCTGGGTGCTGTCGCTCGCGTGCGCGGTGTGCGCTTCCGAACGTGAACTATTGGTGATACCCATCGCTCTGGCGTCATCTTTGTCGAGGAAAGAGTCAGAACCAGTGGAGAGGAGATCAAGTTGTTGTCTCCACATTTGCTTGGAGCACAAATTGCCGCGAACATTCTTCATGACGGAGACGGTCGTCTGCCGATTCACTGGATGCATCTCGCGTAAAAGGGCAGTTTCCTCTTGTTCGGTGAGCTTGACCCGAAAGAGTCCAGCCAGAAAGTTGTACACGACGCGAAAATCGGGCGAGATGAGCTCCATGTTTGCCCGGGCTCTCGCCGCGGCTTCCGCCGCTGACTGCTTCGTCGGAAAGTCGTCGTACAAATCGCTCTCCGGGTTATCCTTCATCCTGGCTTTCGCGGCGCGTTTTTCCTCTCGCAAGCGCATGGCTAACGCCTTTCGCGCCGCAGCCGTACCATTTTTCGACTTGTGTCTCGGCGGCGGCACGTGTTCGCCCGTTCCATTCTTCAACACCTTTAGAAAATACTTTTGCGCGTGCGAACGAATCTGAATCACCGTCTTCGTCCCCACGTACGCCTCGATCTTCTTCCAATCTCGATCGTAAAGCTCCAAAGCCTTGACAAACCTCGCGTGTTCCTTCGGGGTCCACGATACCCGCGCCCGCGTCTGCGTGTACTTCTTTCTCGTCTTCTTCTCGCCGACGTCTGGCGACGCGTCCGCCCCGTCGCCGCCGCCACCCTCCGCGTCCATCATCGCTCGCGCGTTCGCCGCCATCTCCGCGAGCGTTTCTTCACCCTCGTTTCCTTCTTCCCCTCGACGCGCGTTCGCCCCGTCCGCCATCGTCGTCGGTCGATCGGGATCGCTTCGTCTCCTCGGATCGTTCACGTCTTGGTCGCAATTATTCAATCGTGTTCCTTCGATCCCGAACGCCAACCGTCGGGCGTCCTTAAGCGCCCGTCCGTCGGTTCACTCCGTCGAAATTCGAGAGACGACGCGCGAAGACGCCCTTCGGTTTTCCACGCTCCGCTTCGCGCGAGATCTCGACGCGTCAGGGTCTCCAGTCGCGCGCGGCACCCATGCATGGGATCGCGGCACCCGTGCATGGTTTCGTGTATGAGCATACAGTAATATGAACATAAAAAAATCTTGTCTCGACATGGATCAAAATCTCAACTGAAAATCCATCCATCCATCCTCAGACGCCGACGACGACGACGAGTTCCGACGATGTCGACGGTGGCGATCGAGAACGAGCCGACGCAGAAACACCCCGTCGCGCTCGCGGCGACGCTCGTCCTGAAAGCGACGCCCGTCGTCGCGTACTGCGTGTGTGAAATCTTCAACTCGGATTTCGTCCAAAACTTCATCGCGTGCGTCTTGCTCCTCGCCGTGGATTTCTGGACGACGAAGAACGTGTCGGGACGCCTGCTCGTCGGGTTGCGGTTTTGGAACGAGATCGACGAACGCGGGGAGTCGCGGTGGAGGTTCGAGTCGAGGGACGAGGACGGGATGGCGCGGGTGGATAAACGGGAGTCGCGGGCGTTTTGGTTTTCGTTGTACGCGTTCGCGCTCGGGTGGCTCGGGTTGCTCGTCGGAGCGGTCGCCGCGTTGGAGTTTAATTACGCGTTGATCCCGCTCATCGCCGTGATTCTCGCGTCGAGCAACGCGGTGGGGTATTATAAGTGTTCGAAGGATCAACAGGAACAGTTGAAATCGGGGTTGACGTCGTTCGCGACTCGACGGGCCGCGAGCGCCGTCTTTGGCGGCGGGCGATAGATTTGACGACGAACGAACCGCGTCGAGCGCGGCGCGTTTCGCTCCACTAGCCGGCGCGAGAGAGGGCATCCGCGCGTGTAATTAGAAGAGAAGAAGATTTTTTTCATTCGTTTCGCCTCGTTTTTCTCCGTCGCGTCTGTCGTCCCGCGTCGTCGGTCCGCTTCGGCGGCGTCGGTCTGAGTCAAATTTCAGAGCGGTCGTTGCGCGTCGCGCTGTAAAGTCTAATCGTGATTCACGCGTCGCGCTCCTCACACCGGTCCTCTCGGCGGTGACGCGGCGAGCGGTGCGCGCGCGAGGACGCAGGAGACGAGATGGAGGGCGGGGACGGCGCGGGGACGAATAAACCGTCGTCGTCGTCGCCGTCGTCGTCGTCGCACGTGGTAATCCAGTCGTGGTTGACGAAACGAGGAGGAAAAGATTTGTATGGGAAATCAACCTGGCGGTTGCGGTTCTTCGCGCTGAGACGGGCGAGACACGCGCGGGAACGGTCGTGCGTGCGGTACTTTGCGAGTGAACCCGCGGACGCGGGCGAGAGCGGGGCAAAGGGTGAGTTTGCGATCAACGGGAGGAGCGAAGTGAAAATCTTGGACTCGGATGAGTCGTTGAGCGAGTTTGGATTGAAACCGCACAAGTACGGTGGGAAGAAGTTGTTTGCGTTTCAGACGATGCCGAATGAAAAGTCAAACACGGCGCTCGTGGTTGAGGCGGAGGATTTGGCGACGATGCAGAGATGGGTGACGGCGATTCGAGAAGCCATCTCCGCGGCGAGAGCGTTGGAGAACGAAGCGGCAAACAAGTCGGGCTCGGCGATGAAAGACGGTCTCATGGCTGAGGAGCAAGACGCGTTGAGTGGAAAAAGTTTCCGGGGTACGCTTGAGCTCGCGGGGTTGTGTGGCCCGCTCGGTGGCGGCGCGTTGCCCGTGCACTTGGACGCGTGTTGGGAAAATTTAGCCTTTGTGGACCTCATGGCTGACTCGTGCTTAAACGCCCGGCTCGGTCGCGCGCGCAAGTCAAAGTACGTGCGAGAGACGCTGACTGCGTTGGTTGATAGCGCCGTCACCGTCGGTCGTTGTCTAGGCGCGTCTGTCATGCCGATGAGCGCCGCGGAGCAAAACGCGACGGGCACTGTCAGACGCGCGTTGGAAGACATGCTTTCGCTGGCGCGAGTGATGCCCGTGGGAACGAAAGACAACAACCTATTCGTCTCGTTTCTTTCGGCGCTTTTAGACCGCATTCGAACCCTCCGAGCGGGAGAACTGATGATGATTCCCGGAGGTTGGGCGAACGACGACGGCGGCGCCGCGGTGATTTTCACCATTCATCGTCTACCAGCGAATTTCGTCGTCAGCATCACAAACTGCGGTGATGGAATCGAGTATCACCCGGTGCAAGCCGATCCCGCGAAGGACGCCTTCACTCACATGCACACGGTGCAGCTCATGGAGGTACCGATAGCGACAGCGTTAGATTCATCCGCTTGGGCGCTGTTGTTCCGTCCTCTCATTTTCCCCACAGAGGCGAGCAAAGCGAAGGATATGATTTACAACAAAATCCTACCAATGATGAACACTAGACCGTTGTTAGCGTCAGTGACACCGAAACCTTTGCGTACGGTGAAGTTTGCCAAGCAGACGAGAGGTGGCGATCCGAGCGGTGCGTTCACGGCTTTGGAAGCCGCGAGGTGCGCGCTCGCGAGTTTGGGTTGCCCGCCCGCTCGCGCCGACGTCTTGGTGAACCTCGGCGTGAGGTTTGTCATGTTGGAAGAAGCGAGACGCGACTTGGAACGAGTAGATATGATTGGAGCGAGTGCATTGGTCACCTTGCAAGCGGCTTGCAAGACTGTTTCCCAGTGTGCGGCGGAGCACGCCGACATGTGCGTCGCTGCAGAGGAGGCGGCTACAGAAGGCGAAGCTCCGAAGAAGACCACCATCACGCGGGAAACGCTCGCGCAGGTGCTCCGCTCTGTGGAGGCTGTCATGATGCGAACGAAGACTCTTCACGGCGTCACTACGATTCCTCCGTCTCTTCAACCGCCGAAGATTCCACTGATGGCTGGTGCGGTGCCTCTATTCAATCGACTCGCCGTGGAAGGAAACGTAGACGCGTTGGCTGGTAAGGCGAAAACACCGCCCATCGTGCGCCCGGTGGAGCTCACTTCGGTCCCAGATGCTGTGTCAAAACTTGAAGAAGTTCCAAAGGCGCTTCGTAACGCCTTGAATTGTTGCATCATTCTCGCCAACCAGGCTGATTTGATGCCCAACTCGTACGCGCTGCGGGTGAGTTTAATTGTACACTTATTTGTGCACGTGTTGCCGGCGCCGATGCCGCTGACGCACCCGGAGCGGGCGACGAAATGCTTCTGGGCGTCCACGGCGACAACCTATGAAATTCAGGCGGAAATTCTGCGTACGCTGAACTTGTTGCTCAGACATTTTTCTGCTGCGGCGCTTTCCATTAGCGTGACGCAAACATTTGACGCCGCCCGTTTGCTAACCATTGCAAACTTTGCGGCGATTGCGGATGCGGTATTGAGATTGCGAGTGGACGACGCGCCTTCAGCGTTCATGCAACACTACGCGGGATACGCAGAAGGTCCGGTGACGGCGTTTGGCTTCGACATCGGGCCGTTCGCAGTGGAGGCTGAGTACCTTCGCTTCCATTGCCCAGAGCGTACGAGTAGATTAACGCAGACGCTCGACTATTTCCATAGCCTGAAGAAGACCATCGACAAGGATCACATGATTTACCGATGGGAAGATGAATTAGCAGGCGGTATGGTGTTCGGCATTGGTGAGGCTAGGCTCATCGATCAAGTGTGCTTACAATTAGGTATGAACAGAGAAGATCCTGAATACTTGGCCAAGTACCACAGCGGCGAGCATCGCGAGTTCGCTGATTACTTCCCCGAAATGGAAGCTTTGCGGGACATTATTTTCATGTTCAAGCTTCTAATGACGCCGACGTCGGATGATTTACCCGAACTCGCTCGATGGCGTCCGATCGATGCGGCATTGGGTTGGACGATCACCAGGGGGGACGGATTTTTCGGTATTCACGTCAGAGCTTTCAATCGGGATCTCGTCATTCCTCCTTGGAAAGCTCCCGTCATCGACGACACCAGAGCCGTCGCGCCGACGACTGGTTGGCGCAACATCTTTGGTGGTGGGTTCTTTGCCAGAATGCAAGATCGTCGACCTCGCTGCCCACCATCCGGTGCTAACCCGAGCAACTTGGCTGGCCAACGTATCGATACGGAGGAGGATGTTTTACACTTGCCGGAAGTCCCTACGTTTGATGATTTGTTGAAACCGAGCGAGTCAGAGTTGCTCTTGACGTATTTGACAGCGCCCATGATTCGTTTGCCGCTCGTCATGAAGTTGTTCGCGGAGCCTCAGCGCGTTCGTGGTTTAACACACTTAGACATTCAGAGCATTCTAGACGCGGTTTTGTTCGAGCCAGGTCCTTGGGCACCACCTGAAATGGTGGAATTGCCGAAGGAAATTCCAGCACCGACGCGCGCGCACATGGCGACGCCTGTCGGTCTGTTGGCGCACGAGTTGATCAACTGCCCTGCGCCGCTCGCTGACAGCGCGGAAGAATTACTCGCTTTGAGTTTAGAATTAGATACCGGGCGTCACGACGCTCCGAGCGCTCAAGGTGTACTTTTCGCCACACGCATGCTCACTCGCATTTTGGGTTTTGTGGACCATATCATCAAGGCTAACTCCCTGGATGCAGAGTTCACGACTTCTACCGGCATGACGAGAGGCTTGAACTGTCCAACGTCCGCGATGACGGCACTGAAGGATGTCAAGGCTCGCATTAAGCGCGCGTTGCTTGAACGCAGCCGACCCGTCATTCAGCGCTGGTTGAGACACGCTGTGAAGAAGAATGCGATCCGTCCAGCTTGTGCGCTTCATGCGCATCTAGCGTACATGTACTATTGGACGCCGCGAGCAGAAATAGACAAGTCAGCGGCGCAGATTATTCTCACGGCGCAACAATACATCTTCGTGAACTACGCGTTTACAGATACGCCGGATGGAAGCGAAACAACTTCGCGCAAGTTGGCGGACACCGGAAGCATGAGTGGGGCTGATACTGGTCTTGGCTTTGTGCCCACGGAAATATTTGATTTATTCCAAAGAAAGCGGCGCTCCGTTTTAGAGTGGGCTGCCGCCAACCCGCAAGATGCGAATGATATCCTTGAGTCCATCGTCGAGACTCTCACGACGAAGAAGAGCGACGGATCCCAGTCTCCCACGAACGTCTTGGACTCCGAGGATACATTCAAGGCGAAGAGAGCTTGGAGACGGGCACCGGGCACGGGTGGTGCAGGGAGATTCGTCAGCTACGTCTCCGATATACCGTACGCCGACCTCGTCGCCCGGGACAAACAGAATGCGGAGATGTTGTTGCGCAACCATCAACATTACGGCGAGTGGTTGCTAGAGACAACTCTACAAACCTTCGATATGGAGATTAATACGCAGCTAGGCGAGTTCACCGTTCGGAAGAATCGACTGCGCCATCTCGACGCGCGCATTCGAGAAATGCCAGACTTCATTGCAGCCATTGGTCCTGTTCTGGAAAAGCGAGGCATCGCGCCTTCGCATTTCCAACGAGAACTGTACGGCGTAGACAAAATCAATATTGGGGATTCAGGCGATGTAGTCCACTGCGCCGAGGTTCAGAACACGGAGCACAGAACGTGGATGCGGCTCGTTGGTCTCAGCCATGACGTTCAATTGTGGGATCAAGATCCTCGACCGCCTGTGAACGAATTCACGCGTTCCCTGGTACCTCGAGTGCAGACAAACGTGCAAGCTCTCGAAGCACTGGGACGTACGGTTGGTAGTGGTGGCCTCGATCCGTGCGAACAATGGATTCCTCTGTTACTGGATCCAATAGTCAGGGGTCCTGGTGCAGGTTACCTGCACGGTGTCGAGCTCTTCTTACCCAACCATACCATTCACGGACCTGTGGCAAGACTAGCAGGCACGGGCGCACCAGACAACGCGACGACCGAATCGTGGAGTATGTGGAAAAAGAAGAAGACGCAGAACGAAGAAGACGATGCGAGGCGTTTGGAAGAAGCGAAGCAACTTCTCACTGAAGTTGTGGTAGTCAAAGAGCCACCACTCGTCCAGGTGTTCCGGGTTGAATCGTATGGTCGCAGATGGCGAAGATCACTCGTCTTTGCCTCGAATGCGTCATTCTGTCTTGCAGATATTGACCCGGACGGACAGCCCATATTACCAGATGAAAACGAACGGTTCTTGCTCTCTGCGGCTCGTCTTGGGTCTCGAGCGCCGAGCTTGGTGATCACTAGATTGCTCAACGGCGCGATTGGACGCGAATCCTTCGTTCCAGCCAGACATCTGAGAGGTCTCATCCCGCAAGCATTATTGTCGGAGTACCAATTTTGGAGAAGCGAAACAAATGGAGATTTGTATGGTACCGCACAGGACGGCGCGACTCATTCGAATACGCTGATACACGTCCGTCTTGGATATCCAAATAACCAATTATTGGATGCCGGTCACATCACCGATACTCGTGCCATCATACGCAGATTACCGACCACTTTGTCTGACGGTACGTACCAGCTGCCGCTTCTCGATGGTTCCTACGTCGAAGGACAGCTGACCCTCGTCGACCTATTATACGCACCCGCCATGGCGGGAGCCAACGGTGACTCTCTCATGGCGCTCACCAAGTCGTTGGCCGCCGTTGAAGGATTGGCTCATTCTCTAGTCTGGACGTCAAGGCGTGGTCTGGAAAGCGGTCAGTACGCGGCGATGGACATTTGCGACGTTTCTCGCATCGAACTCCCTCGATTGGGTGTGTCTTTCAACGCTGTAGAATCTGGAGGCTCCATCCGACTGGAATGCGAGGAGCACGCAGGATTGTTCTTGGCGCAACGTAGAAACCAAGCTCTCGAAAGATTGCTCGCTGGCGTTCCGCACGCGTTGCTGTTGGAAGCTCGAGATGGAGCGCTCTCTATCTTGATTCCAGCTGGCGCGATCCCACGTCCTGCGGCTTACTCTGTCGATCAAGCACACGCAGCCAGCACTGGACTTGGTTCAGATTTAATCGTCGACAGGTGGAACACGCAGTGGATTGAGAATCTGGATGGAAAGAAACACTACATGTATCCGGTACATCCTTCGCACTCCACGCTCAGCGCTACGTCATTGCCGGCAGCTTTATATCTCGCAATTTTACGATTGATTGGTCGAGACTACCTCGGTGTTTTACGTCTGACGGAACTTTGCGTTTCAGAGGCTGCTCCGTCGCCTGAAGAAGCGCAGCTCTGGGACGCGCTCGCACACGCTGGTTCCCTGGATCCAAGTCCGGATGCCATCGCGGTGAGAGTGAAAATCATGTTGATGGTAAAAGACACGCCGATTGAACCGCGTCTGGCGGTGAAATGGGCTGGCGTCGCTGACGTTTTGGCGTACATCAATGTTTGGTCCTTCATCAGCGCAAACTGCCGCTTGACTGGACAAGAAGAGTTGTCAGCAATCGAAAGTTTGCCTTCGGCGAGTCTCGCCAAAAAGAAACGCTCGAAGTTCAAAAAGCTTCTTCAATTCATGTTCCCCGGATCTCAAAGCGTATCGGCCAGCGACATGGACATGGACCCAAGTAAGACTCCGGCGCTTGTCAACCGAGCCGCTTACTTGCGACAGCTCGTGAGCGGCATCGCGCGAATGAGTGCTGGCTCGACACCTACGAGTTCTGGGTTTCCATTGGTGTATCCACCGCCGCCCGAGTATAATAAGTTTGATACTCTCGATGATTTAACTTGTCTCAGCGATAAGGTCACGGGCGAAGGTCCTCTCGGAAAGTTGGCAGGTTTGATTCAAACGTACAATCGTCCCGACGACGTCAGCGTCAACGGTAGCCAAGCCCTCGCCCTGATTGGCGCGTGGATCGACAAAGAGAAGTTCAACCTCGACGGTAGTCTCGGTTTCCCTCTCTTGTTCGAACTGCTGACTGGTACTTTACCGATGCGCATTCTTCCCGGCGATACGCCTCACAGATGGGGCAACGTTTTGTTACGATTTGTTCCTAGCGAGCAGTCAATGAAGCAGGGCACATTGATGAGTACTCTCCGAGTCTTGGCATCAAGTGCCGAACTCGCGCGTGACTGTCCCAGGATGGAAGAGCAGAGCGTTGGGCAACGGTTTAGTGCGATGTTCACGTCTGACGGCGCCATTGGTCAATTGCTTAAGAAAGTGAGACCGTACTTACAACATCGCAAGGAGATGTTCCCGATTCGCGTGACTTGGGTGGGCAAGGATTTCATCTCGTCAGCCATCTACGAGTCTGACGTTAAAACATGGGCGCGTACGATCGCCACGGGCGGTCGCTGGGCGCTAACTCGCTTCAGAAACACGGCGTGCTCGGAACGTGAATTCTCACTCGTGCATCAAGCGAGAGAAGAGATGGCTGGTACGACGTGGAGCGGTCAATCGCTGCAGCATGTCGATCTTGAAATGCTCGTGAAGCGTCCGCTCGGTATACTCGACCTAAACAAGTATGTGGTCCCTCTCACCGAGGACAGAGCCGATGAACTTGCTGAGTCTGTCGCGCTCGGTGGATTCGGCGGCTTGCCCTTTGACGTAAGCCAGCATCCCGCGGCAACGACCTCTGTGGCGAGACAAATGCTCGGGAGGTTACGCACCGATATCACCGGTGCGGCGGAGAAGGCGAAGACTCGCAAGATGAAGAGTGAATTCAACGCCGTCACACTTCGTGGGTTCTCATTGAGTGACACCGCTGCGATTGCGTCGGAGGCGAGCGCCGGACGTGCTGGTGCGGCTGCTGGAAACGCACGCGCAGTTTTGCGCGAGCTTCTCGAGAGCATTCGTCGCGTCACTTCTGATGACAAGTTGGCTGCTGCAGAAGCGATGTCCGCCGCTCTCGCTACCGCCAACGGGTTGCGAAAGGATGTGGGCTCTGGTATGAAGATGCTCCGCCTAGGATTGCAAAGACGAGCAGGCGCGTGGGCAGAAGTTACCTTTGAGGATTTGGTGGAATGCCTCACGTGCGATGGTGGAGAACATATTCTTTCGCGCCTGTCGCCCGATGTGAAAGCGCACCAAATCGTGGATGCGCTCCATTTGACGTCGCAAGCTCTCCTTCTCACGCTGCGCGCGACGCTTGCTGCTCGCGCCGCAGCCATGGTGGCTGATACTCTCATCGCTCTCACGAATTGCGCAAAGACTGCCGCTACGGATGGCGCGCAAGCAGTTGATCGTGATCTCCGCCTGCGTGCGCACGCAATTGCGGAATTGATTTCTGTGGAAAGACACTACTTCCACGCGGACACCACCAATCCGTTCAACAAGAATACTTGCATGATTTTCGATCCGCGACTGCTCGTGTACGAGTACAGTCAAAGCATTGTTTTGCGCAAACGACAAGTCGAGTTAACGAGAGACTTTGTCAGCACCGCTGAAAACGGTGGTGGCCAATGCGCACAGATGTTGATGGGTGAGGGTAAAACTACGGTTGTCTGTCCATTGCTTGGGTTCATCCTCGCGAAGAGCAGCTCGCTCGTCGTGCAGGTGGTACCGCACGCTTTGCTAGAATTTTCGCGCGACACGTTGCGCAAATCGTACTCTGGAATTATTCGTCGCTCTGTGGTTACTCTCGAGTTCAATAGATACACTTCGTTATCGGATGGTTCTGTGTTAGGAGCGTTGCGAAAGGCAAAGGAGAACCGCGCGATTGTGATCGCTTCGCCGACGAGCATCAAGTCGCTCGCGCTGAAGTTCTTGGAAGTCTGTCACTTGTTAGATCAATCCTACATAGCCGAGCGCGATCACAAGGCTGGTGGAGGTATATTGGCACAAGGAGCGGACGCGATCAATCGTGTGTTCACTCGCGCTAAGAGTCGTAGCGAACGTGTGGCTGACGCGGGCGGTTTGACGATTGAAGAGACCAATGCGCTTCGCGAAGAGGCGCTCGCAGCGGCTGAAATTTTCGAGCTCTTCCAAACTGGAACGTTGATTCTGGATGAGGTAGACTTGATTCTTCATCCTCTTAAGTCTGAACTCAACTGGCCTATGGGTCGTCGCGTGCCACTTGACTTTAGCAAATCTGCTTCAGGTGACGGTTTACGTTGGAAGCTTCCTTACTTCATTCTCGACGCCATTTTCGCTGTTAGCTTCGGACGCTCGACGTCGTCTGAAGCGGAAGGTTCTCAGGAAGCGGCGGATGTCTTGGATAGCATTCGCGATGTCATCAAGGGCGCTATCACGACCAAGCAACTACAGACATCCCCTCACATCGCACTCCTCGACAAGGCGTGGTATCACGATATTCTGCGTCCGTTGCTAGCGCAATGGACGAGTATCTGGTTGCGCGCTCACGGAGCGTTGCGCGGCATGTCTGAAGCGCTCGTCATGGCTTACCTTTTGAATGGACCTGGATACCAAGACGCGAAAGCGCAGCTTGATAGAGAAAGCGATGACGAGGCAATCAAGATGACTAATCTTGCTCGCGACTGGCTTTGCTCCCTGCTGCCGCATCTCCTCTCAAAGGTGGATCGCGTCACCTTTGGTTTGCTTCAACCGGCTGATATCACAATGTTAGAGAGGGTGACCGGATCCAAGCTTCCGAGAACGAGAAAACTACTCGCGGTGCCGTTCATCGGTAAAGATATTCCAAGTAGAACAAACGAGTTCTCTCATCCCGATGTTGTGCTTGGTCTGACGATTGCTGCGTACCGACTTGAAGGCCTCAGACGTACCGATTTCATGCAAGTGCTTCGATTGATGCTTGAGGAGTATGATAACGAAGCAGGACCTCCATCAAAGCGCCCGGCGGCGAGAAAATGGGCTGACTGGGTGAGACTGACTGGAAAGCGTGTACGCGGCGAAGCTCGCGCCGAAGCAGCCCTCAACGCTCGTAGACGCGGTGCCCAACAGCAAGCTGGCTTGACGAGCGCCGGAGAGGCACGCGGCTTGGCCTGGTTGGAAGAGGACGGTACTGCGAACGATGACGAAATCTGGCCCATACAGCTCATTGATTTACGTGACCACGATCAAATTGAAGAGCTCTATCAGCTTCTCGGAAAGATTCCATTGGTCATTGAGTATTATCTCAATGAATTCGTCTTTCCCGAGACGGCGCAACATCAAAACTTGAAGCTCAGCGCCACAGGTCAAGAGCTCGGGGGTGACGTCCTCTTCCCCAACAGACTTGGATTTAGTGGAACACCGAGTGATTTGCTTCCGCTCGAACTAGGAGCGCCGCGTTACGAACCGGGCTCTGACGCCAAGATGTTGGCGTATCTCACGGATCCGCAGACTGCGAGCATCATGCCTCTGGATAAAGACTGGGACGTAAAGTCGTTGCTTACATGCGTTGCAACGGCCGATCCGCCGATTCGCGCGCTGATTGACACCGGTGCGCTCGTGACGGGTATGTCGAATATGGAAGTCGCGATCTTCTTGCTGAAGAACGGCTTGAAGTGGGCAGACGGCTGCGTTTTCTTGGATGAAAATGACAAGCAGATGATTGTCATGCGTAAAGGATGGGAAGTCATCCCGCTTCAAAGAGTTGCCGCGATGCCATTGGCGAAACGTTTCACTTTCTATGACCAAGTACACACAACTGGTATGGACATTAAACAGTCAGCAGCGGCACAAGCAGCCATCACTCTGGGCAAAGACATGTGCTTGAGAGATTACGCGCAAGGCGCATGGCGCATGCGTGGCTTGGGCAAGGGACAAACTCTTAGAGTGCTCGTCATTCCTGAGGTTGCTCGTCTGGTGTCGCACGAGGTTGCCAAGGGCGGTGGGAAGGTTCCATCAGCTCGCGAGTCAGAGCTCGTCGGCATGAATCCTGATGAAGCCGAGAAGCGAAAGCTTCGAGATGTCGTCGCGTGGCTCGTGGTGAACAGCATGCGCGGCGAAAATATTCAAGCCGGTTTGTTGGCGGAGCAACGAGCAGCAAACATTTGGAGAAAGCATTCTTACAGAAAGCTCATAGCCGCGCCTACGGTACCGGGGACGCCGAAAGCAGAGGGCAACATCCAGGCGTGCTTGGATGTTTTCCGCGATCGAGTGTCCTACGTCGTCGCCAACGTCATCCCGACTGTCATGTCGCCTTCACAGAAGCTCGAAATGAGCGTGCAACAGTTTGGCCACTTGTTGGACGACAACGTGCGCGCTAAAGAGCAACTCAATTCGATTCTTTCGGATGTAAAGCAGATGGAGGTCGCCACCAAGGCGGCGCTGCGACAAATTCGTACCGGCGTGCACTCATCTCCCGGAGCCGTTGAATCTGGTGATCAAGGAATGGCTGGAGCGTTGGAGCACGTACTCGACCTCGAACAAGTTCAGGAAAACGAAGAGGAACAGGAAAACGAACAGGAGCAAGAGCAAGAGAAAGAAGAGGAGCGAGTCGAGGAAATCATCGAAGAGGCTCCAGAGCGCCTCAAGTACGTACGAGACGAGGAGAAACAACTCGGATGGGATTACGAAACACTGAGTAAGCTTCCGAGCGAGAGTGAACAGGGCTTCTACAAACTCAACAAGTTTAAAATTCACAAGGGCGTTGGTAAATCGACTGCGCCACTCGCGTTCCCTGAGTACTTGTACCTCTCTCGCAACTACTTCCGTCAAGGTTGGGCGCTCAACGGTCACCGTCGTCTGAAGAATCTCACCATCGTTCTCGATTGGATTCCCGACAGCGCATCGTTGACGAACGAATCGGCTACAAACGTGGGTTCTTTCACAGCTGCTCAAGAACACGCATTGAGAACTGCGTTTGAAATGTTTGACACGTCTGGTAAAGGTCGTCTGCAGGAGGCTGACCTGCGAGAGGTTTTGCGTGAAATCGACGCAGTCGTCGAAGATGATGAGCTCCGTTTGCATCAACTCGCTCGAGAAGTTGCTGAGGAGTCTCGCACTTTCAACACGGATATGCCATCGTCTGGCACGTCGTTCGAAGAGCTCAAACGTGTTTTGCGCACGAAGAACATCTACGCTCTACAAAAGGGCCGTTACTACGTCGGCTTGTCACTCGCCGAGGCAGAATCGCTTCGTGTGGTGATGCATCTCACTAGATCAAACTCGGGTGGCGATGGAAAACTCGTTCCTTTCAAGCTCACAGAAGCTGCTTTGAGAATCGGAGGCGGCGTGCTCGTCGACAGCACCTCTGGCTTCACTCCAGCGCAAGTCTTCCAAGGCGCGACTGCTGAGCAGTGCTACAGATTTTTGGACAGCCAGCTCGATTTCGAAGACAGAGAAGTCTCGTTGCTTCTTCGCGCTTTGCAAGCTTCGGAATGCCCCAAACGTGCAGACTTCTTCGAGTCTGTGCGCGCGTGCCGAAGACGCGCCAAGATCCCGTGGGCTTCGGCACCGTTGGCCAAGGTGCTCACAACGCCGGATGAGTTCCACCTTCTCGCCACTCGAGCGCTCGTGGCTCGAGTTCGCACGGCTCTCAAGTCGAAGCGCATGCGCCTGCTCGACGCTTTCCGAGCCTTTGACAGTGAAAACATGGGCCGTCTCACGTATGAAGGGCTCTACGGCGGTCTGTCGTGGTTGGGATTGTCGTTGTCGTCCTCTCAGATGCTCGAACTCGCGGGTAGAGTGGATACCACAAACGACGGTTTCATCACAAGGGAAGAATTCGAAAACGCCTTTGGCCCAGACGACGATTGGGTGCTCGATGGTGACGCTCCGGCGATGATGAACGCTCTTCCTGTCCCGGCGGCTGTGCCGCAAGTCTCCCAGCAGATGAGCTTGATGGATCTACTCGGGGACACGGTGCAGGGATCGAGCGCACCCGTGGCGACGCCAGCGCCCGCGGCCACTGCAGCCCCGGAGACTCCACCGAAGGCACTCAGTACTGCGAATCTCAGCATTGACGATGGAACCGGTCTCGGCGACTGGGGTGCGCTGGGCATGGCGGCGACGCTGCCTACCGCGAAAAAGCCTGTGCAGCAGTCGCTGTCGGCAGCGCCGAAACCGACGGCGGACGATCCATTCGGCCTTGGGCCACCCGCGGGCGCTTCGTCCTCAGCGTTCGACGAATGGCTCGCCGGCGGCAGCGGTACGACGGTGGGTGGTGGTTCGCTCAATGACCCGCTCGGGTCGCGGTCGGTGTCCGCATCCGACGGTTGGGAAGGAAACGACATACTCCAACTCGATACTTCAGCTGGTACCATCGCCGCACCCACGAGGGAAAAAATTCAAGCGCGGGCGCTCGTCAACCCTATCAAGGAGGAGGAAGAGCGAAGAAATCAAAAGATTGATTCAAAATTGACCAACACGGTGCTCAACGGATTTCAAGTCACGGTTGTCCATCAGAAATCGTTCAACAAGGTTTGGACGAGCGACGGAACGGGAAGTCGCGTGACTGGCAGCGTTTGGGACGCCGCGTTGGGAAAATCTAATTTAAGAAAGAAGACGGAGCGCGTAAGCCTCGGGCACTACGCATCGCCGCACTTTTCGCAACCCAAGCCAGCACCGTTCGTGGTGGAGGTGACGGACGTCAACGCGTACGCTTTGGCGGGTTCAAATTACATGCCTCGTGTGCTCGATCGCTTGTTCCCACATCCGAGCAGATTTAGGCAAGTTTGGGGACAAGAGTGGAAGGGAACCGCACTGTACGCCTGGACCCCGGTGCCGCCACCGGGCTTCATCGCCTTGGGTATGGTTCTCACCACCAAGCCTCAGGCGCCGAGCGTTACTTCCGTGCGATGCATATCGCAGAAATGGGCAGAGAAGCCATCCGTGGCGCCGCAGCTCGTGTGGACAAACGAAGGAAGCGGCGGACGTCCGGCAAGCATTTGGTTGGTGAACTCTCTCGGTTTACTTTACGTCAACCTTGGTCACAACCCTCCGGCTTCGAGAGATCTTTGGGATATCAAACGCGGTCAACTCACCGCGGATCAAGTTTTAAACTATCGTCCAAGCTCTGCCATGAGTACGACGTATGGAGGAACGGGGATTTCCAGCGACAACTTTCAAAGTTATCACCCGCCGCCGAAACCACCGAGCCAAGGCGGATCTCTCGCGCCCGGGCTCGGATCGTTGATTTAGAATTATGAAATGAAATGTACATAGCACATCTTGTATTACAAGCGCTTTGTTATCACGGAGCGTTCCTTTGAGATTTGACATAAATATCGACGCATCGACGCAAACAGATTTTCGTCTCCTAGTTGTTGTAGGGAGAAAGCGGGGCACGATCTCGGCTTCTACCGACGGCGGAGCGACCTGGAGACGGTTCGTACATCTTGGAACCGCGCATCGGTCGCGGCGAGTGGTGCGCGAACTGCGCCTTGGCCTCAGCAATACCTTCGCTGAGGTCGTGGCTGGCTCTAAGAATTTCGTCTTGGGCAGCCATTTCCCGAGCGGCGGCGCTGTGGAAGGTGGAGCCGTTCACAGCCGCCTTGGCGGCTGCTTGAGTTGCCGGCGAGTTGCCGGTAGAGGCTTCCAGTTGCGAATGAATCGACGCGAATTTGGATTGAATGTGTTCCATTTGTTCGAGCTCAGTCTCGAGCTTGTGTCTTCTCGTTTCGAGCGCTTGGCGAACACTCTTGACGTCAAACACAGAATCCAAGCTAATGTCAAACGCATCCTCCATCTCCGTGCGCAAGAAGGTTTGGAACTCGTTCAACAATGGCATAAGGAAAAAGCAGTTGAACTTGAGCTCGACAGACTGGACGATGTGCGCCCGAATGCCGCTGAAAATTTGTCGAACCAACATGTCCACAATATCGACGGTGACAGACTTCATCGATCTGTTCCAGAGCGTGTTCTCAACTAAATCCGTGAGGCCACAGCGCTTCAAATCCTTCTCTGTGGTGACAAGTTCGCCGTTACCGCGCTTCTTGTCGTCGCGAGCATCAACATCGTGTTCATGGGGCGCCAAAACAGTGCGCAAACCACTCTTGTTGCCGGCGTGCAACGACCACGTGACAAACGCCGTAGTCGACTTCAAATCTTCGTGGCACTTTTCTTGGCACTCCTTGACGCGCTCGTCAACAAATCTCGCGAAAGTAGCTCCAATCTTCTTCAAAAACACTTCGTGACCCGTCAAAATTCTACCTTCCTTTTGCAAGAGGTACATGGCCACCGGCAAGAGACGACGAGCGATATGAGACAATCTGAAGCCGAGTTGGTGCACAAACGGCTCAAACGTATCCTTGGCTCGCGCAATGGCGATGACGCAAGCAGTGCGAGTGTAGTTGACACCGTTATGGATTTCATCCACCCCGCAAGAGTTGATGATGTCCTCGCGAGACACTTGCGGACATTCGACAGCGTTGACAATCATGCGGAATTCCTCCATGGCACGATGGTACTGGGCGCCACCAAAGAGGCGCATCTCCGAGTTGGGAACCATTTCCGGAGCAATGCAAGGTCGGCCGTCGGCGTTGACGAACGCACCGCCTCGAATGTGTTCGTGTGCCAACGTTTCGCCGAAAATACGCGGCGGTGCCGCGAGAGTACCGCGAATGATTTCCGGAATCTTTTCCAAAAAGTGCTGGTAAAAGGATCTGCCCTTCTCCTTGAGTTGGTCTTGGTTCAAGTCATTGAGCTCCTTGACAGTCTCAGACAGCTTGCTCGACGCGATGCGATGCTCGCGTTCAAGCACTGGGACGATGGTCGGCACATTTTCCAAGTAGCGCTGTTGGAGAAGGCGCTCAAGGAAGAATCGCAACTGGCTGACGCCAACGCGGCCTCGCTCATGAGAGGAGAGGCGTCGATCCAAGCGACGCTCGAGCTCGACAATGTCGTTTTGCTCTCGCTCGAGGACAGCTTCGCGATAGTGATCGTTCGATCGGTACTGCGAATCACGAGAGAGTCCGACACGGCCAGAAGGGACCGAAGAGAAGAACGGACCACCGCCCAAGACGGTCGGCTCGAGGAGACGAGCCGGTGGATGCATAAACATCTCGACGTCTTGCGCTCTGGAGAACTGCGGAATGCGCGTATCAAACTTAGTGCTTACCATGACGGTTCGGCGAAGCTCCGGGTCGGCTTCGAGCACCATGCGTCGCGTCGTCGAGTTGGACCAGTCAGAGTTATCCTCGAGACAGAGGATGATGTAGTCTCGCTGCTGCATCTTGCTCTTGACTAAGTCCTCGACGAGTCGCGAGGACTGTTGCAAACCTTGAAACTTGCGTCCCGGGGCGGCAGAGATCAAGCCCGGGGTATCGATGATGGTCAAGTTCGGACAGTACTTGTACTCAATCTTGACGACGATATCCTTGGCCCAAAAGCCGTTTTCGTTTTCAAGACGTCTGTTTTCGCTCTCAATGTGCGCTTGAAGCTCTGGAAGCGAAAGTTCCTCCTCGCGTCCGAGAGCGTCGTCCTTGACCAAGAAGCATCGCGGCTCCACAGCCGTTGGGTTGTACTTCATGTTGATCGCGATCGGTCTTCTCGTCTTCGTACCGCCACCGACGTGGTTAAACTGGAAACCCATGAGCGCTTCGACGAGCGCGGATTTACCATCCGTCTGGTGACCGACGACGAGAATCGCCGGCGAGTCGAACGGCTTGTCAAACTCTTGCGCCATCGTGTGCAACTGAGAGTACGCCTCATACAAACGCTCGTTCGCCTTGTTGAAGAACCTCTTCGGCGAAGCCGGACCACCATCCGCGCTCTGTTGGCCGTGCGCCCAGTACGGAGGCTTTTGCTCGGTGCGCGTTTCCTCGCGTCGTCTCTCCGCCGCCGGCGCCGGCATCGCCGCCTCGTATCGTTCGTACTCGCGTTCCTGCGTCGATAAAACGATGTGTGTTTCATTACGTCGTCAGTACCTCATCTCTCGTCGTCCCCGTCGTCGTCGTCGTCGTCGTCAAAAGCCAAAACCAATCTCAAATACGCGTAGTCGTTCAAAAGTGACCGTTGAGCAGCGCACCGCGGACGCCACCGAAGACCCAAATTTCGTACGCACCTCGCTTCGCACGCTCGTCCGCGAATCCCGAACGCCGCCCTCGCGGCGACCGACGGAGATTGAGCTCTCCCCGAACGCCTTGGCGAGCCAACGATCCGCGGACGCGCCGCTTCCCGTCGGCGAACCGCTCATCTTCACTCGCGTCTCACGCGTCTCGCGTCTGTTTGCGCGTTTCGAACCGACGCGATTGTTGAACCGTTCGGGACGCGTGCGATCGTCTGCGCGCGGTGTTCGCGCCGCCGGTCGACGAGATTAAATTGTTTGCAACGCCTTCTCGCGAAGCGTGCGTCGCGCGTGCTGTGCGCGCGTCGTCGTCGGCGTGCGAGTGCGTCGCAGACTGCGGTCGGTCGAGCGACAGGGTGTGCTGTCGGTGCTTTTTCAAAAATGTCGTACTTTGTGTTTTCAAAGTCTATCCGTTTGGTTTCCTGAGTAACTTGTATAGGTGATATGTTTGTATAATATGCGCATGGTCCTTTTTGGATAACGCGCGTGCCGCGTCGGCCTGCAGAACTCGCCGACGTCGACGACGACGACGACGACGACGACGAGGGAATACATCGAGTAACCATGTCCATGACGACCACGGCCCCAACGCGCATGTTCGCGCGAAGCGCCTCGGCGCGCGCGCTCGGTCGCGGTGCGCGTAAGAGGTACGAACGAGTGAAGAGGTGATCCGGCGGGATCGAGGTTTATACGCGACTTTGGTCGTGCTGCGACCGCGTTGACGATGGACGCTGGATGCCGCGAGATGGAACGGGAGATTCGGGCGCGACGATGACTGACGAGTGTTCTTTTTCGGTTTCGTTTCTTAAAACGTAGCGGCGTTTCGGCGCGACCTGGTGCTCGATCTCGCGCGGCGACGGTGCGCGTCGCGGCGGAGTACGACTACGACTTGTTGATCATTGGCGCCGGTGTCGGTGGTCACGGTGCCGCCGTGCACGCCGTGTCTCGTGGTTTGAAGACGGCCATCATGGAGGGTGATGTCATCGGGGGTACGTGCGTGAACCGCGGTTGCGTGCCGTCCAAGGCTTTGCTCGCGGCGTCTGGTCGCGTGCGCGAGATGCGCAACGCCGAGCACTTGAGAAGCATGGGTATTGAAGTGCAAGGTGAGGTTACCTACGACCGCGAAGGCATCGCAGGCCACGCTGAACAACTCGCGACGACGATTCGCGGTAACTTGGAGCGCTCCCTCGTCGGTCTCGGTGTTGAAGTGCTCACCGGCGCGGCGAAGATTGAAGACAACCACACCGTGTCTTACGGCGCCCCAGGTACCGTGACTGGCGGCAAGGTGACGGCGAAGAACATCATCATTGCGACGGGTTCCACGCCTTTCGTGCCGCCGGGCATCGAGGTTGACCACAAGACTGTCTTCACCTCTGATGCCGGCCTCAAGCTTGACTGGGTTCCGGAATGGGTCGCCATCATCGGCTCTGGTTACATCGGCCTTGAATTCTCCGACGTCTACACCGCGCTCGGCTCTGATGTCACTTTCATCGAAGCCATGCCGAACATTATGCCGGGTTTCGACAAGGAAATCGCCAAGATGGCTGAGCGCGTGCTCATCTCGCCGCGCAACATTGACTACGTCACCAACGTCTTGGCGACTAAGGTCACTCCGGGTATCCCGGGCGAAAAGCCGGTGACCATTGAGCTCACCGATTTCAACACCAAGGAAGTCGTCGACACGATGGAAGTCGATGCTGTCTTGGTCGCGACCGGTCGCTCTCCGTACACTGATGGCCTCAACTTGCCGGCCATCAACGTCGAGACTCAGCGTGGTTTCGTCCCGGTGAACGAAAAGATGCAAGTCCTCGACAAGGATGGTAAGGTTGTTGAAGGCATGTGGTGCATCGGTGATGCCAACGGTAAGATGATGTTGGCGCACGCGGCGAGCGCCCAAGGTATTAGCGCCATTGAAAACATGTGTGGCAACGACAACACGCTCAACCACCTCTCCGTTCCGGCGGCGTGCTTCACGCACCCTGAGGTGTCCTTCGTCGGTCTGACTGAGGAGCAAGCTCGGGCGAAGGGTGAAGAGCAAGGCTTCGAAGTTGCGGTCAGAAAGACCGCATTCAAGGCTAACTCTAAGGCGCTCGCGGAGAAGGAGGGTGACGGTATGGCGAAGTTGATCTACAACCCGAAGACGGGCGAAATCTTGGGTATGTGGATCTTCGGTTTGCACGCGGCTGATTTGATTCACGAAGCTTCCAACGCTATCAGCACTGGCATGACTTTGGACGAACTCAAGTTCACCGTCCACGCGCACCCGACGTTGTCTGAAGTTATTGAATCCCTCCTCCGTGGCTCTGATGGTCACTAAATTTTTACGCCTTGAGCGCGAGAGGAGGCTCTCGTCTAGAGACTTTCGCAAGATGCGATGTCAAAAACAATTCGTATTAATACAACAAAATGGTACAAACATGCACACCGTTGCCCTCGTTCCCGTAACTAGTAAAACCCCTTCAGTTTTTCGCGCAGCTTTTCTATGTCACCGTCGAGGTCGATTTCGTCCGAGTCAAACGCGACGCTAATGGTGCGATCCGGAACGAGAGTTCCCGGAGCCCCAGGCTGGTGCGCCTTGGTCGGATCTCCAAAGTGAATGTGCCAAAGAGCCTGACCGGCGTCGCTCTCAGAGAGCCAAGACGAAATCGTCTTGACTCTATCCTTCTGAGCGCTATTCATGAAAGGCTCGGCGTCCTGCGACGACGACGGAAAAAAAATGTCGTCACGTTCCGTCAGTACTAAATCCCACGAGTCGACTCGTTCGATTATAAAAAAAGCAAGAAAACTTCGTCTCATACAATGGAATTCATTTCTCTTCAATGACTTTCAGATCCGAAAGATGGTGTTTTTGAAGGTGTATAATCATCGACGAACGGGGATGGATGGATGGACGCGTTCTCGCGCGCTCGTTTCCAAACAAGCATCACTCACCGTCAACTTTGCAAAGACTTCGATCGTCTCCCCAGACGGCACAGAACCGAATTCCTTCATGTAATCGAACACATCACACACCGCATCGTACGCCTTTTCCTCCAACCGTCTCGTCGCCAACGCCATGAACCAATTACTCGTCAACACTTCGTCTCCTCGTTCCCGTCCTTCCGACTTTACGTAATCGATCACCTCTCGAGCCAGCTCCCACTGTTCCATCCTCCCGATCCCAACCAAAACGCTCTTGTACCCGTCCAGCTCCATGTTCGATTTAACTTTGTTCAAAATAGCCTCCGCCCGGATCCCTCGCCGGTGGTTTCGAAGCAGCGCCAGCATGAGCTCGCTCAAAAACTTTTCATCCAGCCGTCGCTTCCCAACCACGTACGACCCGCCCTCGGGCTTGGACTCGGCGTAGTTTTTCCACGCCGCGCTCTCGGGCGCGCGCTGCCATTTCGCGTAATCGTCCTCGTCCGCGGTTTCCGCGGCGATGTCTATGTCGTCGAACCCGCGCGGGGCGGTCGTCGCGCGTCCGCGCGCGATGCGCGTCGTTCGACGAGCCGCCGCCACCCGAGACGCGACGAGTGAAGAAGAATTCGACGACGACGACGACGACGACGCGCGCGCGCGAGCGACGGCGACGACGCGCGACATCGTCCTCTCTCGTGTATTTAACGCGCCGCGTTCGAGCGCCGGCTCTCCGACGAGGCGGTGACTGACGATCGCGCGCGCGCCGTCGATTGTTCAACGAACGATTCTCAAGTGAAGTGAAACTGTATGTTACAAGTGGCATCCAAAAGTCGCTCACTCGACGCCGTCTAAAACATCCGCATCCAACGACTTTGACGACGATTCCGACTGCGTGTGATGCGTCGCGAGCGAACCCGACGAGCGCTGAAGCGCCCAGGCGAAGAGCTTTTGATCGAGCCAATCCGCCTCCTCCGCGGCGGCGTGCGCGCGTCGAATGCGGGCAAACGTCGCCCGGCTCGCGCGATCCGCCTCGGCGTAACTACTGACGTGTCTAATGCTCGATCGGAGCGTCGCGAGGCTGCTGCCATCGGCGATGCCGAAGAATGCGTTCATCTCTTTTACCACGGCTTCTTCGTCGTTCAGGACGTAAATGTCGTCAAACGTCTTTTCGAGGAGTTCCGTCGTGGATTCGAGCAAACCGGGTAAATCCGTGTTTTCACTCGTGAGAAATTTCGGCCACGATTTGGAAACTTCGTTACCCGCGTTGACGAGCAAAAAGCGCGTTTGCTCGTCCAGGTAGTCTCTCTTCGCGCCCTTACCACCGGGGCGCGCCGCGGCCTCGCTTAAATCTCTTCGGAGGGGTTCTCGCAGGATGGTGAAGGACTTGAACCCGCACCCGCGAGCCTCCGCCCGGCGTCGAAGCGACGCCAATCGCTCGCCCATGTCGAGTAAACCCGCTCGACCTACGTGATGGTGAATGACGTGCGATCCGGGGCGTAAAACGTTCTCCACGATGCGATTCCAGTGTTCATCGTCGGACAACTTCTGCAGCTCGAACAACTCGGTGCCATTCTTGGCGAATTTCGAGCGCTCAAAGCGTTGGACGTCGAGCCGCGAATTCGCGAGGTAGCCGACGAGGCTTCCCCCGCCCGTTCGCGGGACGTGATAAAAGTACACAATCTTGCATTCGTTTCCACCGGAAGTCGCCCCGAGTTTTGCCTTTTCGTTCTTACCATCCTTCGCCTTTGGAGTCGCGGGCGAAAACCCGTCGCCGTGTTCTTCGTCGTCGGGCCAATCCACGAGACTCGAGTACGCGCTCGCGTTCAATTTCGGAAACAAGTACGCGTGCGCGAGCAGCTTGATTCCCTTGCGTCTCGCGTCGCCTCCGAATATCACCCCCGTCCCGAAATCCTCATCCGCGCTAGTAAAGTACCGCTCGCCGTAATCAGCGACGAAATCGGGATCCATCGACAGCGCGCGCTGGAGTTTCGCGCACATTTCCGCCTCGTCCGCAATCTTGCGCGCTCGCGGCGACATCGGCGCCGGCGTCTGTTTCGATTCTTTCCTTTGCGGGAGCGCCCGCCGCGGTTGTGGTTTCCTCGCCGCCGTCTCACCGAGCCTCGCCGCGCGCGCGCTCTTACTCCTACTCTTCGCGCGGACCGGAGTTTCGTTCTTCTTCTTCGTCGCGTTCGCCGCGTCCCAAAACGGGTCAATCTCTCCATCCGCGTCCACGAACGGATCCGTCTCCACGTCAAACGCCCGCGGGTCTTCGCCGCGCGATTCGGCGTCGATGGCGCGTCCGACCTCCACCGCTTCCTGCGCGTACACGGCGCCGTCGTCGTCGTCCTGGGGTGATCCCAGGGCGGCGTGCGCGCGGATAAAATCCTCTGACATCGGCGACGTCAGCCGCATCGGCGGTCGTAAACGAAGCGCCGAAAAGTCTCCATCGTCCCGTGGTTCGTAGTCGTCCAACACCCACGACGAATGCGATGATGATGAAGGCGATCCCATCGTCTCGGCGATGAACCGGAGCTTGGACGTCGACGTAGTGTCGCGGCCGTGTCGTCGCGCGATCGATGCGGCGGACGACGACGCGAGAAGCGCGCCGACGGCGAGGACGATCGTCGTCGTCGTCGTCGGCATCGTCATCGTTCGTCGTCTGGACGCTCTGCTCGAAGATGCGAATCGATCGACATCGTCGTCGTCGCTCCCTCGGTCATCGACGTCACCCACCGCGCGCGGGGCCAGCGGGGCGCGCTCCTCGGTCGTTCCGCCGTCTCGCATGGTCGGCGGCCGCGCGCGCGCGTCGACGTCGGGGTCTGACGACCGACCGTCTGACGCCGCCCGCGGGTGTTGGATTCGGCTCGAAACAGTTTCGATTCGAGTTTGACGAGTCATGACTCGTCGAATGGACATGTGGGGCTCGTCGTAAGATGTGTCGGCGACGCGCGTCGCCAGTCGTCGACGCCTCGTCGGCGCGTCTTCTCCGGGCGCCCGCTCCGGGACGGCGATAGATGGTGGGTCGACCGTCGCGTCGGGACGTCCGAAGACGCGCGCGGTTCACGCCGGTGCTCGCGGCGCGCGCTCTGTGCGTCGTCCTCGGAGCGCTCGGGAGCTTGCTTTTCAGCCTCGGGAACGACGACGACGACGACGCTGTCGCTCCGCACGCGCGATTCCCGGGCGTCCGACGCCGCGGACGTGTATCTCTACACGTCGATCGATGTTTCCTCGCGCGGCGCGTCGTACGTCACGGCGTTCGAGCCGAGAGCGGAGCGGGCGACGGTGCATCACATGTTGTTGTACGGGTGCAAACGCGCGGCGGCGAGCGGATTAGACAAGGTTGTCGGCGGGATGTTTACGAACGGCGTTCGAGTCGCGACGTGTGCGGACGGTACGTCGCAAGCGTTGTTGTACGGCTGGGGGAGGAACGCGCCGCCGATGCACATGCCGGATGAGGTTGGGTTTCGAGTCGGCGCCGGTTCGGGCGCGTTTGCGGCGTTGGTGCTCGAAGTGCACTACCTCGAGAGACAAGACGCAGCGAGCGAGGGAGAGAGCGGATTGGATGTGGTGATTTCGAGTGGGAAACCGGCGAAGAGCGCGTCGATGCTCGCGTGGGCGAGTTACTTTTCTTTACAACCGGGTAAAGAGGAGGCGTTGGTTCGGGCGACGTGTACGTACGAGGCGTCTCGCGCGCTCAAAGCGTTTAGTTTTCGAGTGCACACGCACGAGCGAGGGACGCGGGTGTGGTTAGATCGACTCGTGGGTGGGGATCCAGATAAGCCGGTTCGTATCATCGAGCGCGATCCGCTTCTTCCGCAAGAATTTGAAGAGTTGTCGAAATCTGGGACAGATTTGACGGTGACGTCGGGAGACGCGCTGAGAGTGACGTGTAGCTTCGATACGAGGAATGAGAGCGGCGTCGTCTCGGCTGGATTTGGCGCGGCGCACGAGATGTGTAACATGTACATCATGGTGTACAGCGATGAGCCGCAGTATCTTTCGTGCTTGGGACGGAACGATGGGAAAACGAGACCGTTTGACGTTGAAGTCGGCGACGAAGCGTCCAAGGAGACGGAGGATTTAGCCAAGGTGTCCACGTTCGCGGTGTCGCCGCCGAAAGACGTCTCATCCTGGCCCAAACTCGGGGGCGTGGGCGGGATTGAGACCACGGCGGATGGAACGCACGTGTGGGTCACCAATCGCGGTTCCAACGTGTGGGAAGCGGGCTCCGATTTGAGCGCCGCCAAGGTGATTGAGGAGGACGCCATCGTTCGCATCAACGTGCAAACTGGACAAGTGGACAAATCCTTCGGGGCGAACACGCACGTGATGCCGCACGGCGTCCGGGTCGCGCCGGATAAATCCGTCTGGGTCACGGACACCGCTCTGCATCAGGTGTTCAAGTACTCTGAGGATGGTCGACTCGTTCGCACGTTTGGCGTCAAGGGTGAAAAACGCAGCGGAGGTGAGGGATTTTGCGCCCCGGCGGATGTCTTGGTGCTCGAAGACGGTTCTTTCCTCGTCGCCGATGGATACGGCTTGTGTCCGAATCGCATCGCGCGCTTTGACTCGGAGGGAAACTTTGAAAAGGATCTGGACATGCAGGCGGTGACCCCAAAAGTCAAGGTGGCGCACCAGCTGGCGTACTCGCAGCTTCGAGCGGAGGTGGCGATGGCTGACAGAGAAAATTCACGAGTGATTCTCTTCGATTACCACGGTAAATCAAAAACCGTGATTGATTTGTCAGAGCACGGGTACGTGTACGGCTTGGCTTGGATGGGAAGCGCGCTCGAAGGCTTGCGCGGATATTACGCGTTGTGTTGGCGCCGAGACGACGCCAATCCAAAGACGACGCTCGTTCGAATATTCTGGCCGTCCACCGCGGCGTCTGCGCACGTCATTCACGCGTGGGGCCTCGAAGACAGCGGGATAAACTTTGAAACGCCGCACGTGCTCGCCCTCCAATCGAGCAAAAACGGCGGAACGGAGAGTTGGGGTCCCGGGCTCACGCTCCACGTCGGATCGACGACGGCGACGAAGAACAACTACGCGAGACTTTGGCTCGGCGTCAAACAGCCTGGCGTCCTGTCCATCGTCTCACCGACGCCGTCCATCTCTACCGACGAAACGCCCTCGCGCACCGACACCGATCGGCCGTCCGAATCAACCGCCGATGCGACCGAGCGCTTCGCGCCGTCTCGCCGAGCCGCCGCCGCCCTCATCGCCGTCCTCGCCGTCGCCTTCATCATCGTCAGAAACCGCCGCGCGCGCCAGCGCCCAACGCCACGCGCGCGTTCGAGAGACATAGAAAACGTCGTTCTCACCTCCGCCGCGGCGCTCGATCCAGACGAGAACGACGACGACGACGAGAACGACGACGATCGAGCGACCGTTCCGGCGTCTCCTCGCGTCCGAAGCCGAGTCAAGCTCGCCAAGGATTGATTTGATTTCACCGCGTTCGATTCGCCCATCGGCGATCCACTAGTCATAGTAAGCAGTAGCAGTAGCACCAGCACCGGCGGCACCGCGTCGTTAGAAATCGCGCCCCGCGCGCGACAGACAGACACACAGACAACAGACACACATGACGAGTTCACACGCGGGTGTCTTGTGCAAAAAAAAACCCAAACCTCACTGTTCGCACATACACACGCCTCTCCGCATCGAAAAAGCGACCCGCGGGTCCGATTTGGAAAACCTCCATGGGTCCCCGATCCTCGAGTCGTGACTCGT
>Ga0181588_10000745_pt1 | contig 29314 bp, 25 predicted proteins | sample 071ome_26_FD_148607 | JGI IMG/M metagenome (GOLD analysis project Ga0181588, IMG submission 148607) | Coastal salt marsh microbial communities from the Groves Creek Marsh, Skidaway Island, Georgia - 071409BT metaG (spades assembly) | ecosystem: Environmental > Aquatic > Marine > Intertidal zone...
GGGCACAGAAATCAGCGCGTACCGCGAGGTCCACTCCATGACTCTGGCGACCGCCTCGTCCGGCTCGTCGAGATGTTCGACCACTTCCAGACACAACACCAGCTCAGCACATCCGGGATCAGCGACGGGGTCCAGAACATTGCCGACGCGGAATTCCAGCCCGGGCTGCAGCACGGTCGCCGTATGTATCGCAGTCTCGCTCAGATCGAGACCGAGATAGCCGGCGTTCGGCATCTCTGCCCGAAGCATACCGGCGACAATCCCCTCACCACAGCCGAGGTCGACGATCGAGTCCGGGTCGAGCTGGCATGCCGTTTCAACGACTTCGTTCAAGAAGCGTTGGATGATCCGCTGCATGAGCGGATTGCCGGTCTGGTACTTCTGAAAGTTCGATGACTCAGCGGCGGTCATGACGAGCGTCCGAAATCGTGCGTGGCCGATCCGTTCCCAGTCTTCGGATGATCAATTCCGCGAGGAGACCGGTCGACACCAGCTGCACCCCGACCACGGTGAGCAGAAGGCCGAGGAAGAGCAGTGGACGGGTTCCGATCGGTCCATACCCGGCAAACCAGAGTACCGAGAGGTAAAGAAGTAGGAGGACACCAAGCCCGCCAAAAGCCATTCCGACCAAGCCGAACAGGTGAAGGGGGCGCAGGTTGTAGCGTGTCGTCAGGAGCACCGTCAGGAGATCGAGTGCCCCCTTGAGGAGGCGAGCGGAACCGTATTTGGATTGCCCGAACGCTCTGGGATGGTGCTCGACCGGGATTTCGGTCACCCGTCGTCCATGCCAGTGCGCCATGACCGTGATGAATCGGTGCATCTCACCGACCAGTTCTACTTCCTCGAGCACCTCCGCCCGGTAGGCTTTCAGCCCCGAGTTGTGATCCTTCAGGTGGAGGCCGCTGATGCGGCTCGTGACGACATTGAACCATTTCGACGGAATCGTCTTGTGCCACGGATCTTTGCGGCCGCGTTTCCATCCCGAGACGACGTCATACCCCTCGTCGAGCTTCGCCAGAAGGCTCGGAATGCCCTTCGGATCGTCCTGCAGGTCCGCGTCCATCGTGACGATGACCGGGCCATTCGCAATCTTGAACCCCTCGGACAACGCAGCCGCCTTCCCATAGTTCCGGGTCAGTTTGACCAGACGAACTCGGTCATCGGTCCTGAGGAGATCTTCCAGCAGCGCACGGCTCCCGTCCGTGCTCCCATCGTCGGCGAAAATGATCTCGAAGGTGTACCCGGCTCCGTCGAGGACGTCGGAGATCCAGCCCTTCAAACGTTCGAGAGAGTCCACCTCGTTGTAGACGGGCACGACCACACTCAGGTCGACTGCCTGCACGGCTTCCTCGTGGAATCGGGCGGCACAGTATTCACGCCGACGCTACGACTGGCCTGGAATCGAGTCAACGTACTCGGAGCAGGTGGTTCCGTGATCGCCCTGCGGAACAGTGGTCGCTTCAAGCGAGCCCGGTAGACGATTGACCTGCCCACCCGGATCGGTCGGGAAACCCCGGGGCGATCGGGGGTAGAGGTGTGCGTGTCCGTGACCGTCTGCCCAGCCAACTGTGACTCGACTTCACCGGTTCCTGCTCCTCGCGGCTTCCGCTGCACTCCCTCTTCCGGGGATCGCGGCAGGTCAGGATGTGGGAGACGTGAATCGACTCGCCGGTGTGACGACCGTGAACGTCCGGATCGAGGCCACGTGGGATGATGCGATCACCATGGACGCAGGCGGTGCGACGGCCGACCAGTTCCGCCAGGCACTTCGCATGACGTTCGAGGACCGTCTGGAAACGGCCGATTCTGCACCCAATCTCCTCGCTGGCGCGCCAACGACGGTCACGTGCCATGTCGACACCTTCTACGAGCCGGGCCAGATCATCTATGCTCTGCGTACGCAGGTCGAGCAGCCTGGCGCCGACGGCACGCCGGTGATCGTGTGGATTCGCTCATGGGTCGGATCCTTCAACATGCAGCAGATGCACGTGATGTTCACCCTCGGCACCCAGTGCGCCGAACGTTTCCTCGACGACTGGCAGAGCGCCAACTAGCGCTTCCGCCTCGTCGCCCTCGTCCGCAGCACCACGATCGTCGGTCGCAGCGGGGTCGAGTAACCACCGGGTGTCGAGCGACCCGAGCCGCGTCGCGTCCCCGTGGTGTTGCATCCTGATACAGAATGGGGAAACCTCTTCCCGATCGATCTGTTTCGCCTACGGAGGCCACGGTGGAATCGTCTGCCCGCTCCTTTCTCAACGCCCTTCTCTCGACGCCCGGCGTGTCCGGCTACGAACAAGCGGTCCAGCAGATCGTACGGGAGTACGCGGCCCCATTCGCCGACGACATCCAGACAGATCTTCACGGTAATGTGATCGCGACCGTGAACGGCACCGGCGGCCCCACCCTGATGCTCGACGGTCACTGCGACCAGCTGGGCATGCTCGTCTCCCACATCGACGACGCAGGCTACCTCTTCTTCCAGACCGTCGGGGGGTGGGATCCCCAACAGCTCGTCGGCCAGCGTGTCACGGTCTGGACCACGAGCGACCCGGTGCACGGCGTGATCTCACGAAAGGCGATCCACCTTCTTACGGACGACGAGAAGAAGAAGGTCGTCGACCCGACGGATATGTGGATCGACATCGGTGCCAGGGACCGCGACGACGCCGCGTCCGTCGTGTCGATCGGCGATGCGGTGACCGTGCAGCTGGGGATTCAGGAGATGCGCAACGGACTCGCGAACGCACCCGCGATGGACAACCGGAGCGGTGTCTGGGTCGTCTTCGAGGCGATGCGGCGCGCGGCTGCGCAGGGCGTCTCCTGCAGGCTCGCGGTTGCGTCCACGGTTCAGGAAGAGATCGGTCTGCGAGGCGCGCGAACGGCAGCCTACGGGATCGAGCCGGACGTGGCGATCGCCGTCGACGTCACTCACGCCACGGACTGTCCGGGGATCGACAAGCGTCAGCGTGGAGTGATCAATCTGGGCAGTGGACCGGTGATCCTCCGCGGGCCGAACATCAACCCACGGGTCGGAGGGCGCCTCGAGGAGCTCGCAAAACGGGGAGACATTCCGTTTCAGGTGGCCGCGCTGGGGCGAGCCGCACCCAACGACTCGAACGCGCTCCAGATCACCCGTGCGGGTGTCGCGACGGGCCTCGTCCAGCTCCCGAACCGCTACATGCACAGCGCCGTGGAGACGATCGCGCTTTCCGACCTCGACGCCGCCGCGGAGTTGCTGGCATCGTTCGCGACCGAGCTCACCGGCGAGGACTCCTTCATCCCCTGAGCAGACCGCGTTCGGTCGCGTGCACGGGCAGGGTCTCGCGTCAGTTCGGCGTGAGCGCGATCTCGATGCCCGAGATATCACCGGGCCCGACACCGCAGAAACTCGACAGGTTAACGGTCGAGCTCGAAAACCCTGCGCTCACCGCGGCCACGGACAGCGTTGTGCAGTTCGGGGCCGACTGACCTCGCGGCGGCCCGGTTCGCACGGACCAAGCACCCGACGCATTGGAGACGTCCGTATCGAAGATCTCCGAAGTCGGCTCCAGGGGAGGCTGATACCGCAACGTCACCTGCGCCCCGTCGATACCCTGCCCCGCGGTATATCCGGAACCTGCAGACGCGGCGACCACGGTACCGGAGAGATAAAGAATGTTCTCGGGCTCGGTGGAGCCACATCCTGACATCGCGAAGAGCAGGGACAGAGCGAAAGGCTTTCTCATGCGTGGGGGTCGGGTGAGATGAACGAACGTGGTCCGGATAGCATCGATCACCGGTGGAGAGCCGTCCAGAGCGTGACGCTGATGGCATCGCACAGTACCGTGCTCCGAGGCTACACTCCGATACCCTCTCCACGTTGCGTCATGATCAAGACCAGGAAGGCTCCCCGATCCTCGATCTGCGCCGTGACCGTGACGCTCACGCTGGCGGTACCGGCAGGACTCCAGGCTCAGGACGCGGGGGACCTCTTCGATGAGGCGTGCGCAGAGTGCCACAGCTCAGCCCAGAGCGGACGGACCCCGACCCGGTTCTCACTGAGCCAGCTCACGCCGCGCGCGATCGTGGCGGCGCTCGGCCCCGGAGGCGTCATGCGCTCCGAGGGCGAGGACCTCACCGAGGCACAGCGCATCATGCTCGGCGAGTATCTCACGCGCCGTACGTACACGGAGGCGGTCCTGCCTCCGTCCGCCTATTGCGCAGGTGCGAGCCGCGGCCGGCTCGCCGTCGACGACATCACGTGGATGGGCTTCGGCGGGGATCTGGAGGGCACGGGCTTCCAGCCGGCGGAACGTGCCGGTCTCTCGGCGGAGGACGTGCCGAATCTGGAGCTTCTGTGGGCCTTCGGCTTCCCGGACGCGTCCCAGGTGAGGACGAAGCCCACCGTCGTCGGTGATCTCGCGGTCGTCACCGACCAGTTCGGGGGCGTCTACGCACTGCACGCTGCAACGGGCTGCGTGCAATGGACGTTCGAGGCCGAAGCCGGAGTTCGGGGAGGCGTGCTCGTCGAAGAGGACGACGACGGCCGGAGTGTCGCGTACGTGGTCGACGCGCGCACGACCGCCTACGCCATCGATACGGAGTCGGGTGACGTATTGTGGCAGACCCGCGTGGGATGGCACCCCGAATCGAACAACACGGGACACGCGGTCCTGCACGACGGCCGGCTGATCGTCCCGATCTCCACCATGGGCGAGGTCGTAGCCGCGGGTGACCCCACCTACGAGTGCTGCACATCCTCGGGGGCCGTTGCGGCGCTCGACACCTCCACCGGCGAACTCCTTTGGTACCACCGCGTCATTCCAGACTACCCGGAAGAGGCGGGCACCAACCCCATCGGCACACAACTCTGGGCTCCGTCGGGAGCGCCTGTCTGGTCCAGCCCGACGCTCGATACCAGGCGCGGATTGGTATACGCAGGATCCGGGGAGAACCTCTCTCGCCCGACCACCGGGACCAGTGACGCCATCCTGGCGATCGATCTCGAGACCGGTGACCTCGACTGGATCTTCCAGGCCACGGAAGGGGACGCGTTCACCATGGCGTGCTCATCCGCACGAAACCGTCAGAACTGTCCTGCACCGCCCGGACCCGATGTGGACTTCGGCATGGCCCCGATCCTCGTCGAGCGGCCCGACGGGAAGGAAATCCTCGTGGCGGGTCAGAAGTCGGGTACGGTCTGGGCGCTGGATCCGGACAACAACGGAGAGATCCTCTGGTCCACCCAGATCGGCCGTGGCAGCGCCCTCGGCGGCATCCATTGGGGCATGGCCACCGACGGCCGCCTCGTCTATGCGGCGAATGCCGACCGCCAGGCCGAAATCGTGAACATCAACCCCGGCATGGAGTGGTCCCCGGGACTCTTCGCGCTCGATCTGATGAACGGTGAAGTCGTGTGGAGCGCTCCGGCCCCCGAGGACACCTGCGCCGATCGCCCCGGATGCTGGCGCGCAAACTCTGCCGCGCCGACGGTCATTCCGGGCGTCGTGTTCGCCGGTGGGCTGGACGGCCACATGCGGGCGCACGCGACGGACGACGGGCGAGTCCTCTGGGACTTCGATACGGTCCGGGACTTCGAGACGGTCAACGGCATTCCGGGCAGAGGAGGTGCGATCGACGGCCCGGGACCTGTCATCGCAGACGGCCTTGTCTTTGTGAACAGCGGGTACGCCAGCTTTGGGCAGATGCCCGGGAACGTCCTCCTCGTCTTCGGCGTGCGCGGAGACCAGCCATGAGTCGTCGCTGGCCGACGACTGACAGGCGGCGCACATTGGACGCCTTCGACCCGAGACCGCTGGAGCAGCGCTTGACGAACACCCCGAGACTCCGCTCGACGACCCGGACCGCGCTCACGGGCGTGGCTCTGCTCGTCCTAGCTCCCCTGACGGCAGCGGCACAGGCAGGCGAGATCCCCCGCACCGCGGCCGGCCATCCCGACATGAACGGGATCTGGCAGGCCCTCGGCAACGCCCATTGGGATATCGAGCCTCACACGGCCCGTCCCGCCCTTGCGATGCAGCCGGGCCCGGTCGTTCCCGTACCGGCCACGGAGGTGCTCGCACTCGGTGCCGTAGGCTCCGTACCGTCCGGATACGGTGTCGTGGTAGGAGGCAGCATTCCCTATCTGCCGGACGCAGCCGCGACCCGGGACGAGAACCGTGAGCAGTGGCTCGAGCGTGATCCGGAGATCAAGTGCTACCTCCCGGGTGTTCCACGAGCGACCTACATGCCCTTTCCGTTTCAGATCTTTCACAGTGACGCGCACGTTGCGATCACGTACGAGTACGCGTCCGCGTTCCGCGAGATCTACCTCGAGGATCCGGGTGAACCTCAGGTCGACTCGTGGATGGGTCAGTCGTACGGACAATGGGACGGCGACACGTTCGTCGTCCGGGTCGACGGGATGCTGGGCGACGCGTGGCTCGACCGAGCCGGGAACTTCACGGGATATGGAACGACGGTCACCGAGCGATACACGATGATCGGCCCGGACCATCTCGTGTACGAGGCAGAGATCGAAAACCCGGAGACCTTCTCGGAACCGTGGACCATCCGGATGCCGCTCTATCGGAACATCGACCCCAACGCCCGCCTCGGGCAGTTCAAATGTGTCGAGTTCGTGGAGGAGCTGATGTACGGACACCTCCGCAAGAATCCGATCCGCGGGACCGGTTCGTGAGCAGAGATCGGAGTCGGAAGAGCCTCGGAGCGCTCGGCGCTCTGGTGATCCTGGCGTGTATCCTCGCCGTGCTTCCGACGCCCTCCGCTGCGCAATCGTCCGGATGGGTCATGCCGCGTCTTCCCGACGGCACACCGGACCTCCAGGGCAACTGGAGCAACGCCACGATGACACCGATTGTCCGTCCACCGGGCGTGGCGGAGATCCTCACATCGGAGCAGGTCTCGGCGCTCGAACAGGGGCGGCAGGACTTCATCACGTCCGACTACGAGGACAGTGATCCCGAGCGGGGCGCACCTCCCGTCGGTGGTGAATTGACGGGCGATCCGATTTTCGACGCTGCGACCGGTGGGACCGGTGGGTACAACCAGTTCTTCGTCGACGCCGGGGACAACATCGCGATCTACGACGGAGAGCCCCGTAGCTCGTTGATCGTGTACCCGGAAGACGGTCGCCGCGCGGCTTTCACGCCCGAGGGAGAACGTCGCGTGGCAGAGCGAGTCGCGTTCAACCGGCAGTTCAATCAGTACGACAATCCGGAGAACCGACCGCTCGCGGAGCGCTGCATGATGTCGTTCGGCTCCAACGGCGGGCCGCCGATGCTCCCGAACTACTTCTACAACAACAACTACACGATCGTGCAGACGCCGGACGCCATCATGATCATGACCGAGATGGTGCACGATGTGCGCGTCATCCGGATGGGCGAGCCTCGGCCTCTTCCAGAACACATGCGCCCCTGGCTGGGCGACTCGTGGGGTCGTTGGGACGGTGACACCCTCGTCATCGAGACGACGAACATCCACCCGCAGCAGGTACTCATGGGGATGTCGAACGCATCGTTCTATCCTTCGGAAGACACCCGCGTGATCGAGCGCCTCACCCGTGTGTCCGACGACCAGATGAACTACGAGTTCACGATCGACGACCCGACGATCTTCGCCGACCAGATTCGAGGGGAAGTCCCCTTCAATCGTCTGGATGGGCTTCTATACGAGTACGCATGTCACGAGGCGAATTACGCGCTCGAGAACGTGCTTCGAGGTGCCCGCTCGCAGGAAGAGCGGGAGCGGAACGAAAACCAGCAGGACCGGAGATGACTCGATGAAACGCACCGCTTTACTGATCGCATGCACGGCCATGGCCGTCGTGGTCACCGCCGGCCCCGTCGACGGTCACCACGCCTTCGGAGCCGAATTCGACCGCGACGCTCCGATCCGGCTGGCCGGGCCCATCGTAAGACTGGAATGGGTGAACCCGCACACGTGGATCCACCTCGAGCACACGAACGAAGACGGGTCCAAGGAAGTCTGGATGGTCGAGGGTGGTACGCCGAACGTCCTCTTGCGACGGGGACTTCGACGCGACTGCCTCACGCCGGGTACCGAGATCATCGTGGACGGATACCAGGCGAAAGACCACTCGCTGCCCCGCGCGAACGGTCGGGACATCACCTTCACCGACGGAACGAAAATCTTCCTCGGCTCCTCCGGCACCGGTGCGCCGTACGAGGCGGAGATGCTCGCTGCACGTCGGGAACGCGGACGCTGCTGACGTTCGGAACACCGACATCCGAGGCGGCCCCCCTGGCGCGACAGGACCAGCCTGCGGCACGCACTTTGCACTGCAAAGTCGTAGAGGCTCGATGGAAACGCGAGGTCGCGGATGATGAGTGATCTTGTCAGACGGCTGCGCGGTGCGGTCGGGATGGGCGTCAGCTGGGCGACCCTGGGATTCATCGTGGGCGGTCTGATCGAGTTGATCCACAACATCTGGCCCAATCCGATCGGCTCTGCCGTCGACATCTGGCCGGCGGTGCTCGCCGTCCCGGGATTCCTCGGGGGCCTGGGCTTCTCCTTCGTCCTCGCGATCGCGGCTCGCAGGCGGAGATTCGACGAACTGTCGATGGCGGGGTTCGCTCTGCTCGGTGCGGCGGGAGGGTGCATCGCCAGCCTCGTTCCCGCCTTCCTGTTGGCCGGACCGAGGGCCTTCCCGATGGTAAGCGTCCTCCTGGGGCTTGCCGGCCCCTTCGCGATCGGGGGCGCCGTTGCCGCCTCGGGTACGCTGGCGATCGCACGATTGTCCGAGGACCGAGACCTGCTGGAGGCGAGCGGACACGTGTCGGACGTCGGGCTCACGGCCGACGAGGCGCACGAACTGCTGGGGTCCGGTCCGGAGTCCTAGCTGTAGCCGATCCAACGGCCTGCGGCCGCCACCACGAACCAGAGCACGAGGGACGCGGAGCCGAGCATCCGGCTCTGCCTCGGTGACGGAGCCCCGTTCGTGATCCTCGGATCACGCACCAGAAAGGTGAAGGCGAGCGCAATCGGCAGGGTCGTCATCTTCACCCAGAACGACGTGTTGTAGAAGCACTTGATCGCTTCGGACAGGAAGAGCAGCACGCCCGAACTCAGCATCACCACCAGCGCACCCGCCAGCCACGGCCGCACCAGCGTGGCCAGGTGACCGGCCTCCTGGTCTTTCATCCCGACGCCGAGCAACCGCAGGTCGACCATGATCAGCGCGCCGCCCATGACGCAGAGGGCCACCAGGTGAACGGCCTCGATGATCGGGAAGGCGTAGATCGAGTTCCTCACGGCCGTGCCGAGAACCGTGGCCTCACACCATTCGAAGAAGCCGATCCAGCTCTCCGGCGGCATCACGGCGCGACCTCCTGGATCTGGCACTGGGCGACCCAGTTCACCCACTCGGGCTGGGGCTGGATGTCACAATCGAACCAGTTATACGCGATCATCCGGCCCGAGAAGACCACGCCCGTCCACATCACGATGGACACGATCCCCGCGATGCGTGCAGCACGAGGCGGCGACCACACGTCATCCCATGCATCGATCGACGTGTGGATTCGGGCATGGAACAGCCAGATGTTCAGCCCTGCGAACGCGAGCAGCACGCATTTGATGCGAAAGAAGAGGTTGTGGTAGTACCGCAGCGGGGACGAGTAAAAGAGGAGGAGTCCGGTCACGACCATGACCGCGAAGCCGATCCGCGTCCACGGCAGAAGTCGGTCGATGAACGACGAAGCCGGTACGCCCGGGAAGGCGAGCCCAACCAGCCGCAAATCCATCATGAGGGCGGTACCCACGAACAACGCCAGAGACAGGACGTGGGTCGACTCGATCAGGGGCCACGCGTAGTAGGACTCGAGAAGCGCGATACTCCACGGTGTATTGCCGAGCCACTCGAGAACGCTCCGAATCACGAGCCCTCGTCCGGGGCCTGAGCGCGATCATCACTGGGGCGCAACGTCTCGATGGCGTACGTCGCGTGGCATTGCGTGCAGACGAAATACATCTCCGCCCCGACATCGAATACGGCCTGCTCGTCTCGCTCCTCGGCTACTTCGACCGCACGCCGTCCGATGTCGATCAGCGCCTGTGACATCGTCATCCACGGTCCGTCGTCGAGCGCCCGGCCATCCATCATGAGAAGATTCCCCGCCTCGGCGACGACGAACGCGGCGTTTTCCACGGCCAGCCAATCCTCCTCGGACTCGGGGCGGAGCTGGTGCTCGCCCTCCGAATCGATGATCCATCCGACCGCGCGCCAGTAGACCTGCGCATTCGGTTCCAGGACGTGAGCCATCAGCTCGGGCATGTCCGCGACGGCCGTATATCGGTCCTCGTCCGCCGATGCGGAGCACGCAACGAGGACGACGAGAAGAGTGAAGATCCCCGTCCGGGCACGTCGAAGTCCGTTCATGGCCGCAAGCTACGCCGGCCAGCGGGCTCGCGCACCGGCCCTCCGGACGTGGCGGTCCGAGCCCCGGCGCCCGATGTTGCGAGCCCGGAATGATTGATCCGCCGACTGCGGAGGCCCTCGTGAATACCCGCCCGAAACGCACTCGCTCGTATCGACTCGCACCCGTGCTGCTCGTTGCCGCAGTCTCCTGCGCGCCTCCCATGAACGACTCGGCGACAGCCACGCCCGATATCACCCAGGGTGCGCCCGAGGACCATGGCTTCTCGGCGGAAGGCCTGGCGGCGATCGGTCCAGCCATGCAGGAGTTCATCGACGCCGGGCGCACGGCCGGTGTGATGACGATGGTTGCGCGCCACGGAGCCGTCGTGCACTGGGAGGCCACCGGCTGGCGGGTACTCGATGAGCAGCCGCTGGAGCGGGACGATGTCTTCCGCATCTATTCGATGACGAAGCCGGTGACGAGTGTCGCCGTCATGATGCTCGTTGAAGAGGGAACGGTTCAGCTCGACCAGCCGCTTTCCGACCACATCCCGGCGTTCGCGGACGTGCAGGTCTACAACGAGGGGGACCTGCGCCCCCCGTCTCGCCCGATCACCATCCGAGACCTCCTTCGACACACGTCCGGCCTCACGTACGGAGTCTTCGGAAATTCGCCTGTCGACCAGATGTACCGGAGGATGGGCAACGCCCTCGGCCGGGAGACGGGACGGGACCTGGAGGAGACGGTCGACATGTTCGCGGCGCTGCCGCTCATCGACGATCCGGGGGCGCGCTGGAACTACAGCGTGTCGACGGATGTCCTGGGGCGGGTCGTCGAAGTTGCATCGGGCATGTCGCTCGCGGACTTCTTCCGTACGCGGATCTTCGAGCCTCTCGGCATGGATGACACCGCCTTCCACGTGGAATCCCGGAACCTCGATCGGTTCGCCGCCGTGTACGCGCGAAGCGACGACGGACTGGTGATGGAGGACTCTCCTGTCGACGGCCCCTTCACACGCGAGCCCAGCTGGTTCTCGGGGGGCGGCGGGCTGACCTCTACGGCGATGGACTACCTGCGCTTCACGCAGATGCTGCTCAACGAAGGGGAACTCGACGGCGAGCGGCTGCTCCGTCCCGAGACCGTCCGTGACATGCGCACGAACCATCTGACCGCCGAGATGGGGCCGATCTCGCTGGGCGCGCCGTCGCACGAGTACGGCTTCGGCCTCGGGTTCGCGGTCGCGACGGCCGGAGATCAACCGGAGCACTACTGGTGGGCCGGCGTCGCGAACACCTGGTTCTGGATCGATCCCGTCGAAGAGATCATTGCCTTCGCGTGGACGCAGTACTCGCCCTTCGGCGGCGTCCCGGTCGACCCGACGCTACGACGAATCGTCTACGAGTCGCTCACCGAGAGCGCGAGGGCCTCGACGGACTAGAAGCCGAGCCAGCGTCCGGCACCGTATCCGATCGCCGAGACGCTCGCAGTCAATACCGTTCCCCAGACCAGGTCGACCGCGACCACGACAGTCGGAAAGCCCTGAAAGAGGGCGTAGCACGTCAGGTCGAACGTCGCATAGGCGATGAGTCCGAAGAGCGCCCCGAGCCCCGCCGCATGCACGAGCGATTCGGCTTCGAGCGCTGGAAGAACCACGAAGACCAGGACGCCGACCAGGTACAGCGAGTAGAAGAGCGCGGCCGCGGCGATGATCGGATCGTCCCGCAGGAAGTGACCGAGGTGCTTCTGGTAGAACGACTGCGCGACCACGGTGAGCCATACGAAGTCGATGAGGAAGAAGCCCAGTGCCGTGAGGGCATACAGACCGACGAGTCGCACGATCAACGCTCCTCCGCAGCGCGAGCCGCGATTTCGAACGGGTTCAGCCAGTAGCCGAGGACCGAGAACGCCCGGTACCAGCGCCAGAAGCGCCGCTCGCCGAGCCACGCGATGTGCCTCAGGTGGGTCTCTTCGTGCCGACGAAGCTTACGGTCACGCAGCCACGCCGTCTTTGATCGTACCCACACGGCGCCCTCGTCGACGAACGCGATGCAGTCGTGAAAGATCTCACGACGTCGTTTGGGACATTCCGGAGTAAAGACGGGTGCACCGCACGTCGTCCTCGTGACGAAACGCCACCCCGCGGGCACCTTCGTGCCCCACCGCGGCGCCTTCACCGACCCGCCGCTCCCGTCCGCGAGCCGTGCCTCATCCGGGCAACTCCCCCCGAAGCTCCTCCCATCGCTCGGACAGTTCATCGAGCTTGTCGGTCAGAAAGACTCGCTGAGCCTCCTGGTCCGCCGCGAGGGGCCCGACCCAGCCCTGAATCGAACCGTACAGCCGGCTCACACGATTGCTGAGCTCACTCGTCGTGCGCTCCATGTCGCGCAGGCGATCCTCCAACGCATCGCTCACGTTCAGACGATCGGTGTCCGCGTCGAGCCGACCCGTCATCCCCCGGACCTCCCGAGACAGTCCCTGAGCCACTCCGACCGTCCCCCAGACACCAAGCAGCGTCTCGGTCCACTCGGCGCGAATCTCGCGATCGAAATCGTTGCGCGGGTCCTCACGGACCTCGACCGTCTGCTCCGAGACGACGTCCCCGATCGTGAGTCGTACCGTGTACTCGCCGGGAATCACGAGCGGACCGCGGTTGCCTCCCCCGAACCCGAACCCGCCGCCGCCACCACCGCCGGCCGCACCCTCCCGCGCGTGACGCAGATCCCAGATCGTGCGATTCAGTCCACGCCGGGTCTCCACCTCCATCGACGCGACCTGGATACGACCGGACGAGAGCACGTTGATCTGCGCCACCTCACCATCCGCCGCCGCCCAGAAATCGACGATCGCACCGGCCGGAGGGTTCTCACCCTCGAAGATCATGTTGCCGGTGTGCGCCTTCTCGGATCGATACCGGATCTGCTCGGCAGGCTCGATCGTGAACAGATGAGCCGCCGACATGGCGATCTCGGGCGTCATCTCCTGAAGCGCATTGAGCTGGTCGAAGATCCAGATCCCACGTCCGTGGGTCGCGAGGACGAGGTCGTTGTCGCGGGGGTGCACGACGAGATCGTTCACCGCCACCGTCGGCATGTTGCCGTCGAGCGGAAGCCAGTTGCGGCCTCCATTCCATGACCAGAACGCACGCATCTCGGTGCCCAGCCACAGGACGTCTGGATTCCTCGGGTCCTCCCGCACCACGCGGACAGCCTGCTCGGCGGTGAGATCCCCAACGATCGAGCGCCACGACTGTCCGCTGTCCTCGGTCATCCAGAGGTAGTTCTCATAGTCGTCGTTCCGGTAGTTGTTGGCCGCGACGTACATCCGGCCATCGACCGACTTCGACATGTGCACCTGATTCACCCACATCAGATCCGGGGCGCCGGGCATGGCGTTCGTGACGTCCGTCCACGACTGGCCGTCGTTCGTCGAAATCTGCACGAGGCCGTCGTCCGTTCCGACGAGAAGGACACCCGGGCGATGCTCGGATTCGGCAATGGCTGTCAGCGTCGGCCAGTACGGAATCCCGTCGTCGAGCGAGAGGACGAAAGAATCCGCGACCTGATCCATGATGACCAGGCTTCGGCGGTCGGTTCCGCTGGTCAGGTCTCCGAGCGATGTCCACGTATCCCCGCGGTCGGTGCTCTTGAAGAGTTCATTCAGTCCGGCGTAGAGGGTGTTGCTGTCGTGCGGACTGATGATGAACGGGCCATCCCAGTTACCCGGAGGCATCGCGTTACCGAGCTCCATGTAGGGATCGTCGAGATCCGGCCACGTCGTCCAGTTTCGCCGCGCCCCGATGAACCCTTCGGGCTGGTTGGGACGGATGTTCCGGCTGGCACCGGTCTCCAGGTCCCACCGCGTGAGACCGAGGTACTGGCTCTCCGAATACAGGATGCGGTTGTTGGTCGTGTCGACGAGACTCAGGAAGCCGTCTCCCCCACCCCACTTGTTCCAGTCCTCGTTGAGGATGCCCTCGGAGCGGTAGGTCTGGTTCGGCCCGCGCCATGATCCGTTGTCCTGCAGCCCGCCGTAGACGTTGTACGGGTGAGCCATATCGACGGAGACCCGATAATACTGACTGAGCGGCAGTGCCGTGTGGTACAGGAAGTGGTCACCACGGTCGTAGCTGATGCCCAGACCACCGTCATCGAGCTTGATGACGTGGTTCGAGTCATCGGGGTTCACCCAGACGAACCGGTCGTCGCCGTGGGTGCGGTGGTCGCGCGGCACGGTGAACGTCACACCGCCGTCGTCGGAGTAGCTGTACGAGTTCAGCATGTAGATCCGCTGATCGTCGTTCGGATCGACCATCGGCTGGCTTGCGTACATCGGACGAGGGTTCCAGTCGCCCTGGTAACTCCACGTCTCACCACGGTCTTCGGAGCGATAGATCCCCGCCAGTCGCTGCTCGTACGCCGTCGAGGCGTTGAAGCGCTCGCCCTGCTCGAGGCTGATGTAGACGATGCGCGGATCCGAGCGGAAGATCGTGATCCCCATGCGGCCGATGTCCCCGGTCGCGAGCCCGTTGTCCAGGCCGGCGTTGGTGAGGAGTGTCCACGTGTCACCCCCGTCCGTGCTCTTGTAGAGCCCGCTGCCCGGCCCGCCGCCGTGGAAGCCCCACGGCCGACGCTGACGCTGATACATCGCGGCGTACATGATGTCCGGATTCGACGGATCCATCGCGACGTCGACCGCACCCGTCATCGGGTCGACGAAGAGGATCCGCTCCCACGACTCGCCGCCATCCCGCGTTCGATACAGGCCGCGCTCGGGGTTGGGACCCCACAGATGCCCCATCGCCGCGACATAGACCACGTCCGAGTCATCGGGATGCATGACGATGCGACCGATGTGGTGGCTCTCCTCCAGCCCCATGTTCGTCCACGTATCGCCGCCGTCCGTCGACTTGTAGACCCCATCCCCCCACGACGACGACTGACGGTTCGCGCGCTCCCCCGTGCCGACCCAGACGACGCTCGTGTCCTGCTGATGCACGACCACGTCGCCGACGGAGTGAACCGCCTCGTCCTGAAACACCGGCGTGAACCGCAGGCCGTTGTCGATGGTCTTCCACACCCCGCCGGTCGCCGACGCCAGGTAGTACACGCGCGTGTCCATCTCCACGACCGCGATGTCGACCAGACGGCCGCTCATGTTCGCCGGACCGATCTCCCGAGGGCTGAGCCCGTCGAGGTGTGCGGGGAGCAGCTGTGCCGCCGCGGGCACCGCGAGCGTCAGGAGCAGCGCGATGGAGAAGAGTCCGCAGACGCCGAATCGCGCGACCGGCGCCGGCGACGGCGAGCAGTGAGGTGTGGGTCGACGGACGGTCGTGCGCACGGGCGACGTCATGGGTGGCTCCGGGAAGCGTCGATCGGATGGGCAGGCCGGACCGGGAGATCGGGCCGGGACGCAAAGATGCGATCGCGGCCGAGCCGCGGCCAACCCTGTCGGTTACACCCCCGAGGTGCGGGACTCGCCGAAGACACCAACCATTGCGGGAACCGCGCCGTGCTGAAGCTTGTAGAGCACCGGCGCACGCCAGCCGCTCGATTCGACGACTGAGGCCTCGCACCCACACGTGAAGCCATGATCAACTTCGACATCCGCACGACCTCTACGCTCGCGCTCACCGTAGCGATGGCGGCCTGCTCCAGCGGCGGCCCGTCTACGTCCACCGCGGCAGCACCCGCCGGCGACGGCCCCCGTATCGTGCAGCCCGGTGCGCCTGGCCAGGCCGGCCGCACCTTCTCGGCTACGGAGCTCGAGCAGGTCGAGGGCGTGTCGTACACCGACGCCGACGTGCGCTTCATGCAGGGCATGATCCCGCATCACCAGCAGGCACTCGAGATGACCGCGCTCGTACGCCGGCACGCGGCGACCGAGGCGGTCCGGCAGATGGGACTCCGGATGGAGATCTCCCAGCGTGACGAGATCGCGATGATGTCGACGTGGCTGCGCGAACGTGGACAGCCGGTGGAGATGTCCGGGATGGGCGCGATGCATCATCAGAGGATGGGGATGCTTTCTCCGGAAGAAATGGAGCAGCTGGCCAATGCGCGCGGCACGGAGTTCGACCGGCTGTTCCTCGAGGGAATGATCCGGCACCATCTGGGCGCGCTCGACATGGTCACGGAACTCTTCAACACGTCCGGGGCGGCCCAGGAATCGACCGTTTTCAAGTTCGCCGAGGAGGTGGACGCCGATCAGCTCATGGAGATCGAGCGTATGCAGGCGCTCCTCGACCAGATCGGCCGTTAGGTCAACGGGCGACCAGCTCGACCGGTCCTAGAAGGAAGCAGGTTCAACCAGCACTGATTCACGAATCAGTCCAGCAGAGGTGAGGTATGAAGGACATGGGTAAGAAGATCTTGGGAGCCTTCGGGCTCCTCGCCGCGACCGCACTCGTCGCGGGCACCGTCGTCGCCCCCGAGGGCGTCGCGGCGCAGCAACAGGAGCAGGTGCCCCCGGCGGCGCCCGCTCTGGAATGGGATCCGAACGATCCCCGTATCGGTCTGGGTGCAGGCTGGATGGATGCCGAGTCGGCGATCAGCGGGATGGAGCTGCTGGCCGCGATCCCGCGGCCGGACGGTTTCTTCAACCCGTCCACGCCCGCCGACGGCCGTTTCAGCAACACCGACCTCGCGTTCCAGGACGGGCGGTTGATCCAGGGCAACTACAATGGCTTCCAGATCTACGACATCTCGAACCCGGCCGATCCGACGCTGAGCGTCTCGGTCGTCTGCCCGGGCGGTCAGGGCGACGTATCGGTGTACGGTGACCTGATCGTGATGTCCGCCCAGGAGACGCGTGGTCGTCTCGACTGCGGAGTCGAGGGTGTTGCGGACTCGATCAGCGCCGAGCGCATGCGTGGTGTTCGGATCTTCGACGTGTCCGACATGAACAATCCGACGCAGGTCGCAGCCATTCAGTCGTGCCGGGGATCGCACACGCACACGATCGTGACCGATCCGGCCGACACCGAGAACATCTACGTCTACATCCAGGGCACGAGCCGCGTGCGTCCGGGCGACGAGCTCCCCGGCTGCTCCGGTGGCGGACCGGACGATCCCGAGACGGCGCTCTTTCGCATTGAGGTCGTGAAAGTCCCGCTGGCGAACCCGGCGGCGGCCGAGATCGTGAACATGCCGCGGATCTTCGCAGATGAGCAGGGCAACCTGGCCGGCCTCTGGCAGGGCGGAAATCACGGCCCGGGCACGCAGAGCTCCCGGCTGACCAACCAGTGCCACGACATCACGGCATTCCCCGGAATCGGGCTCGCCGGTGGCGCATGCTCCGGGAACGGGATCCTGCTCGACATCTCCGATCCGGAGAATCCGACTCGCATCGCCGAGGTCTCCGACCCGAACTTCGCGTACTGGCACTCCGCCACGTTCAACAATGACGGTGACGTGGTCGTGTTCACCGACGAGTGGGGCGGTGGCTCGGCCCCGCGCTGCCGTGCGACGGACCCGGCGACCTGGGGTGCGAATGCCATCTTCCGTATCGGTGACGATGGCCAGATGGAGCTTGCGGGCTATTACAAGCTCCCGGTCCCCCAGACCGACACCGAGAACTGTGTCGCGCACAACGGCTCGATCATTCCGGTACCCGGCCGTGACATCATGGCACAGGCATGGTATCAGGGCGGCGTGTCGCTCATGGACTTCACCGACCCCGAGAACCCGTTCGAAATCGCGTTCTTCGACCGCGGACCGCTCTCGATCGAGTCGCTCTTCACGGGTGGCTACTGGTCGGTCTACTGGTTCAACGGCCGTCTCTACGGCGCCGAGATCTCCCGCGGCATCGACGTCTTCCGGCTGACGCCGAGCGAGCACCTGTCGGCCGCCGAAATCGCGGCAGCCGAGGCCGTGATGATGAACGAGTTCAACGCTCAGCTCCAGCCGAAGGTCGAGTGGGCGCCGACACGGGATGTCGCCCAGGCATACCTGGACCAGATGACCCGGGCCAACCGGATCCTGAACGACCGGGCCGCCGAGATTCAGAACGCACTCGACACGAACGCCGGCGCCATGGCGCTGAACAGCCTGGCGGCCGAGATCGAGGCCGACGTGGTCCAGATTGAGGCAGGTGAACTCGGAGGCGACGCCGAGCGCATGTCGAAGCTGGCTGCCGTGCTCAGAGGGCTGGCGGCTCAGCAGTAGTCTCAGCGCGCGGCTCTGCCGCGCCAGTGAGAGCGACAAAGAGAGGGGCCCGGTGCCAACATGGTGCCGGGCCCTTCGTTTCCGCCTTACCGCGAGCGCGGTTAAGGTGGAGCGCCCCCAATCTGCCGGGAGGTACGAAGGTGAAGACCCGAATCGCACGGACCCTCATGCTCGGCACCGTCATCGGCGCGAGTGCCTGTACCCCTGCCGAGAACGCTGGACGAAATCAGATGAGCGAGTCGACGAGCGTTCTCCCCTCCGAGATCGACGCACTCAACGCCTTCTACTACTACGAGGACGTGGACGCGGCCTGGGCGTTCTACCGCGACGTACTCGGCTTCGAAACCGCCGCAGACTACGGCTTCGCGAAGATCATGCACGTCGCACCCAGATCATTCCTTACGCTGGTCGACGCGGAGCGAGGAATGCATTCCGCAGACGAGCCGAAGAGCGTCGCGCTGGCCATCGTGACGCAGGACCTCGAGCCGTGGTTCGCACATCTCCAGGCTCATGACGTACCCCTTCGGAGTGAGCTGACGTTTCGAGAGGGCAGCGCGCACGACGGCTTCGTGGCCATCGATCCCGAGGGATATCTGCTCGAGTTCGAATGGTTCAACGAGCATGAGGAGAATGTGGATCTCAGTCCTCAGCTCGCCATGATCGAGCCCGTCGTCACCGACCAGCGCCCGCCCGAGCTCGGGGTCTCGGCCACGGTGCTCTGGCTCTACTATGACGAACTCGCACCGAACGAGCGCTTTTACGAAGAGCTTCTGGATCAAAGCCTGCTGGTCGACCAGGGTTGGGCGAAGGTCTACCAGGCATCACCGACGGGGTACATCGGGCTCGTCGATGGTACGCGTGGCATGCACGCGTCGACCGAAGAGAACGCCGTGACCGTGTCGTTCCTCACCGCGGATGTGCGCGGCTGGATGGACCGCGCTCGAACGCTCGGAGTCGAGCTGCGTTCCGACTCGATCGGGCTCGAGTCGAATCTGGTCGCAACGTTCGTCGGGTACGATCCCACCGGCTACTTCCTCGAATGGGACCACTTCCTTGATCGCGCGGAGAACGAGCGGATCCTCGAGATCATTCGGTAGCGGCGCACGTGTCCGCACGCGACGGTCACTCGACCCTCCCCACGCCCCGTAACGGAGCCTCACCCGAACACATACGGCCCGTCGGTAGACTTCTCCCTCGTCCCCGTTCGATCTTCTCCTCATGATTCTCGTTACCGGAGGTACCGGCTTCATCGGCTCGAACCTCGTAGGCGCCCTGGCGGACGCCGGCGAGCGCGTCTCCATCTGCGACTCGCTCGGCACGGGCGAGAAGTGGCGAAACATCGCGAAACACGAAATCGACGAACTCGTCGGGCCTGACAGGCTCGATGACTTCCTGACCCGCCGGGGCGGCGACATCTCCTTCGTCTACCACATGGGTGCGATCTCCGCGACGACCGAGACCGACGCCGACCTGATCGCCGACTCGAACCTGAGGCTCTCGCAGCACATCTGGCGATGGTGCGCAGCACACCAGGTGCCCCTCGTATACGCGTCGTCCGCAGCGACGTACGGTGACGGCGCACAGGGCTTCCGTGACGCGGACAATCCGGCTTCGCTCGCGGCCTTGAGACCGCTGAATGCCTACGGCTGGAGCAAGCTGGCCTTTGACCGGTGGGTTGCCCGCGAGGTCGAGGAGGGCCGGCCGGCCCCACCGTCCTGGGCAGGTCTGAAGTTCTTCAACGTGTACGGCCCCAACGAGTACCACAAAGACGACATGCGGAGCGTGGTCACGAAGGCGTACCCCGACGCGACGGCAGGGCGTGAGGTGACACTCTTCCGTTCCCATCATCCCGACTTCGAAGACGGCGGACAGATGCGCGACTTCGTCTACGTCAGCGACTGCATCGACGTGATGCTCTGGATACGGGACCACCGGCCGGCCAGTGGGATCTACAACCTGGGCACGGGCCGCGCCCAGACCTGGCTCGAACTCATGGGAGCGCTCTACTCCGCTGTCGGCCGGGATCTGAACGTGAAGTGGGTGGATACCCCACCCGAGATCCGCGACAAGTACCAGTACTTCACACAGGCCGATATGAGGAAGCTTCGTGACGCCGGGTATACCCGACCGTTTGCGTCGGTCGAGGACGGCGTCGCGGAGTACGTGACACGATTCCTGTCGACGGATGATCCGTACCGTTGACGCCCGACGCGGATCGTCTGAGGTCGATCCGCGGTATACACGTCGGCTCTCTCATTGACATGGGATCGACGCGGCACCATCCATCCCGGATGGGACGGTCGATCTTCTCCACGAGCGGACGGGTAGACTTCTGAAGCTCTGGCAACTCCGCGCGCGCGGTGCAGCAGCACTCGCGCTGCTTCTCGCACAGCTCGGTGCGTCTGCAGGGCTTCCTGTGGCCGACGCCCTGCTCGAGTCGCGGGGCGTGACGGAGTCTGTCCATGTCGAAAACAGTGAGACCGACTGCGCGCCCCATCATGATGATCGCTACTGTCAGATCATCCGGTCTCTTTCCGGTCAGCGAGGCGCTGCGGCTACCGCGTTCGTGCTGCGCTCCGGCCCCGAAGTGGAGGCGGAGCTTTCCGCGCGACCGTCCGACTTCGTTCCGGGGCTCCGCTCAGTCGGGTCCATCGGGCCGAGGGCGCCTCCCGTCGGTTAGTCGAGCGGACGCGCACCGCGCGCCCGCACTCCCCTTCCAGCGCGAAATCTGCACATCCGGTGCCGCGCTCATTGCGTAGACTCGCAACGCCTTCGCGTTGCGGCATCCTATCGACTGATCTGGAACGAATATCATGACGAGCTCCAAAGTTGTACGTGGACTTTCCATTCTCGCCCTCGCCGGCGCGATCGCCGCTTGTGACGACCCGACCGAGCCGATCGCCAACGAAGAAGAGCTGATCACCGACGTGACGATCACGCTCACCCCGGTTGGCGGAGGCGCCTCGATCGTGTCCACCATCGCCGACCCTGACGCCGACGGGCCCACCCCCCCGAACGCCCAGACGACCGCAATCGCGCTGGACGCCGGAGTCACCTACAACGGCAGCATCGGGTTCTTCGATCGCTCCGACCCGGCCAATGTGGATGACATCACGCTCGAAGTCGCGGAAGAGGATGACGAGCACCGCGTCTTCTACACGGTAAACGGTCTCGTCGGGGTCTCCGTCCCGGATGGTTCACTCGACACCGACGTCAACGGCGCACCTCTCGGATTGACGTTCCAGGTTGTGGTTGACGCTGGAACAGCCACCGGAACCGGTTCGATTCGGGTCGTCCTGAGTCATTACGACGATGGGCCGAAGGGCGATGGCATGACGCCCAGCGACGAGACGGACGTCGACGTCACGTTCACGGTGTCGGTAAATTGATCAAGCGGAGCAGTCGGAGGTGAGCAATGACGGATGCTGATTCACCTCTGACTGCTCCGCGTGGTCCCGCCCACTCGTAGACCCGGACGGCTGGTGATGATGATGCCGACGAAGTTGCGACCCGGTTTGGTGCCGACCCTTCTGGTCGTGCTGATGGCGTGGGCCTCACCGGCGCTCGCACAGCAGCCGTGGTCCCTCGTCGGTCGGGTCGTGGATCAATCGACCGGTGCCCCCGTTCCGGCCGCCCGAGTCCACTGGGTAGAGGGTGACCGCGACGTGCTGGCCAACGACGATGGTCGCTTCGTTGTCCTGGACATTCACCATCACAGGGTGACGCTACTGATCGAGGGGCTCGGGTACGCGTCCGGTACGTGGGAAGTGTCCGCCGACATGGCTGGCGAGCTCGTAGAGTTCCCACTCACCGATGAGGCGCTGCGGCTCGAGGGCATCGAGGTTGGGGTTCGGCAGTCGGCGATCGACCTGCGGGTCCCACAGTCGACGTCCCGATTGACTCCGGCTGAGATCGTGCGCGAGCGGGGCCAGACGCTCGGCGAGACGCTGGAAGGAATCGAAGGTGTATCGATCATCCAGTACGGTCCGAGTATCGCCAAACCGGTCATCCGAGGCCTTCACTCTCAGCGCATCGTCGTAATGACCGACGGGGTTCGCCAGGAGGGCCAACAGTGGGGGACCGAGCACGCACCGGAGATCGACGTATTTGCCGTCAACGAGATTCAGGTGATCCGCGGCCCGGGCAGCGTGTTGTACGGTTCCGATGCCCTCGGCGGCGTCCTCCGAATCGAACCGGCCGAGGCACCTTCAGAGAGTGGCTTTGCCGGTGAAACAGTCTTCAACGCGTTCTCGAACAATCGGCAGTTCTCCGGGTCGGCCATGATCGAACATGGCTCGCTGGACCTTCCGATTTTCGGCGTACTGGGTGCACGAGCACGTGTCAGCACACGGAAGTCGGGAGACGCCAGGACCGCGAGCTACAACCTCAGGAACACCGGATTCACGGAGTTCAACGTCGGACTCACCGTCGGTGCACAACGGGACTGGGGTGGTATCGAGGTCGACTACAGCCGATTCGACACGGAGATCGGCCTGTTCACTGGCGCGCACGTCGGAAACTTCGACGACCTTCTGCGCGCCATAGAGGACGGCCCAACCCTCACCGACTTCGCGTATTCAATCGACAACCCGCGGCAGGAGGTCACCCACGACGCGGTCCGGGTCGACAGTCACATCCACGCGGGTGGGGCAGGTACGGTCGAGACGATCTACGCCTTCCAGCTCAACCGGCGTCGAGAGTTCGACAACCACGGGCCCCTCGCGGGGCAGGACCGCGCCGCTTTCGGACTGGACCTGTATACGCATACGCTCGAGAGCCGCCTCCAACACCAGCCCATAGGCGTGTTGGAGGGCACGACCGGATTCAGCCTGATGCGCCAGGGCAACATCAGTAACGGTAAGGGATTCCTGATTCCTCAGTACCGTCTGTACACGGGTGCCCTCTTCCTATCCGAGGAGGCGGATCTCGGTTGGGCGACGCTGTCCGGGGGAGCGCGATACGAAGCTCGGTGGCAGAGAGTCTTCGAGGTCGATGACGTCTCGATCAACGTCCCGGACGAGACCCGAACGTACGGTGACGTGGCCGCGGCCTTCGGTATCTCGGTGCCCCTCGGCGATTCGTGGTCGATCGGTGCGACTTCGGGTCGCGCGTGGCGCGCACCCAACGTAAACGAGCGCTACAGCCAGGGCGTCCACCACGGCACCGCCCAGTATGAGATCGGAGACGCCGAGCTGGGCAAGGAGCGGACATGGAGCGTGGACGCCACGCTTCGGCACTCCGGGGACCGAGTGAGCGGTCAGATCGCCGCCTACCGAAACGCGATCTCGGGCTACATCTACCTGGAGCCACGAGCGCCTGTCCTGAGTATCCGCGGTGCTTATCCCGGCTTCGAATACGCTCAGACCGACGCCGTTGTCACGGGCCTCGAAATGTCGGGTGAGATCAACCTGATGGGGGGTGTCGACTTCACCTTCAGTGGATCACTGCTTCGTGGGACTGATCACATCACCGACGCTCCGCTGTACGACATGCCCGCCGATCGCGGCACGATGGGCCTGCGCTTCAGCCTGCCCGAGGCATCCTGGGTCGCTCGTCCGTTCCTGAGCGCTGGTCTCACTCTGGTCCGTGAGCAAGATCGAGTCCCGGAAGGCACGATTTACGCCCTGCCCACGGATGGATACCAGGTCGTGGACCTCGAGCTGGGTGCCCAGTCCCTCGAGGTGAACGGTCGCCGGATCAACGCAGGGCTGGAGGTGAGAAACCTCTTCGACACCTCCTACCGCGACTACCTCAGTCGCTACAAGCTGTTCGTGGACGACCTCGGTCGGGACATCGTCATTCGCGTCCGGGTGCCTCTGGGCGGAGCCTTCTAGACGTCCGTCCCTAGAACCCGGCGAGATTGAACTGTCGGGTGAATTTGATAAAGAGCGAACGCCCCTGCGGCCCCTGCAGCGTGTCGAAGCCCTGAACGTCGTTGTACACGACGAACAGCCCGGTACCCGCCGTGTTCAGCCATCCGAACCGCAGGTTGGTCGACCACCGATCCACCTGAGTCGAATACTGGACGAGGCCCTGCATGTAGATCCGCGGCGTGAAGAAATAGCCGAGCTTCACGCTGCCCAGCGTGGTCGTGAACGTGCCCTCGGGGAGATCCACGTCGTTGTACGCGAGTGCCGCCGTGATGCTCGACCGATCCCCGTACCGATACGTGACGTCCGCGCTCGGCGTACGCTTTGAGCCCGAGAGGAAGCTCCCCCAGTTGAGCCGTGAGTTGAAGGACAGGGCCCGCGACTGGTCCGTGAAGAAGACGAACTGCGCCTCCCACCCGCGATATACGTCCACCGGCACGGTGACCCCGACTCCGGGAATCGTGAAGGGCTCGTAGAGTCCCTCCGTCACATGGTTTGCCCCGGTGTGGAGCTCCATTCCGGAGTCCCACTGCCAGTGATTGTCGATGTGCCAGCGCGAAGAGATCTCGAAGCCCTGCGGCGCGACGTCGGCCCGGTTTCGGTAGGTGAAGTACGAGATGTGCGGCCGAAGCTCTCGGAAGACCGAAGTGGGCCGGATGTTGTACATCCCGAACAGCTGGTAGTAGCGGTGTCCGCGGCGAGGCACGAAGCCGATCTGGGCGTCGAAGTCCTGGCCAACCTGCTGAATCGTCGCGTTTCCACGGAATGCGCGGGTCGTGACGCCCGCCGTGACGTCGAACGCCTCGCCGGACGACGCACCTTCGGTTTCCGTCCGGGCGAAATACGACGTGACCGTCACCGCGTCGCCGAGGCCGACCTGAGCGTCCATGGCATAGACCTGATTGTTGTCGCCGCTGAGGTCGCTCCGTCGATCGGTGAAGATGCCGCCGACTCTCGAACGGCTCGGGAGCTCCTTCGCGACTCGGGCGACCGACCACGAACTCCGGTCGCTTCCGTCGAGCAGTCCGTCGGTCTGAATGTGAAGGAGGCCGACGTTCAGACCGGCTGCGCGACCCGACAGACGCCCACCACCCTTGATGGGCACCGGAGCACCGTCGTCGATGCCGATCCGCCGGCTGAAGAAGAGATCGACGCCACCACCACCGACGGTGAAGAAGCCTGCGTTCTCAAGGAAGAAGGGGCGCTTCTCCGGGAAGAGAAGCGGGAAGCGGGTCAGGTTGACCTGGGCGTCATCAACTTCGACCTGCGCGAAGTCGGTGTTCACAGTCAGATCGAGCGTCAGCCCCTGGGTGATCTGGGCCTTCGCCTCGCCACCGAATTCACTGTTCTCGACGAACTCGGACCCGGCAACCGAATAGTCACGCGCTGTCGACCCGAGCGCATAGGGAGTCACGGTCACCGCGCGACGAAGGGGCGGCTCCAGCCCCTCGAGCGCTCCGGCGAAATCCAATCGGTACAGGTTGAACTCTCTGGGGACCGCCGACCAGAACACTTCTTCGTTCAGGCGCCGCACACGACGGGAGATATTGAATCCCCATTGCTCCACCTCGGAGCCGTAACGGAGCGTGTTGAACGGGACCCGGAACTCCGCATACCAACCTTCGCCATCCTGAGTCGCGGCAACCTCCCAGCTTCCGTCCCAGTTCTTATTGAAGCCGCCGCCCGCACCCGCCTGGAACCGACGCTGGTTGTTCGATCCACCGCCGAGAAAGAAGCCACCACCCGAACCAGCCGACGCGACCTGCCCATCGTACTCGATGCCTGCGGGCGTCGTCCCGAAGACGAAGCCGTTCTGTTCGTCCTTGAACGTGTCGAACACCATGATGACGGCGTCGGCGTCGGTCACCTCGAAGTCACGAATCGCTTCGCCGGGTACGATCTGATCGGCACGTGAGTCGTAGGCCCAAACGCCAACGTAGATCGCATCCGAATCGTAGAGGAGCCGTACCTCGGTGCGCTCCGACGCCCGAGCTCCGTCGTTCGGCTCCCGCTGGATGAATCCGGTCAGGGGAGAGACCGACTGCCACACCGCCTCGTCAGGACGCCCGTCGATGACAGGGCGGGCGTCAATCCGCTGAACGGTCGCGACGGGTGCCGATCCGATGGGGCTCTGCTGCGCCGCGAGCACTTCAGCCCCCACGAGGGCCAGCGCCAGCACCGAGCCGAAGACCAGCGGAAGGATGCGACCAGACGAAGACGATGTCTGGGGGCGATTGTCGAAAGGAGTCGTTCGACCCAGTGAAGCGAACATGTGTAGAACCATCCGGACGCTGGAGGCATCTCGGTAGACAGGACGTGAGGCTCGCCGACGGCTGGACCGAGGCGAGGTTCCGTATACCGGACAATCCAGTGACCGGCAACGTTGATGTTACCGTATGTTGTCCCGGTCCCATCCACCGTCCGCGTTGTTGCGTATTCCGCATCTACGGCTCCGCCGCGTCGAGCGTCTCGTCCTCTGCTCGGTACTCATCACCGGATGCTGCGTGCTCCCCGGGGTGGTTCACGCGCAGGTGAATATCGAGGTCCTCCGTACAGATAGCCTCCCACTCGGGCGGTCCGGCTCAGTGGGCGGTGACATGTCGATCCGGACGGGCAACGTCGATTTCATCGCCCTCGACGTTCGAGGGCGTGTCTACAACGTGACGCCGACCGAGACCCGCCTCATCGTCGGTAACGGAGGCCTGGGCTTCCTCGACCGGAGTCGTTTCGCGTCGAACGGTCTGCTTCATTACCGCCGGTCGTACACGTCCGTCTCGAGGTATTTCGATCCCGAGTGGTTCGGGCAGCTGAACTACGACCGGGCCCAACGTTTGACCTTTCGCGCGGTCGCCGGAGGCGGCGTTCGAACCGCGTTTGCGCAGGGAGAATGGGGTCAGTTCGGAGCGGGCTCCTCCGGTATCCTCGAGTACGAGCGGCTGGCACTCCCCGACACCGCCGTTCACGCCAGGCGCACATTGGAGATGCGCTGGAGCAACTTCCTCACGCTCCGGGTGGTGCCGACGGACAACCTGGTGATCACGTCGACCACCTACATGCAGCCTGCCCTGACGGACTTCGGCGACTTCCGTGCCCTGGAGAACCTTCGCCTCTCGGCAGGCGTGACCGAAACGCTGGCGCTGACGGTCAGCTTCGACCTCCGGTACGATAGTCGACCACCGGACGGTCTCGCGGCCCTCGACACGCGATTGCGAACGGGCGTCACGTACACCTACTGACGCGCGACCTGCTGACTCCCATCGTACGGCTCGCTTGCCCAATGGAGCCTCGTCTATCGACTTCGGCGCGTCTTGCCGGAACATCATTCTCGCTTTCCGTTTCATCCAACTCTTCGCCTGGTCCACGGTAGGCGAGACAGCGTTCACGACTCACAATGGCTCGTCCTATCTCATTCTTCGACAATACCCGCGGCAACGTCTTCGGCGGCCTGACCGCAGGAGTCGTCGCACTACCCCTGGCGCTGGCCTTCGGGGAACAGACCGAGATGGGGGCCATCGCGGGCCTGTACGGTGCCATCGCGCTCGCGATCGTAGCGTCCGTCTTCGGGGGTACCAAAACCCAGATCAGCGGTCCCACGGCTCCGATGACCGTCGTATCGGCCGTCGTCATCGCCGACGCCATCGCCTACATGGGCAGCTTCGAGCAGGCGATCCCGCTCATCATCGCCACCTTCCTGCTCGCGGGCGTGATCCAGATCGGCATGGGCCTGCTCGGCATCGGAAAATACGTTCGCTACATGCCGTACCCGGTCGTCTCCGGCTTCATGTCCGGGATCGGTGTGATCATCGTGATCACGCAGCTCTTCCCGTTCCTGGGGGTCGCCGCACCGGCCGGCGGGCCCATGGGCACGATTCATTCGCTCGATACGATTCCCGACGTCATCAACCCCGCCTCGGTCGCCGTAGCGCTGATCACGATCGCGATCATCTACGGTCTGCCGCGGATCACAAAGGCGGTCCCCTCCTCGCTGGTCGCCCTGATCGTCGTCTCGGTAGGCGCGTTCGTGCTGCTCGATGCGGGCTCGATCCTGCACATCAGTTCCCGGGGCCCCATCCCGACCGGCCTGCCGCAGCTCCAGCTCGGCTTCGTCGCCATCCTCGGCGACCTGTCTCATCTGGCCGTGATCATCGAGTACGCCGTCACGCTGGCCGCTCTCGGTGCGATCGACTCCCTGCTGACGTCGCTGGTCGCGGATAACATGACCAAGACCCGGCACGACTCGAACCGTGAGCTGGTCGGTCAGGGCATCGGGAATATGGCGGCCGCACTGATTGGTGGTCTGCCGGGTGCCGGGGCGACCATGCGTACGGTCATCAACATCAAATCGGGCGGGACTTCACCCCTCTCGGGTGTGGTCGCAGGGGGATTCCTCCTCGCCGTGCTCCTCGGGCTCGGTTCGCTGGTGGGGCAGATTCCGAACGCAGTACTGGCGGGAATCCTGATCACCGTCGGCATCGGCATCGTCGACTACAAGGGCCTCCGCCACCTGACAGAGGTCCCGCGTGCTGACGCCACCGTGATGGTCATCGTGCTCTTGTTGACGGTCTTCGTGGATCTCCTGGTGGCAGTCGGCTCGGGAATGGTCCTCGCCGCTCTTCTCTTCATGAAGAACATCTCCGACGTCATCGAGCATCGGACGGTCACCGCGCCACTCAGCGAATTCTCGCGTGAGATCCCATGGGCGGACGAGGGCGACCTCGTGGCGCGCCGCGGCGACAAAGTCTTCATCAAGCACCTCGATGGCCCGCTGTTCTTCGGCTTCGCGAACCGTTTCCAGGAGCTCATGAGCCGCTTTCCCGACCTCGAGGTCGTGGTGCTGCGCTTCGACAAAGTCCCGTATATGGACCAGTCGGGCCTCTATGCGCTCGAGGACGCGGTCATG
>Ga0181588_10000746_pt1 | contig 29285 bp, 29 predicted proteins | sample 071ome_26_FD_148607 | JGI IMG/M metagenome (GOLD analysis project Ga0181588, IMG submission 148607) | Coastal salt marsh microbial communities from the Groves Creek Marsh, Skidaway Island, Georgia - 071409BT metaG (spades assembly) | ecosystem: Environmental > Aquatic > Marine > Intertidal zone...
TGTCGCAAGGCTGTCGGTCCACCTCGGGCGTGTCTGAGCTGCCGGAGTCGGTTTGCCAGCAGGCGACCATCCCCATTGCTGAAGTCCAGGGCCGGGACAATCGCTCGCCGATGCAGGGACAGCCCGTAACGGTGCGCGGTGTCGTGACGTGGGTAAGCCCTGACGCGGGTGTCTTTCTCGAAGAAGTCGCGTCCGATGCCGACCCGGCCACCTCCAATGCGCTCTTTGTTGAGAGCAGCGAGCTCAGCCTGCAGCTCAGTCAAGGTGACCGGACCGTGGTATCCGGACAGGCCTCCGAAATCGGACAGGGACCGGACACGCTCACGTCACTCACCGAAGTTACCGGGATGCGGGTGTGTGAAGACGGCGTTCCGCTACCCTCTACCGACACGAGGCTGCCCATCCGCATGGCTGAGCGTGAATCACTGGAAGCGATGCACGTGAGCTTTCGGCAGGCGCTTGCGGTGACTGATATCTATCGGCGCGCCAATGGCCGCATCCGCATCAGCGCGAACCGGATATTACCGGCGCCCACTGAAGTGGCGCGGCCGGGTGATGACGCCAGGCGGCAGGCCGGAGTCAACCGCGACAACTCGCTGCACGTGTGGCTGGATGATTCGGACGAACAGCAATACACCATCGGGGCCATGGTCATGGCGGCCGAAGGCCTGATGGGAAACGATGGTCGTTACCAGCAATTATGGGCCCGTGACGCCTTACCGTTCACGCCGGTCGTGCAGTATCGAAACCCAGCACCCGAGGCGGACGAAACCCGGGTGGTGTCGTTCAACCTGAGAAACTACTTTAATGGTAATGGCCGCGGCGGCGGCTTTCCGACCGCTCGCGGCGCAAAGACAGCGGATCAGTTTGAACGGCAGCGGGGCCGCTTGAGGGAGGCGTTTCGCTTTCTGGACCCACATGTCCTGGCCGTGCAGGAACTCGAAAATGACGGCTTCGGCCCGAGCAGCGCCGCGCAGGATCTGATTCGGGACCTGGAGCGGGCAACCGGCGTGGAGTGGGCTGTGGTCAATCCGCTGGGCGGCCCCGTGGGCGGCGATGAGATCACTGTGGGCTTGTTTTTCCGTCTTGAGCGGTTGCAGGCCATTGGGCCGGGCAGGGTCCTGGCCAGCTCGCCGTTTCAATATCATAGTCGGCAACCAGTGGCACAGGCCTTCCTGGATCTCGACCAGAGCCGTTCCTTCCTCGTTGCAGTGAACCACTTCAAATCCAAGGGCAGCTGTCCGGAGGACGGCCCCAATGCCGACAAGCGGGACGGGCAGGGCTGCTGGAACCTTGCGAGAGAGGATGCCGCAAGAAGCATGACGCGGTGGGCTGATCAACTCGCCCAGGACCTCACCGAGGGCCGCGCCCTGATACTCGGGGACCTCAATGCCTACCGCATGGAAGACCCGATTCAATTCATGCTGGAGTCCGGTTACAAGGACCTCACGGCATCCACCGGCCTGAGACAGGAATACAGCTACGTGTACGGCGGCCAGGCAGGCACCCTGGATCACGCTTTTGCATCGCCAGCGATGGCTCCGCTGGTCCGCAGCGGCAGAATCATGAATATCAACGCGGGGTACCCCGCCGGCGTGAATCTTGATCTGCCCTGGCTGCGCTCATCAGACCATGACCCGGTCATCGTCGACCTTCAGCTGGTCCCGCCGGGCGCCCGAAAATAGCCTGACTGCAGTGACATGCTTTTTCCATTGAACCAGCGCCACCAACGATGACGCAGAGCCCGCACCCCCTGGAGCGCTTTCCCACCGAGCGCAGCGCACTGATGCTGGCGGGGCCGGCCGGGGACCTGGAATGCGTCTGCGATGTTCCGGATGACCACGATATCCGGCCCGCCACCATCGTCATTTGTCACCCGCACCCACAGCATGGCGGCAGCATGCAAAACAAGGTCGTGACGATTCTTGAGCGATCGATGCGGGAACTCGGCCTGCGCACCGTGCGGTTCAATTTTCGGGGCGTTGGCGCCAGTGAAGGTGAATTCGATGATGGCGATGGTGAGACCAATGACCTGCTCGCCGTGGTGGAATGGGTGCAACGAACCCGCCCATCGGATGAATTATGGCTTGGCGGGTTTTCTTTCGGCGCCTATGTCTCTTTAAAGGCCGCTCAGAGCCTTCAACTGGGCCAGTTGATCTCCATCGCGCCGCCCGTTGGACGCTACGAGTTTTCGGAGTTGCCCCACCCCGGTTGCCCATGGCTGGTCGTGCAAGGTGACCGGGATGAGCTGGTCGACATCGACCAGGTACGCAGCTGGGCCGCTACACTTGAGCCAGAACCGAATCTGGCGGTTATGGAACTGGCGGATCATTTCTTCCACCACCGACTGATGGACCTGCGGAGCTTGCTCAAAAACGGCGTCAGAGCTCGCTGGCCCGACGCAAGCGCGTGAGCCCCTCACCCGCCTCAGGCCAGCCCTCACCGCTCGATGCGTGGAACACCCTGCTGGAACAGGGGGCCATCCGACCCGACGCCGACCAGGAAGTGGTCGTTGCTGAGTTCGAGCGCCTTTGGCACCAGCTCCAGCAACAATCACCAGAGCGCCTGCTGGACAGACTGCGGGGGAGGCGCCAGGATCGCGCGAGGGGAATCTACCTCTGGGGCAGCGTGGGCAGGGGCAAGACCTGGCTGATGGATCTCTTTCTCGAGAGCCTACAAGGCCTCTCGACAACCCGCGTTCATTTTCATCGGTTCATGGCCCGGGTCCACGATGACCTGGTCCGTTTCGAGTCGGCACGACATCCTCTGAAACGCATTGCCCGGTCATGGGCCGAAGATTGCGACATTCTCTGCCTGGATGAGTTTTTTGTATCTGATATCGCTGATGCCATGCTGCTGGGCGGCTTGCTCGACGCGCTGTTCGAGGAAAACGTGGTGCTGGTCGCCACCTCCAACGTACATCCGGATGACCTTTACCGGGACGGACTCCAGCGCGCGCGCTTCCTCCCCGCCATCGAACGCATCAAGCAAAACTGCCAGGTTTTAAAGCTGGAAGGCAGTCATGACCATCGCCTCAGATTTCTTGAGCGGGCAGGCGTCTTTCACAGTGCCGCGGCACCTGAGAATGACACGTTGATGGAGCAGCGCTTCGAAGGTATTGCGGGCGGGGCCGACCAGGACCCCCAGTTTTTGATCAATGGCCGCGTTGTTCACGCCCGGCGAAGGGCACTGGGTGTGTTATGGGTGGGCTTCGAGGAACTCTGTGAAAAACCCCGCAGCGCGATCGATTACATCGAGATGGCCCGCGATTTCAATACGGTGCTGGTGTCGGGACTCGGCCCGATGGGCGACACCCAGGCCGACACCGCGCGTCGCTTCATTACACTGGTGGACGAATTCTACGACCGCAACGTCAAGCTGATCATCTCGGCCTCTTGCCCACTCGATAAGATATATACCGGTGAACGTCTCGCTTTCGAATTTCAGAGAACCTACAGCCGACTGGTCGAAATGCAAGGCCATGAATACCTCGCGCGGCCTCATTTGCCGTAAGCATTTCGGGGAGGAATAAAATGGAAAGGACCGGCAAGGGGTAAACCGGTCCTTTCCGAGAGACCTGGCGCAAGGGGAACACCGGCCTCCATTCGGCAGTGATGCAAGGGGGAGCATCGCCGCCGAAACTGCAATCTAGTGACAACTTATCCTTATTTCAAGACCCTAAATCAATTTATATGCATTATACCAGATTTATGTCATCTGCTAGCTAATTCTAGCCCAAGATCACCGTTTTGCACCTGTCAGTTTTCTCAGGATTTGCCCGCCACGTAAGACTCTCACCCGAGATCATGTAAGAACTCGCCGGCAGTGTCGCCAAAGGCCAGCGTGCCCAGGCGCTTGACGGGTAACTGAGCTTCCAGCGTTGCCAGGTTTTCTTCCAGTGCGGGCATATCGGGATCGATCAGGTTGGCCACCCAACCTTTCAGCCTGAAACCGTCCCGCACGATGCGATCTGCGCTCAGCAGAGCATGATTGATGCATCCCAATCGAACCCCGACCACCAGAACCACTTCTTCTGACAGAGCGCGTGCCAGGTCAGCCAGCATGAGGCCATTGCCCAAAGGCACACGCCAACCGCCCACGCCTTCGACAATCATCACATCCGCCTGCGACGGCGGCTCAATACCAGCAAGTTGCTGCGGATCGATGGTGACACCCGCGCGTTCTGCCGCAATGTGCGGCGCGATGGCAGGTTCCAGCGCGAGGGGGTTGACCTCATCATAGGGCTGCGCCAGATTAGAAGCCTGCATCAGCGCTAATGCATCCTCGTTGCGCAGGCCCTGCGGCGTGCGTTCGCAGCCAGAGGCCACCGGCTTCATCACAGCCACCTTGAGGCCCGAAGCCACCAGGTGCCGCACCAGGGCGCAGGCTACCCAGGTTTTGCCGATCTCCGTGTCCGTGCCGGCGATGAACCAGCGCTTCATGATTCCCGCCTCACCCGGGACGAACGCAAGGCGTCCAGGGAAAACTCCGCTACCTCGCCCTGCCCCGTCCGATACGGCTGCCCGTCTTCCGGGCCAAACGCCGCGCCGTAAACGACCTCCCAGCTGGCGGGATAACGGCCATCTGCCCGATACGCCTCATAGGCTGCGATCATTTCCTGCATCCGCTGCTTGCCCGTCAGCCCCGCACGCCGGCGCGCGGCCGCGTTATGCGCGCCAATGGCCTTTAGATCACGCATCAGGGAAATGACATCCGGATAATCCAGCGTAAACATTTCCATATCCAGGACGGGCTCGACATAGCCCATGGCCATCAAAAGGTCGCCGAGATCCTGGATGTCCGCGAATTCGTTCACGTGTGGATCAGCATCCACCTTGGCCCAGGCGCCCCTCAACTCATGCAGGGTATCGACACCGAAGGTCGAAAACAGGAACAGACCGCGCGGCCTCAACACCCGCCTGATTTCGGCGAACAGCGTTTCAGGGTCCGTGCTCCATTGAACCGCGAGATTGGAAAACACGATATCGATACTGCGGCTGCCCAGCGGCAGTTTCTGCATGTCGGCACACAGGGGGGCGGCGTTGCCGCCCGGGAGCGCGCCAAGCATGGAGGGCGCCCAATCCAGCGCGATGATTTGCGCGTCGGAAAAGCGCCGCCGCAAGGCCGCGCTGCCCTGCCCGGTGCCGCAGCCAAGATCCAGCACCCGCGTTGGAGTGTGGTCCTGGTAATCCAGCCGCTCCAGCAAGCGCCGGCGAACTTCATGCTGCAGCACCGCATGCTGGTCATAGCTGCCCGCCGCGCGATCAAACGATCGGCGCGCAGCCCGGTGATCCAGATCGGTCAAACTCAGTGGCATATGTCTTCTCCAAGGAACGCGTTGACCACCTCGACAAAGGAAGTGCTGTGACCAATAAAAGGGGCGTGCCCGGCGCCATTGAAACATTTGAAGCTGCCACGCCGGGTGCGCGCCGCCGCCTGCTCCATTGCCGCCGACGGAACCAGCCGGTCGCGCCCGCCAGCCAGCCAAAGCACTTCATGCGCCAGTTCGCCCAGGCGATGCGTGTAATCGGTGTCGCGCAGGATGCTCAAACCCGCGCGCAGCGCATGCACATCCGGCATGGGCCCCGAGTGCAAGTCCTCGCGCAGTGTTCTGAGGCTTTCACGCGCGGTGTCCGAGCCCAGTGTTTCCAGCACCAGGAACCGGTTCAACGTGCCTTCAAAATCCTGCTTCAGCTGGTTGGCAAAATCGATGAAAAGGTCCTCTGAAACGCCTTCAGGCCAATTTGGCCTGACCACGAAAGAGGGGTTGCAGGCGACCAGCACCGCTCTCCGTATCTGAGCGCCGTTGTCCAACAGCGCCTGCAGGGCAATCAGACCACCCATGGACCAACCCAGCCAGGACGCCTCGGGTACTCGCTCCATGATGCCTGATGCCAGCGCGGAGAGATCATCATCCAGAACCTCTCCACGGGCGGTGCCGTGACCCGGAAGATCGACCAGGTGCAGCCGATGGTGCATGGCCAGGTCTCGCGCCGCCCGGCCCCATACGCCACGGTGCATACCCCACCCGTGCACCAGCACCAGATCAGGCCCTGAGCCGGTGACTTCAATCAGGGGTTGTCCCGGCATTCTTCCAGCGCCTCCAGCAGTTTTTCGACGTACCCGGTTTCATGCGCCGCTGAAAAGGTGAATCTCAGCCGCGCGCCACCTTCGGGCACGGTGGGCGGCCTGATGGCAACCACCAGGAACCCGCGTGCGCGCAGCGCTTCAGCCAGGCGCAGTGCCATCTCGGAGGTCTCCGTAAGCAAGGGCTGAATGGGCGTTTGCGACGGCAGAAGCCGCCATCCCATGGCGGCAGCACCCTCACGGAACAGGCTAGTCAGCTCGCACAGTTTCTCACGACGCCAGTCGTCCGCGATCACGCGCTCGAGGCCCGCCAGCCCTGCCGCGGCCACGGCCGGCGGCATGGCCGTCGTGTAAATATAGCTTCGGGCCTCGTTGACCAGGTGCTCCACCAGGGCCCGGCTGCCCGCAACAAACGCCCCGGCCGACCCACAGGCTTTGCCCAGGGTGCCCACCAGCACAGGGATTTCTTCCTGGCTGAGCCCGGCGCTCGCCACCACGCCCCTGCCGCCGGGGCCAGTCACGCCAAAACCGTGGGCATCATCCACCACCATCCAGGCGCCGGCCTGACCGCAGGCCCTGGCAAGATCCGCTAGCGGCGCGACATCGCCATCCATGGAAAATATCCCGTCCGTCACCAGCAATGCATTGCCCTCGCCCGCCCGGGACAGCTGCCTGCCGGCCGCGGCCGTGTCCAGGTGCGCGTAGCGCAGCAGTCGCGCCCCGCTCAGCCGCGCGCCATCGATCAGCGATGCATGACACAGGCGATCCTGGACGATGGTGTCCCGGCGAGCCGTCAGGCTGCTGGCGACCGCCAGGTTGGCCAGGAACCCGGAGGAAAAAAGCACAACGGATTCCCGCTCGAGAAACTGCGCCAGCCGCGCCTCCAGGGCCTGATGTTCAGGGCGATAGCCTGTCACCAACGCCGAGGCGCCCGCGCCACATGTGCCTGATTGAAGGGTGTTCACGGCCGCCGCTGCCACTTCCGGGTGGCCAGACAGCCCCAGGTAGTCATTGCCGCTGAAATTCACCAGGACCCGGTCGCCATCGCGCACCCGCACGGCATCCACCGGCTTGAGCGGCCGGCGCCGGCGCACCCGGCTTCCGGCCTCGCGCTGCTGCGCGGCCTGGTCCAGCCAGGTATCCAGCCGCTCCACCATTGCCCCGGGTTTCAGGCCGGTGAAACGGGGCCGGAGACTGACGCTGTTGACATCCGCAGGCCGAGCCGTTCGAGCAAAGCGCGGTCACGTTCTGCCTCCGGATTACCGGTGGTCAGCAGCTTGTCGCCGTAAAACAGCGAATTGGCCCCCGCCAGGAAACACAGCGCCTGCAACTCGTCGCTCATCTCCGATCGTCCAGCGGACAGCCGAACCACGGATGCGGGCATCATGATCCGGGCCACGGCAATGGTGCGCACAAATTCCAGAGGGTCCAGCGGCGCCGTTCCATCCAGCGGTGTCCCCGGAACCTGGACCAGGTTGTTGATGGGCACGCTTTGCGGCTGCTCGGGCAGATTGGCCAGCTCCAGCAGCAGTCCGGCCCGGTCAGCACGGGTTTCGCCCATACCGACAATGCCGCCACAACAAACCTTCATGCCCGCCTCCCGCACGTTGCGCAGCGTGTCGAGCCGGTCATCATAGGTGCGCGTGGAGATGATCTCCGGATAATGCTCCGGCGAGGTATCCAGGTTGTGATTGTAATAATCCAGGCCGGCATCCTTGAGCCGTTCTGCCTGCCCCCGTGAGAGCATTCCCAGCGTCAGGCAAGTCTCCATGCCAAGATCACGCACGCCCTGCACCATCGCGACGACCGCGTCGAGATCCCGGTCTTTCGGCTGACGCCAGGCGGCGCCCATGCAAAACCGGGTGGCTCCGCCCTGCCGCGCGGCCTCGGCGGCGGCCAGAACATCTTCCAGCGCAACCAGGGCTTCCCGCTCCAGACCGGTGTCATAGCGGACGCTCTGGGGACAGTACTTGCAGTCTTCGGGGCACGCGCCGGTCTTGATGCTCATCAGCGTGCTGGCCTGCACCTCGGAAGGGTCGAAATGCTGCCGGTGCGCGGTTTGCGCACGGAACATCAGTTCATTGAAAGGCAGCTCAAAAAGCGAAAGTACTTCAGTTTTTGTCCAGTTTTGCCGTATGTCCATACCCAGCTGTCCTTTTATCCTGCCCGGGGTGAAATGAGCAGCGCACTTGGAGAGGTCATGCAGTATGTGAAGCGCGCCCAACGCTGTCAACCTGGATGGCGCCAAAAAGTCGACAAGTATCTCAGTCTGCTGCTGCCGGGCCACTGTGTCCTGTGCGGGCTGGACGCTCCAGCGTCTGCCATCTGTCCGGGTTGCCGGTCGGGGCTGCCCCATTGTTCCGGCGGCTGCGCGGTGTGTGGCCTGCCCATCGAGATGACGGGCTCCCATGCCTGCGGCGCCTGCCAGCAGTCGCCTCCGCCATGGAGCGCGGTCTGGGCCGCCGCCTGGTATGACTTCCCTGTCGACCGGTTGGTGCAACAGTTCAAATTTCGGCGAAAGCTTGTCGCCGGCAAAGTGCTGGCTGGGCTGCTGCGCGACCGGCTGGTGTCCCAGCGTTGTCCCAGGCCCGATCTCGTGGCGCCGGTGCCGCTGCACGCGTGGCGCCAACAGCGTCGCGGATTCAACCAGGCTTTCGACATGGCAAGCCATGTTTGCCGCGACCTGGGCTTGCCTTCGCCCGCGCTGTCGCTCAGGAGAAAACGCCCGACCCCTCAGCAATCGGGGCTGAATGCCAGGCAGAGGCGCGTTAACCTGCGCGGGGCATTCTCGTGGAACGGACCCGGACTGGCGGGCAAGCGGGTAGCCCTGGTGGATGACGTGATGACCACGGGATCGACCGCAGCGGAATGCGCGCGTGTCCTCAAACGGGCTGGCGCCGGGCCGGTGGATGTGTGGGTCGCAGCCCGTGCCCGGTGAATCCGGTGGTAAGCAGGTTCGGCCGGCTGGTATGCTTTGCCGTGTAGCGCATTGGATACGCCAGATCGGGCGTTCACTGCCAAAAGGAGTCGTCGCTTTGCGAAAACCAGCTGCTGTTATTGTCCTCATCTCGCTCTTGCTGCCGGGGTGGGCGCCGGCTGAAGAAGCAGGCAAGTGGATAGACCTGACCCACGTGCTGTCTGAGGACTCCGTTTTCTGGCCGACCGCTGACCGGTTTCACAAAACCACCGATTTCGAGGGTGTCACCGAAAAAGGGTTTTACTACTCCGCCTACTCATTCTCGACGGCGGAACATGGCGGCACCCATATCGACGCGCCCATTCACTTTGCCGAGGGCAGGCAGCACGTCGATGAAATCCCATTGGAACGCCTGATCGGTTCCGCCGTGGTGATCGATGTGGCCGCGCAGGTGCAAACCGATCGTGACCACCTGATTTCCATTGCCGACATCAAAGCATGGGAAGCCGGGAACGGCGCTATTCCCCAGGCATCGATCGTCCTGTTTCACACAGGATTCGGACAATACTGGCCCGATGCCGAGCGCTACCTGGGCACCAACAGCCGCGGTGATGAGGCGGTCGCGGAACTCTCATTTCCCGGTCTCGACCCGGCCGCCGCCGAATGGCTGATTCAGCAACGCGCCATCAAATCGGTCGGCATCGACACGGCCAGTATCGACCGCGGGAAATCCCAGCTCTTCAAAACACATGTCGTGCTGATGGAGAAAAATGTGCCGGCCTTCGAAAATGTTGCCAACCTCGACCAGCTACCCGCAACAGGGGCTTGGGTGGTCGCGCTTCCGGTAAAGATCAAAGGCGGCAGCGGTGGCCCGCTGCGCATTGTCGCCCGGATTGACTGACGCCTGAGACCGCCCGCGGGTAAAGCCTCAGTCGCTTACCTGATCGACTTCGAATTGACCGCTGAGTCGGCGCCAGATGTGGGACCATGACAGGCCCACCGCCAATATGACCGACAGGCATGCCAGGATGACCCAGGAAATGCTGGTGACCGAGTTGAAGCCCAACCAGCCCATGTCGACCAACAGCCAGACCAGCGTGGCCAGGATGGCGGCGACGATGACGAGGCCGAGGTCACCCAACGAACGCCGGGTGGCGACGAAAAAAATCGTCCAGCCGGCGATCAGTACGGCGCCCGCCAGAAAATGCACGGGGCCCAGACCGTCTCCACTGAACGCGTTTTTCAGCCAGTGAACGTAAGACCAGCCGGTCGGGTTGTAGGTCACCAACACCAGCACCAAAGCGGCCGCCAAACGCGCCAGGAAATCCACGAAGCCGAAACCGCCGGCACCCTTGTCCGTGTTGCGATCTTTATCACTCAACCGTATTACCCTCCTTGTAAGTGTGGAGCCGTCGGCCTTGCCGGTGATGATGGCAACCCTCCAGCCCACGCCAGTATAACGATGATTGCATAGAGATGATGACAGCGAAGAAAACCCATTCACTGTCACGCTAAAGACATGCTTTTCGGCGTATGATGCATGCAGTGTACGCTGATCGCCAACACTTAACCGCGACCCGGCGGAGCAGTGCGTTGGCGCCCTTGCGACGGGCCTGCATATGACGCGAAAGAATGGCCCACCGACTGGGAGGAAGTGACTGTGCCTGACATCTTGAACCTGCTGTTTCTCTGCACGGGCAACTCGTGCCGTTCCCAGATGGCGGAAGGATGGGCCAGACATTTCGGCGGTGACCGTGTGCATGTCGAATCTGCCGGCATCGAAGCCCATGGCAAAAACTCTCGCGCCATCGCCATCATGACCGAAGCCGGAATCGACATCAGCACCCAGGAATCGAGCATTGTCGATCAGGGCATGCTGGACCGGGCGGATCTGGTGGTGACCGTCTGCGGGCATGCCGATGAGCAGTGCCCGGTGATGCCGTCGGACACGCGAAAACTTCACTGGCCTCTGTCGGATCCGGCCAAGGCCACAGGCACAGAAAGCGACATCATGCAGGCCTTTAAGGGTACGCGCGATGAAGTTGAGCGACGTGTCCGTCACTTGCTGGCCGATGAGGGGATTGTGCCGCTCGACGGCGGTCACTGATTGATATGAGCCTTCAGTCTGAACCCACCCGGCGCAGGGCGGGCGCCTCTGAAATGCCTTTCTTCGAGCGCTATCTCAGCCTGTGGGTAGCACTGTGCATCATCGCCGGCATTTTGATGGGAAGATCCGCCCCCGACGCCTTCGACCAACTGGGCGCAATGGAGGTCGCGCGGGTGAATATTCCGGTGGCTGTGCTCATCTGGCTGATGATTCTGCCGATGTTGTTGAAGATCGACTTCCATTCTCTGGTCGAAGTCCGGCGGCACTGGAAAGGCATCGGTGTCACCTTGTTCATCAACTGGGGTGTCAAGCCGTTCTCCATGGCATTGCTGGCCTGGCTATTCATACGCAACCTGTTTGCCGATTGGTTACCGGCCGAACAACTCGATAGCTATGTCGCAGGCCTGATCATACTGGCCGCCGCTCCGTGCACCGCCATGGTGTTTGTCTGGAGCAACCTCAGCAACGGCCACCCCGGCTTCACCCTGTCGCAGGTAGCGTTGAACGACGTGATCATGGTGTTTGCTTTCGCGCCCATCGTCGCGCTACTGCTCGGCATCTCATCCATCCATGTGCCTTGGGAAACCTTGTTACTTTCCGTGGTGCTATACATTGTCCTGCCAGTGATTGCCGCCGGCCTCTGGCGGCAATGGCTCATGCGGGACGAACAGGGCGAAGCAAGGCTTAAGCGTGTGCTCGACCGAATGCACCCCATATCCCTGGGCGCCCTGCTGGCTACCCTGGTGTTGTTGTTCGGCTTTCAGGGCAACCAAATCATCGAAAAGCCAGTGATCATCTTGCTGCTGGCCATTCCCATCCTCATACAGGTTTACTTCAACTCGGGCCTTGCCTACTGGCTGAATCGCCGGTTGGGCGTAGATCACTGCGTCGCGGCGCCATCCGCGCTCATCGGCGCCAGCAATTTTTTCGAGCTGGCGGTGGCGGCCGCCATCAGCATCTTCGGCCTGCAATCGGGCGCGGCCCTGGCTACCGTGGTGGGTGTGCTGGTGGAAGTCCCGGTGATGCTGTCCGTGGTCTGGATCGTCAACCGGACCCGACCGTGGTACGAAGCACGCGCCTGATACGCGCGCATAAATTCCCTGCCCCCCCCGTTTGGCCGCGGTTACAATGTTCTAACCCCCCATGGAGCGAGCTCATGGAATTCATCGAGACCGATCGCGAAAAACCGTTGTGCCCCCATTGCGAAAAGCCCATAGGTCAGATCAAGGCCACCCGGATCAAGGCAAAATTCGGGGTCCGTTTTCTTTATTTCTGCGACCACTGCAAAAAAGTGCTGGGGGTATCGCATCGCAAGGGTTTCTGGATGGGGTGACGCGTTGATGCCGAGTATGATCTTCCGTCTGCTCCTGGCCGCTTTACTCAGCCTCAACGCCGCCTGCAGCGTGAACATGAGCAGACCACCGTCCGAGCCTGAGCTGTTGCGCCTGCCGTATGTGAGCGATGCCACCGGCAAGGAACGGGAATTCCTGGTGTATCTGCCACGAGGTTTTCGCGATGATCCAGAGCATCGCTGGCCGCTGCTGCTTTTCCTGCATGGCAGCGGCGAAGTCGGCGACGGTCTGGAGCGGCTGGACTATGTCATGCTGCATGGTCCGTTGGGCGAAGCCTGGGTGCAACAAAGAGATTTGCCTTTCGTCATGATCGGGCCGCAACTTCCGCTGTTTGAGCAGGAGGACCGACTGAGGTATTCAGTGGGCGTGCCCAAACCCCAGCGCCTGGAAGGCGTGATTCCAGAGCGGCCCTCGGACCATCGGCCGACCGGGCCTTTTGAAAGCCAGATCGATATCGGCGCCGGGCGCGGCCCCTACCAGTCTCGACTGGAAGACGGCTGGTGGAAGATTGCGGATGAAGTCATGTCCATGGTCGACCGTGTCATTACGGAATTCCAGGGAGATCCCGACCGCGTCTATCTTACGGGCCTTAGCCTGGGTGGCTGGGGCGCCTTCGAAATGGTAGAGGCCTACCCAGAGCGCTGGGCGGCGATCGCGCCCATTGCGGGGGCCGGCAACCCGGCGGCCGCCCCTCTGCTCGCCGAGCGTAATTTACCGATCTGGATGTTTGCTGGTGGGCGTGACACCACCGTGCCCGAGGGCTGGGTTGCAACGATGGCCGAAGCCATCAATGCCGCCGGGCATCGAACTCTTCGCTATACGGTGCACGAAGATGCCGGTCACCTGGTATGGATACAGGTATATGCGGGCGAGGATCTGTACGACTGGTTTCTCGAACACAAGAGACCCTGAGCGGGCCCGATCGCGATCAGCTCGTGCACCCGGCAAGCTCAGGCTGACTATTGATCGGCCGGCGCTGGGTCGTCACCGGAAATGGACAGCATGCGATAAAAATTTTCGATCTGCTCACGCTGTTCCGGCGGCAGGTAATCGAAATTCCTGCCCCTGTCGACCACCTCCCAGAATTCGGGTTCGACCGCAGCCAAAAGTTCTCCACGCAATCTTTTCAGGCGCTCGAGATCCTCATCGGCCATATCGTGCGCGATGATGCGGGCCAGGTCATCGCCCCCCGCGCTGAGGTAAAAGCACGCAAGCTTGATCTGAGCCTTGCGAACACCGCGTAAGGAATTCTCCTCGGCTTTCGACTCGGGTTGCTCATCGACTTTCAGCAAACGTTCGAGAATCGACTCATGGCCGTCATAAGCCCGTAAATAGGCCAACTCACACAATGAGGCCAAGTCGAACGCGGCCGTTTCCGTGATGAAGGGCAAACCGCTGTGATTGGCCAGCCGGCCATAGTAGGCCAGGTGCTGGGTGACCCCGTCCACCACCCGCTCCGCTCCGCCCTCGAGCGCGGATTCGGAAAAATTACGGTACTGGTCCAAAACGTTGTAAGCACTGCGGACATCTTTGCGGTTGATGGCGGAGCGCAGAAAGCTGTTGAAATAGCGGATGCACAAGTCTATAACGGCCTCGTCTTTTTCTCGCAGCGCGAGTTCTGAGACCTGGCGCAAGTTGATCGAAACCAGCCGGACCACATCACGCATGCGGTTGAGTGATGCCTGGTAGATGGTGAACATCTGTCGCAAGACCATCCATTCCAGCCAGCTGCGACTGTGCTCCAGCCGTTCCACGCTTTCCTCGGACAGGATTTCCAATTCCGCACATTGGCTGGCCTGACCTTTGATCTTGAACCACTCTTCTACCATGCCGGATTTATGGCCGACATAGGTGGTCGCAATGTCCCTGAGGGCATCACTGGTCATCGACGCAATCCCCCGGTCCTGTTGTGACAACGCGTGCAGGGCCACGTCGGAAAGTTGCTCGACCGCGCCTCTGAACGCCAGCTGCGACTGACGGAGCTGGCGGAGATCCTGCTCGGCCCTGGAGTGTAGAAATATGCTGACCGCCTCATGCTTGAGATGCGTCACAAGACGGGCCGGATCAAGAAACGCAAAGACGTAGATGAAATAGGGCACCAGCAACAGCACCGTCACCACTACGATAAGCAAAGTACTGGTCAGCAGCAGCTGCGGAGCGATGCCGTTACGCACCAATATGGCGGCAATAACACAATGCACGGAGGCTACGACATAGAACGCCAAAACGGCCAGGTTACCCCTGTCGTGGAAAAACATTTCGGTGACCCGGTGGGTATATCGGGTTGCGGCCAGCTGCAGCGTAATGGAGACCACGGTGATGGTGATACCGAGCACGCCCACAATCACTTCAGGGAAATTGCCCAGAACCGATTCAGCCATACCCGGCTCCAGGGCCAGCATGCGCGCCCAGATGCCGGCGCCGCCGCTCAGCAAGCCCAGCCCTGCGATGATCAGCAACCAGACCAGGGTGACAACACACAGCATCAGTAAAGCGGAGCGCCAGCCTCTAACGCTGAAAATGCCGACCATTACGACAGCCCCCGGTCAGTTGACCCAGGCCTGGCTGACCGGCCGGGGACATAACAATAATTTGGATACAACAAGACAGGCTTCCATGGCTCAGGGCGATGCTGCGCCATGTTACCGCAAAATCGTGAACATCAACGAACGTGTTGTGACGCCCGTTGGCGGCCCTGGGAAAAGGGTGCGATAGATCAGTATTACGCTCTGAGACTGAGCTTGAGTCAACACTAGGTGTTGTCGGAAAGAAGCGCCCAGCGCTCGTGATCGCGCCACTTGCCGTTGACCATGAGATAGCGGGGTGAATAACCCTCGCATTCAAACCCCAGGCTCTCTACCAGCCGAATGGATCGCAGGTTGTCCGGCTGGATGTTGGCCTCGAGCCGGTGCAGGCCCAGTCGCTGGAAGGCCATCTCGATCAGCTGCTGCAGACCCTCCTTCATATAGCCACGCCCAGCATGCGCCTCCACCGCGTAGTAACTGAGATACGCGCTACATAAGGCCTCGTAGGTAATCACGTTCAGATTGACGACCCCGCAGATCGAGCGGTCACCCACGCGCCGCACCAGGAAACCTTCCTCGTTGTCGCGCTCCAGACGCTGGATATAGCGGCGCCAGGCGGCCATGTCGCAGGGCGCGGCTACCCAGGGATGGTGCAGCCCTTTGCTGTTTTGCATGGCATTGATGAAGGCCGGACCGTCTCCGTAACGCGGCCGGGCCAGGTAGGTGCGCAGCGCGGGAAAGGCGATTTCAGCCATAAGCCAACCACGCGTAGTGCCCCAGCAGGCCGGCAAACACCGCCAGACCCACCCAGTTGTTGTTGAGGAACGCGCTGAAGCACGCCTTCTCGGAGCGGTCACGCACCCGAATCTGCTGCCGGATGAACAGGCCCGCGGCCGCCGCCACACCGAGATACCAGGGCCAGGTAAAGTCCATGGCAAAGCCCAGCGCCATCAACATGGCGACCATGCACACCTTCAGCATTCGCAACGCCGTCAGGTCGTGCTGGCCGAACAGGATGGCTGTTGATTTCACGCCGATGGCCAGGTCGTCTTCACGGTCAACCATGGCATAGAGCGTGTCGTAAATGACCGACCAAACCGTGTTGATGGCCAGCAACCACCAGGCCACCCCGGGCACGGCTCCGGTCTCCGCGGCAAAAGCCATGATCATGCTCCAACCAAAAGCCACACCCAGCACGACCTGGGGCAGATGTGTGAAACGCTTGAAGAAGGGATAGCTGGCCGCCAGCGCGGCCCCCACAAATGCCAGCTTCACCGTCAACGCGTTGGTGAGCAGCACCAGGCCAAAAGCCGCCAGCATCAGCAAGGCGAACAGCACCATCGCCTCCCTGACCGTCAGCTCACCGGCGGCCAGCGGGCGGGCGCGGGTGCGCTCCACATGCGGGTCGAAATCTCGATCCGCCACATCATTCATGATGCATCCCGCGGCCCGCATGATGATCACACCGGCGACGAAAATCAGAACGTTTTTCACATGGGGCGAACCGGCGCCGGCGATCCACAGCGCCCACAAGGTAGGCCACAGCAACAGCAGGATGCCAATGGGCCGGTCGAAGCGCATGAGCCGCCAGTAGGCATTCCATTTCGATGGCGCGGGCATGGGTGCGGTGCTGCTCATAGGGGTGCTCTGAATGACGCTGTCGGTCAGGTAAAATGGCCGTTTCGCCATTCTACCTGACTGCCCATGGACCTGATCGATATCGGCGCCAACCTGACGCATGACTCCTTCGACCGTGATCGCGAGGATGTGATTGCACGGGCGAGAGAGGCGGGCGTCTCGCGCATGGTCGTCACCGGCGCCAGCCGTGAGGGCAGCGTGCATGCCCGCGAGCTTGCCGAGCTGCACCCCGAAGTGCTGTTCGCGACCGCAGGGGTCCACCCGCATCATGCGGCAGATTACGATGAGGACACCGACCGGACATTACGAGCGTTGCTGGAAGACGCCAGGGTCGTCGCCGCCGGCGAAGCGGGGCTGGATTACTTTCGGGACTTTTCACCCCGTGATGCCCAGCGCGAAGCCTTTGAGTCGCAACTGCAGATGGCCATCGACAGCGGCAAACCGATATTCCTGCACCTGCGTGATGCGCATGACGATTTCCATGCCATCTTAAAGGGCGTGCGTGATCAACTGGCCGACGCCGTGGTGCATTGTTTTACCGGCAGCCAGGAAGAACTGCGTGCCTACCTGGACCTGGACTGCTATATCGGCATCACCGGCTGGATCTGCGATGAACGCCGCGGAACGCATATGAAGGAATACCTGGGTGAGATTCCCCAGGACCGGCTGATGATCGAAACCGATGCGCCGTATCTTAAGCCGCGTAACCTCAGGCCGCGAGTGAAGTCGCATCGTAACGAGCCCCGCTGGCTGCCATGGATCCTGGGTACGCTGGCCGCCGTTCGGGGCGAGCACCCCAAGGCCCTGGCTGAGGCAACCACCCAAAACGCCGAGCGGTTTTTTCGCCTACCCGCCAGAGGGTGAACAGATCTTTGACCGGTGCGCATTAACGCGTCCAGTTCCAATGTTGGTCTAAGCGGCTTTCCGGCCGTTTTCTGGTTCTTCCGTTTTCTCCCTTGGTATGACCACGCCCGGCGCCGGTGGGCGATAGCCTGGCGCACTGCGATACGCGTAAAAAGCCGGGTGATCTACTGAACGGTCACCGTGATTTTGTCGGAAATGACGGGGGGCTGGTGAGGAATGTGCGCGTGGTCGCCCAGCAGCAGTTGCAGGGTATGTTTACCCGGCGCAAGTTCCAGCGTGGTCTCGGTCTGACCGCCACCGAAGTGGATAACGTTGTTGTTCTTGGGCAGCGGCAGTTCCAGCGTGGGCAGTTCATCCAGATCCACCAGCATGTGATGATGGCCCGTGTTGGGCACAGCCTGCCCCGCCGGCGCGACACCCATGTTCACCAGCCCGAAGCGCACAACCACCGGGTTGCTGACAACGTCCCCATCCCGCGGGGTGATGAAATAGACCTCGGCGCCCTCAGGCGCCGGGGCGGCCAAAGCGTTGGCCGCGAGGCTCAGCAATATCGATGCAAGCATCTTTTTCATGTGTTTTCTCCATCTTCGATCTTCAAAACACTGGCCTGATCCTGCGTCCAGCGACCGACTTCGTCCTGCAGGATATCCAGGGGCACAGAACCCAGCGCCAGGATGAAGTCATGAAAAGCGCGCAAGTCAAAGTCAGGGCCCAGCCGGGACTCGGCCGAGCGCCGTAGTTGCCAGATGGTGTATTCACCCAGTTTGTAACTCAACGCCTGCGCGGGCCAGGAAATATAACGGTCAACCTCGGTGGTCACCTCGTGAATGGACAGCGCGGTATTCCCGGCCAGGTACTCCTGCGCCTGCTCGCGGCTCCAGCCCATCGCGTGAATGCCAGTATCGATAACCAGGCGGCAGGCCCGCCACATCTCATAGGTCAGCCGGCCGAAATCTTCGTAGGGCGTTTCGTAGATCTCCATCTCCACGCCCAGCTTTTCCGCGTACAAGGCCCAGCCCTCGCCGTAGGCAGAGATATAGTCATAACGCCGGAAATTAGGCTGTTCATCCTGCTCCAGCGCGAGCGCTGCCTGCAGGTGGTGGCCTGGCGCGGCCTCGTGCAGAGACAGCGCGGGCAGGGCATAAAGCGGCCGGCTTTTCAGATCATAGGTATTGACCCAGTAGTAACCACCGCGCAAGGCATCCTGCGGAGCGCCTGCATAGCGCCCGGCGGTATAAAACGGCGCAATATCCTCCGGCACCGGCGCCACCCCATAGGGCTGACGCGGCAGGCGGCCGAAAAACTGGGGCAGGCGTCCGTCCACTTTTTTGGTCACATAGGAGGCTTCCGCCAGCAACTGTTTCGCCGTGGTCGCATAAAACTGCGGATCAGTCCGCAGGAATTGGATGAAATCGGCAAAGCTACCGTCGAAACCGAGCTGCTCGATGATCTCCTGCATCTCCGCCCGGATGCGCCTGACTTCGCTCAAACCAATGTCGTGTATTTCCGCCGGTCTGAGATCAACCGTGGCATAGCGCCTGATCTGCGATTGGTAGAACGCTTTCCCGCCCGGCAAGGCGCTGGCGCCCAGCGTCGTACGGGCACCCGGCAGGTACTCCTCGTGAAAGAAGGCCAGCAGCCTCTCGTAGGCAGGCACCACGCCCTCCATTACCACGCGGCGCGCCTTGTCCAGCAGCGCCTCACGCGCTTTCGTGTCATCCGTCTCGGGCAGGTCGATGAATGGACGGAAAAACGGGCTTTCCTCGGCTGAGCCCACCACCTGGGCCTTGATGGGCGCATCCCGGCCGTCCAGTACGGCACGGGGTTGGGTCATGCCAACCGCCAGACCTTCTCGCATGAGACCGATGTACTGATCCATCACCAGCGGCAGCTCTTCCAGCGTGGCCAGGTAGCCGGCGTAGCTATCGAAATCGGTGAAATCAGTCTCCTGGGGCAGGCGCGCCAGCGACATGTAAAAACCCCAGTCGCTGTTGAAAGGGATCAGGTAAGCACGATGTTCATGATCCTCGATAAACTGCCTGACCTGGTTCCGGAAAATCCGGTAGTTGATGCATTCCACGCGCTCGAGCCGTTCGCAGGAGACCGCTTCGAGCTCCGTCTCCAGCCCGGTATAGAAGGCGTAACGGCGGTCCTGGTCTTCCCGGGCCACGCGCGTCAGCCGATGGGCCGTCTCCTCTGCCCCCATTTCACGGGCCAGCCGAGGGTACTCCTTCAGCCTGAACGCCCACTCTTTTTCGTACAGCGACTTAAACGCTGCGCTGTCCTCGGCGGCGGACACGCACAGCGTGAAACCCAGAAAAAACAGGCCGGTCATGATGTGCTTCACATGCAGTTCCTCAATGGTTAGGGCTGTATCGGGGCGGTCATTATAGGACGGGCAAGTTGCTCAGGGCTGCCAGGAGCTGCCCACCCCTTCAAGCTCCGCCCGGTCAAGCAAGGCCCTGGCGATGACCAGGTCGAAAACCGCGTGCCCAACCGATTTGAAGAAAGTCACCTGTTGGGCGTCCTGCCGCCCCGACCGGGCGCCTGTCATGACTTCACCCAGCTCATTCCAGTCCTGTGGGCGGGAGACACCCTTCGCCGCCGCCGCGATCAATTCACCTGCCTCTGCCATAGCGCTCTCGCGCGACTCGACGAATATATCGGCGCGCTCAATCAATGCGCGGTCCAGCTCTTGCATGTCCGGCCGAAAACTGCCGATACCGCTCACATGGCAGCCATCGGGAACCCGCTCACCCGGCAGGACAGGCGTCAGGCTGTTGGTCGCCGCCGTTACCAGGTCGACATCCTCGAGGGCCTGCCCAGCGTCACTGACCGCATGGACATCCAATGACAGCCGTTTCTGAAGCCTGGCAACAAAAGCAGCCGTTCGGGAGGGTTCGCGCCCCAGCACCCGAAGCTCCCGCAGATCCCGAACGGCCGTCATGGCCTCGGCCTGCGCGGTTGCCTGCGTGCCGCAGCCGACCAGCAATCCGACGCGGGCATCCTCGCGCGCCAGCAGATCCATGGCGCAGCCGTTGAGCGCCGCGGTGCGTAAAGCGGTGAGCTGCGCGCCCTCGAGCAGGGCCAAAGGCTCACCGGTCACCTCGTCCATCAAGAGCACCAGGCCCGTTACGCCCGCCAGCCCGCGCGCGGCGTTGCCCGGCACGACACTCACCACCTTGCATCCGAAACCCACACCATGGGCAGCGGCGCCCATCATCAGCCCCGTGCCCTCGGATAACGCCACCTGCTGGCGATGAGCCTGGCTGAACTGCCCCGCACTGATGATGGGGAATGCCTGGCTCAGCAAGCGAATGGCTTCATCCATCGGCAACAGCCCGGTGACCTCTTCGGCATTCAGCAGCCGCATCAGGTCACCAGGAAGCCGGCCCAGTAGGGGTCGTCAGCGGGATCCACCAGGATCCGGTTCTCGCCGTAAATCCTGGCCCAGCCTTCGATGCTGGGAATAATGGCCTCGAATTCGCCCACCCGGGTCGCCGCCTCGACCCGACCGGTGAACAGGCTGCCGATGATGCTTTCGTGGACAAAGCGATCCCCTACCGCCAGGTCTCCCCGCGCCGCCAGTTGCGCCATTCGGGATGAAGTGCCCGTGCCGCAGGGCGAGCGATCAATGGCCGCGTCCCCGTAAAACACCGCGTTGCGGGCATCGGCTTCCGGCTTCGTCGGAACCCCTACCCACAGCAGGTGGCTGCAGCCTGAGATTCGCTCGTCCTGGGGATGCACAAAGCGGTACCGCTCGTTCAGCCGCGCCCGCAACAGGGGGCTCAGCCGCAGAATGTCGCCCGGCGAGAGTTGCCCGAGATCCCGGTAGCCGGGCTGTGGCTCGACAATCGCGTAAAAGTTACCGCCGTAGGCAACGTCCATGCTCAGGGTGCCGCCCAGCTCCGGACAGTCCACCTCGAGCCCGCTGGCATAGAGAAATGAAGGGATGTTGGTGAGACAAACCGACTTGACCCGGCCTTGCTCCTGCCGATAGGTGACCGATACTTTTCCAGCGGGCGTTTCCAGGTGCAGCTCGCCGGGTGCGCGGGGTGTCACCAGGCCGCGTTCCACGGCCACGGTGACGGTGCCAATCATGCCGTGACCACACATGGGCAAACAACCGGAGGTTTCGATGAAGAGCACGCCAATATCGCAGTCCTCTCGTTCACTGGGATAAAGGATGCTCCCGGACATCATGGCGTGGCCGCGCGGCTCGAACATCAAGGCCGTTCGAATCCAGTCGAACTCCGCCCGGAAATGTTCCCGTTTGTCCAGCATGGTGGCGCCCCGCAGGTCCGGCCCCCCGGAAACCACCACCCGGACCGGATTGCCGCAGGTGTGCGCGTCGATGCAGTCAAAGTTGCGGGCTACTGGCTGACTCATGCTCAGAAACGGTCGAAGCGATAGGGCTGCAGGTCCGTGCCGGGATCTTGTCCCTGCGCGAGGCGGGCGATGATTTTGCCTGTGGTAGGGCCCTGGGCCAGACCATAGTGGCCGTGCCCAAACGCGTACAGCACGCGTTCATGGCGCGGTGAGCGGCCCATGACCGGCAGCGAATCCGCCATCATTGGGCGACGACCCATCCATTCGCTGGCCTCCTCTACCTGCAGGTTCGGAAGATAGTGTTTGCCATGCTCTTTCAGGACCCGGGCGCGCCGATAGTCGGGCTCGGCATCCAGCGAAGCGAACTCTGCGGTGCCCGCGATCCTGACTCCGTCATGCATGGGCGTAATGACGAAGAAACGGGTGCTGGAGGTGACCGGGTATTCCAGCTCGATTCCGGGGTCGGTAAAGTGCAGATGATAGCCGCGCTTCGCCGTCATGGGCACAGTACGGCCTTCAATCTGCTTCGCGATCCGGTTAGACCACGCGCCCGCCGCCACCACCAGCTGGTCGGCCTCGAGCTCGCGTCCCGATTCCGTGGATACCGTCACACCCACGGGCCCCGGATTGACCCTGCTGACTTTATCCTGCAGCCACTCAACACCGTCGGCGAACGCCGACTCCGCGATTCGCCCGGTCAGCAGGCCAGGGTTTACCGTATGCCACCACTGTGGGTAATAAAGCGCCATGCCCCCTTCCACGCGCAACTCAGGCACCATGATCCGGAGCTCATCGGGGCCGATGATTTCCCACTCAAAATCGTGCCGGCTCATGAGCTCGTACTTCCACTGGGCGCTTTTGAACTCATCCACCGTGTCGTAAACGTTGATCATCCCCTTTTCCTGAATCAGGTCCCGGGTTCCGGTGGCATCCGTGATTTCGGCAAAATCCTCGATGATCTGACGCATCAGGTGGGTTTGGCTCTCCGCGATTTGATGCACATTGTCCCAGTTGGACGCGCGCCAGAAACGCCAGAACCAGGGGGCCAGCGTGGGCAAATGCTGCCAGCGGATCACCAGCGGGCCCAGACGGTCGAACAACCAACCCGGCAGCTCCCTGGTCACACCGGGGTAGGAAAAAGGAATGATCTGATTGGGTGAAATACAGCCGCAGTTCCCGAAGCTGGTCGACTGCCCCGGTAGCTCAGGATCTACCAGCGTCACCGCAAACCCCGCACGGCGAAGGTGCCAGGCGCAACTGGTCCCCACCGTTCCGGCGCCGATAACGATGCAGTGCTGTGAATGCGCATTCATGAGCGAGCTTCAAGCCTCGCATGAAGACCTTCAAGGATGGATATGATCCCATTGAGCGCCCTGATGGCGCCAGTTTTATCTTCAACGGAAACTGAACGGGCAAGATGCGCGTGCAGCCTCGCGGCATCACCCATATCCACATCGGCTCGGAACAGGAACCAGAGCCGTCGGCAATGGGCATGCAGCGGCGCGAGCGACCTGACCAGGAACACATTGCGGCAGGCCTCAGCCAGCAGGCGGTCGAGCTGATGATCCAGCTCAAAAAATGTGTCCGCCTGCAGATGCGCCGCATCTGACGCCGCATCTGACGCCGAATCCAGGGCGCCAGCCAACTTTTCGAGCCTCGTCCTCTGCGGCTCATCCGCCCGCTCCGCGGCCTTGACGACCAGTAAACGCTCCAGAACGCGGCGCGTCTCCAGCACCTGCCCCAGCGACTCAGCCTGAACGGGCTGTACCAGGATCCCCTTGCGCGGATAAATTTTCAGCAAGCCCGTTTCCGTCAGACGTTGAACCGCCTCACGCACCGGCGTTCGGCCCAGCCCCAGGGTTTCGGTCAGGTTCTTTTCCTGCAAAAACTGCCCCGGGTGCAACTCCAGCATTACCAGCCGCCGCTCCAACTCCGAATAGGCCTGCTCGGCCAGGCTGGCCCGCGGCGGCCTGGGTCGCCCAGTCACAGCTTCGGCCGGCTTTCCATGGCTGTCCGATACACCCGCTCCACCTCGCGCGCCTCGCGTTCATTGAGGCTCAACCGTGGTGCGCGGACCCGTGCGCTGCCGACACCGTGCAATTCCTCGACCAGCTTGATTTGCTGCACGAACTTGTTCCCCACATCCAGGTGCAGCAGGGGCAGAAACCACTCATACAAGCTGCGTGCTTCATCCCAGCGATTCGACGCGCACAGCTCGAACAGACGGACGGTTTCTTGAGGAAAGGCCACCACCAGCCCGGCAACCCACCCGTCCGCGCCCAGGGCAAAACATTCAAAGGCGATGTCGTCCACACCGCAGAATAAGGCGAACCGTTCGCCCGTCAGGCGCCGGATGTCCGCCATCCGGCGGGTGTCCGATGATGATTCCTTGATGGCATGAATCGACTCGATATCCGCCAGCTCGGCAAAATCCTCGGGCAGCAGGTCAGTGCCGTAGGCGATGGGGTTGTTGTAAACCATCACGGGCCGGCTGGCGTGAGCGCATATTGTTCTGAACCAGACCAGGGTTTCTTCACGGTCGCTGGCATAGCGCATCGGCGGCAACACCATGAAACCATCGGCGCCCGCTTGCTCTGCCTGGGTGACGAAGGACAACGCTCTGCGCGTGCCGGATTCCGCCACGCAGGCAACAACAGGTACCCGACCGCCCACCTGGTCGGCGAAAAAGCGGACCATCTCCACTTTTTCCGACATGTCCAGCGCCGGGTTCTCTCCCAGCGAACCCAGCAGGATCACCCCATGCACACCCGCCTCCAGCTGAAACTCGAGATGCCTGGCCATGGCATCAAAGTCAAGATCATCTGCTTCCGTAAATTTGGTGGTCAGTGCCGGAAACACGCCATGCCATTCATTTTTGTTCATCATCATCTCACATATATTTTGTGATATATCATAGCAGACGTTAAGCGCGCGCACAAAAAACCCGGCACGATGGCCGGGTCTTAAGTGAGCTTGTAGCTCTGGAGGGTTAGTTTTTGCGTACCTTGATGGCGCCATTGACGGTACCCAGCGCCAGGCGGCCGCCGCCATTACCGATATCGCCTTCCATGTCGCGACCGACAAAACCCTTGTCGACCTTGAGACCAAAATCCCCGCCATCGATACCGCCGTTGATGGTCTCAGCGGTTACCGACACGTCGGCATCTTCGGGCAGGTTAACAACGACGCGCCCGTTGACCGTCTCACAGTTGGCTTTTTGACCCGCCGCGAATTTGTCGAAAGAAGCATCGATTTCGCCGTTCACGGTTTCCAAGTTGGCATTGCCCCTGAGATTTGAGACTTGTACATCACCGTTGACGGTCTCGGCCCGTACCAGCCCGCCCACGCCCGAAATGGTCACGTTGCCGTTGACCGACTCGATGGCGTCCAGATCGGCGGTTTCGGGCACGCGCAGGGTGAATCGAACGCTGCCGCTGCTGTCACGGCCCCAGTTGAACATGCCTTTAATGCCACTGTCCGGGTGGTCGGTTTCAATGTGGATCGCGCTGGGCGAGTCTTCAATGATGATCTCGAGTTGCTCCAGGTATTCCTCGGTGCCGGCCTTTTTGAGGGCCGTGATCTCCACCGTATTGCCCGGCTGACCCGTCACCTCGACATTACCGTTGATGTTTTCCAGGCTGATTCGCCCGCCCCTTTCAAGTTCGAAGGTCCAATTCAGTTCCTGCGTGTAGTCGGCCAGGGCAGTACCGGACATCAAGCCCGCGATCACCAGGGTATTCAGTAATTTCATGGTTCATAACTCCTGAACAGGTTATTCCTGTTTTCATGGTGTTGGATGCTAGCAGAGCCCGGATGGTTTAAAACGTGCCAAAAGTTACGTTGCCGGACGTATTTGTATACCGGTTGGGGTACCCCCATATCACACGCACTGCGAGCGACATCATCCAGGATGACAACCTATGAACCATAAAACCACACACTTTTGCATTGCACTGGTGGCGGGCCTGCTGGCCAGCGGCAACGCCATGTCCGAAACCGCACTCAGCGACGTGTTGGCAGCGCAGCCCGAGGGGGTTAAAGCGCGCTTTGAACACCGACACCCACAGGAGACTCTGGAATTCTTCGGCATCGAACCCGGCATGACCGTGGTCGAAGCGCTGCCCGGTGGCGGCTGGTACAGCAAAATTCTGCTGGCCTACCTGGGCCCGGAGGGCAAGTTGGTCGGTGCTGATTATTCGGCAGACATGTTTCCCCTGTTCGGCTTTTTCACCGAGGAGCAATTGGCGGCCAAGAAGAACTGGGTCGCCGACTGGACCGCCCAGGCCAACGACTGGGGCGTGGATAATGCCGCCCAGATTGGCGCCTTCCAGTTTGGATCGCTACCGGAGGAAGCCCAAGGTTCGGCCGACGCCGTGGTGATGATCCGCGCGCTGCACAACCTGGCGCGATTCGAATCACAGGGCGGGTTCCTGACCGCCGCCGTCAAGGACGCCTTTGACGCCCTGAAGCCGGGCGGGATTGTGGGCGTGGTGCAGCACCAGGCAAGAGACGAGATGTCGGATGAATTTGCCAGCGGTTCGCGCGGCTACCTCAAGGATGACTTTGTCATCAAGACATTCACCGATGCCGGATTTGTGTTCAACGGCCTGGTGGATATCAACTTCAATGAAAAGGATCGGCCCGGCGAGGAGGATACCGTCTGGCGCCTTCCACCCACTTTGGCGACCAGCCGGGACAACCCCGAACTGCGGGAGACCATGAAGGCGATTGGCGAGTCGCATCGCATGACCCTGAAGTTCAGCAAACCTGAATAAACCGCGTTAAAACCGGGACGGCCCGCGTCGATCGCCCTGATCGGCGCGGGCTTTCAACCCGGCCGATCAACCAGCACATGGCTGGGCCAAGCCTCGCTCTGACGGCGGGCAGCACCCAGCGCCCCCCAACTGCCAGGCGGAGTCACCGCAACGACCAAAATGACTTGCCCATCGGCAAGAGACGCTTTACAATACCACCTAACGTATTAACACGTTAATACACTAATACAAACCCGATATGAAGCAGCACAGCCCCGAACAGCTGAAAGAGCTGAAAAGCGCCGCCCGCTCGATGTACCAGGCCATGTTGACGCTCGATTCACCGGCCGAGGTGCGCCAGTTCCTCCTCGACCTGTGCACGCCCGCAGAGCTCGAGGCCATGGTGGATCGCTGGTGGGTCGCCAACCTGCTGACCGAGGGGCGCAGCTATCGGGATATCAGCGACATCACCGGCGTGAGCGTCACCACGGTCGGGCGTGTCGCCCGGTTCATGAGCCAAGGCGAGGGCGGATATCAGATCGCGCTGGAAAGAATGCAAAAGGACAAACCATGAGTAGATTACGCGTCGCCATTCAGAAATCAGGCCGCCTGTCGGAAAAATCACTGGCGCTGTTGCAGGGCTGCGGCCTTCGATTTGCGCGCAGCAAGGACAAGCTGTTCTGGTACGGCAAGGATTTCCCGGTCGACCTGCTGCTGGTCCGTGACGATGACATTCCCCGCATGATCATGGGCGGCGTCTGCGAGCTGGGTATCGTGGGCGAGAACGTGGCCAACGAGGTCATGCTGGACCGCAATGGCGGCACCGGTCTGAGTTCGCTCCGCAAGCTCGATTTCGGCCACTGCCGCCTGTCGCTGGCGGTCCCGGAATCATCAGGCATTTCCGGCGCCGGCGGCCTCGACGGGAAACGGGTCGCCACCACTTACCCCGCGCTGACCCGCGAACTGCTCTCCAGGCAAGGCATCGAGGCCAGGATTGTGGAGCTAGCGGGGTCGGTCGAGATTGCCCCGGGCCTGGGGACGGCAGACGCCATCGCCGACCTGGTCTCCACGGGCACCACGCTGCGAGCCAATCACCTGAAGGAAGTCGAAGTGCTGTTCGAGAGCACAGCCGCCCTGTATGGCACGGGCCAGGCCTTGCCCGAAGACAAGCAACCTTTGCTCGATCGTCTGCTGGCACGCATCGACGGCGTGCTGCAAGCGCAGGAGAGCAAGTACGTCATGCTGCACGCACCGCGCGCGGCACTGGAGCGCATCGCGGAAATCCTGCCCGGCGCAGAGCACCCCACGCTGATGGAACTGGAGGGCACGCCCGACCGGGTGGCCGTGCACGCGGTATGCCGTGAAGGCGTATTCTGGGAGCACCTCGAAGCGCTTAAAGGCGCGGGCGCCTCCGCCATCCTGGTGCTGCCCGTGGAGAAAATGCTGGCCTGAGGCAAACGATGGAAAGAATCAACTGGTCATCACTGAATGCACAGGAGCGCGGCAACGCGCTGTCGCGCCCGGTCATGGACACCGGCGCGATGGAAGCCACCGTGGCCGGCATCATCGCCCGGATTCGCGACCAGGGAGACGAGGCGCTGCGCGACCTGACACGTGAACTGGATGGCTGTCTTGTTGAAGACCCCCTGGTGCCGGAGGTCATGATCTCCGAAGCCGGAGCGCGTCTGAGCGCCGACCTGCGAGAGGCCATCGCGGAAGCCGCTGGCAGAATCGAGTCTTTTCACGAGGCGGGGCGGCCTTCAGACATACGGGTCGAAACCGCGCCGGGCCTGGTTTGCGAAGCCCGTTACGTTCCGATTTCCAGTGTTGGGCTGTATATTCCCGGCGGCAGCGCGCCCCTGATTTCAACCGTGCTCATGCTGGCCATTCCCGCGCGGCTGGCAGGGTGCCCGCAAGTCATCCTTTGCAGCCCGCCTGACCACAACGGCGAAATCGACCCGGCCATTCTGTATGCAGCGCGTTTCTGCGGCGTCAGGCACATTTACCGGATGGGCGGAGCTCAGGCCATCGCCGCCATGGCCTATGGTACGGAACGTGTACCCGCCTGCCGCAAGCTGTTCGGGCCCGGCAATGCCTGGGTCACCGAGGCCAAGCGCCAGGCCGCTGCAGACCCGGCCGGCGCCGCACAGGATATGCCGGCCGGCCCGTCGGAGGTGATGATCATCGCCAACGGGAGCGCCGACCCGCGCGCGGTGTGCTATGACCTTCTTTCACAGGCCGAGCACGGCCCCGATTCACAGTCCATCGTGGTCAGCGATTCAGCCGATCTGCTCAACGACATCGCTGAGATGCTTCCTGAGCTGACCCGGGCGCTGCCCCGGGCCTCAGTGCTGGAGCAGTCACTCGAGCATGCCCGCCTGATTCGGGTGGACGACATGACCCAGGCTTTGGCCATCAGCGAGGATTACGCGCCGGAGCATCTGATCCTGAATGGCACGGCCGCTGAGTCTCTGGCCGGGCGAATCACAACGGCCGGATCGATTTTTCTCGGCCCCTTCACTCCCGAATCGCTGGGCGATTACTCCTCCGGCACCAATCACGTGCTGCCCACCTACGGGCACGCGCACGCGTTCAGCGGGCTCTCCATGGTCGACTTTCAGCGGCGCATGACGGTGCAACAGGCCAGTGAGCAGGGGCTGAGCGCGGCGGCTGGGGCCACCATGGCGCTGGCCGAAGCGGAGGGTCTGGACG